>OCTX011762691.1_pt1 | contig 19322 bp, 31 predicted proteins | sample 1539691 | NCBI WGS metagenome assembly OCTX01 (sample SAMN02144231, study PRJEB22623) | gut metagenome | biome: sheep rumen | host: Ovis aries | place: New Zealand
CCTCTCTTACAATTCAATATCACCTGCAAGGTATCTGCCGAACGATTCTGTAGTTTCAATTTCAACAGAAACAACTGAACCTGTTACATCTTCGATAGTCTTTTCTACAAGTCCATCTGCGGTTGCAAGATAGAATGTGTCAGAAGTTGTCGGTGTAGCGGTTGCAGTATATCCAAGGTAAACTGTTTCTCCGCTTGTCTGCCAAGCAAAAAGTTTTCCACTTGGAATATTGCTCAATGTAACCGTTGCCTTCTTCATTCCGTCTTTGCCTGCGGTTGGTGTAATTTCAACAGGCTCGGTGTATTCTGAAACGTCAATTGTTGCGGTCTTGTTATCCTCAAGGTCTGCTCCGCTTGGAATCTCACCTGCGGTAATTGAAATCTTTTTTACATCGTGGTCGCAATCTCCGAGAACTGCGGTAGCCATTGTAGCACCGACAACCTTGATGAACTTTCCTGCTCCGTACAAATCACAAACAAAACCTTTGTACTGACTTGCACTTGCTTCGCTTGCAGGTATGAGAGTTTTATAATCTGTGAATGAACCATCAGCAGTTTCGCAACTCTGCAACTTGACTGCCGTTGATTCTGTTCCACCGATAACAGTAATGGCAACGCTCCAACAACCTCTGCGGTCAATTGCTTTAGTTATGTCGCCTGCTACTGCACATTTTTCAAACATAGTATTCATAGAATCCCCCTATAACTTTTTGCGAATTACTCGCAACGCTATTTTGATACGCTTCCCGAAAGACAGAGAATTGAAGTAATCAAAAATCTCATTTACCATCTCTTTTTCTTTCGAGTTCAATTCCTTGCGGATTTTTTTAATAGTCTTGCCGTTCATCTATTCCCCCTTAATTTTATATCATCACAAATGGTGCAATTGTACATCTGCAATTTGCGACCTGCCCCACGGGAGCGGTAGGGTCGCCTGCGTACTCCATAAAAGCACCTTCCGAATTAGAACTTGCAGGCACTTCAAACTTTTCGTTTATCGGAACTACAGTGCCGTCCATAACCAAGTGCGAATCTCTCGTGCGGTCATCTTGCACCGAAACCCACTCCTTATAATTTATTCCCTCTGCCTTGTACAATTCGTGAGAACCTGCGTTCATAGTTGTACAAGATTCTGTACGGGCTATAAGCACGGCTCTTGATTTTTTGTCATCGTCAAACATTCCGTCAGACGCTTCGATAAGTTTTCGAGTTCGTGTCCTTACGTCATCACCCTCGGTAATTGCTTCTGACAAAACTTTACGCAACTTCTTTTTAGTGGTCTTGTTCATATCCTTACAGAGTTCCAATCCGTAACTGTCTATCCACTGATTGAAGTATCTGCGAACATTGTCTGTAATGTCTTTGACTGACTTTTTATTAAGCAAAGTTTGTGCCTGCTCTGCTCCGACTGTCAGACCCGTTGTAAACGCTCCTGCCAAGGTGTGTTTAAGTGCAATATCCATATCCTTGTCATAAAGATTTTCAATTGCCGTTCCAACGTCTTTGCCGTTCTTCACTGCTTCCTTGATTGTGTCATTTACCAATTGATTCTGCTTTGTGAAGGCTTTCACCATAGACTTGCGGAAAGGTTCTTCAATGCTTCTCGCTCTTGCGTCAAACACTTTCCAAATCTTAAACCTGCGTTCTTTATCCTCATCAGATTTTAAGACAAGATATTTTTTATCGTAATCTGATTGCAGTTTTGCAAACTCAGCTTCTGGAAGTTCTTTGCCTTCTTCGGTTGTTGAATCGGGTGGAGTTTCTTCTGCTCCATCTGTTTCGGGAAGTTCCACTTCTTCGGTAGGTTTTTCCCCTGTCTGCTCATCATCGGGTAACTCAACAATCTCTGAATTGAATGGTACTTCCATAGTTGCCATAGAGCGAAGGTATACATCTCCGCTTCTTTCATCTGCTTCAAAGCCCATCGCAATTCGCCAATCGTTTACTGTGAGAGTTCCTGCACTGACACCCGAATTGGCAATCTGCAACTTCTGTGCAATATCTTCTTCAATGTTGTTTTCGTGTCTGAACATCAACTTGCGGTCTGGGTCGTAATCTTCCCACAAGAGTTGAGTGTTCATTGTACGCTCATACATTCTCAAGTAATCTGCAAGTACGTTTTTGTTCAAGAGATAATATGCTGAATCAATTGTAGAGCGGTTTGAGTTCTGCAAGATTCCCATAATTTCGGGTGGCAATCTGTAATGCTCATTCGCACTGTCACGCAAGAACTTTCGGGAGTTTACAAAATCCATTTCGGTAGGCGACTGCGAAACTTTTTCAAACTTGCTTCCTTCACCCGTTAAAACCATTGGCTCTTTAGCGTGTCGGAATCCTGCCATTTTCTGCAACCAAGTCTGTTTAATTTGGTCTGCCGTTTCTTTGTTTCCGCTCGGAGCGTAAATTATGGCTGATGGTGTAGCGTCATTAAAGAAAAGATTCTTTGCATATTTTGAAGCATACTCATCAGACTGAATCTCATCTCCGATGGATTCTGAAAGTCCTTTACCTCTGCCAAATGGGTCAAGTAAGTTTATGTCTTTGAAATAGATTACGTCTTCACGGGGAACTACAATTGAATTACCGCCTGCCGTTCCATACGGATATATCTCCCAATATGAACCCGTTTCTGTCGGGGTCTTTACTACCCAACTCGGTGAAATCGGTTGCAGTGCAATAATCTTTCCGTTCGGTTTTCTGACTTTAAGAAGAAACGCTTCTCCGACTAAAATGTAGCACGCAAATACAAAAAACTTGATATGCCAACCCGTCAATTCACGGATATTCGGACACGGGTCGTCTAATAAATCATACAGTTCGTGAGTTTCAATTATTTCTGCTTTGTTTTTATTTTTGCGGAAATCTGCTCTGTCGTACAAATACAACTCGGTACTCGCACACTTGGAAGCGATAACTCTCGCTCCGTCTAATCGTGGGTTAGTGTGGAACAGTTTTAGAAGTTCGGTAGTTGCCAAACTTGGTGCTTCGCTCCACAGTTTTTTAATCGCCCGTTTGATACTTTCAAATGGATTTTTCATTGAATGGTACTTCCTTTCAACTTTGGATTGTCCACATTGTAACATAGTTTAAGAAGTACGTCAAAAAAGGGGCAACCTTTCGGCTACCCCTAAACTTTCTTAATTATGGATTTTTAATTATGGCTTATTTTTCCATCTGCTTCGTAAGATGTTCACCCATCTGTTTATAAACTTTTTCGCAAAGGTTAGGTCTGCCTACAACCATCTGAATCGGTGTCCTCTGTTCAACATCACTGATGACACCCATCACGATAGCGTGCCCCGAAAGACCCATTTCAACTTCGTGACCGCTCACAAGTTCTTTTACTTTGTCGCAAAAGTCACCGCATAAGTCCATAAGTTTTTCGTGAAAGTCACAAACTCTTGCAGAAATCATTTCTTTGTCAATTTCATCGTAACTGCCACTCTTTAGTTTTTCAACCAATGACTGTTCCATAATTTTTCTCCTTGCGGTGTAGTGGATAACCTGCACCGTCTTTTATTTTAATCGGCAACTCTTTCGTTGCACTTATCCACCATTTCAACCGACACTGCGAGCAAGTGGTCATAGTCACTGCTCATAGCGTCATCAAGGTAAGCCTTGATTTCCTTCTCGTCAAATCCGCTCTGCTTCATAGCCTTGCGGACATAACCCATAACTGCGTAAGCGTTTCCGTCTACACCAACCAAACAATATTTTTCAGCCATATTTTCTCCTTCCCTATTTTTCAAGGGTATTTACCAATTCAAAACCGTGGTCTGCGATGAACTGCTCAAGCACTGATGAACGCCACTCTGTTGTATGGTCAAAGTCTTTTGACTCAATCTTGAAAGAGATTCTATCCTCATCAATTAAACTGTCTTTTTCAACCCACAAGATTGTAATTGTTGAACCGTGCTTTTCTGACTTCCAAATCTGACTTTCCTTGAAATCCATAACTTCCTCTTTGCCCTAATTATTTAAGGTCTTAGTTTACTCGTTCGGGTTTTCCCTCACTGTAACTACAGTATACCACATAATCGTTATCGTGTCAAGAAAAATCTTTATAACAACACGATTTTTTTATCCCCAATTACAATCGTCTAAATCTGATTCTTTCCACCCGATTGATAATTCAGCCCAATGGGTCGCTTCTTCAACCATCTTAAATAGAGGGTCGTTACTGCAATAATCTTCGGTCTGATAACACCAACAGTGGCAATCGGCAATTTCCTGTTTGCTGATGGCTTCAAGAGGAATGTCGGTAAAGCCTTCAACCTCTGCTTCAACTTCCTGCTCGTCATATCTGATTGCGTAATTCTTGCAATTCAGTTCTGCCAACTTCTTTGCAAACTCATCAAGGTCGCCAATCGTCAGAGGGTAGTCACCTCTTGAAATCTGTCTGATTCCATACTGAAAACAAACCTTTGCCACGCTCTTAAAAATCTCTGCTCTGCATACAAAACAACTCATAATTCTAACTCCTTTATTTATGAAATGAAAACGTGTGTTTCATCTTCAAAGTAAACGCTTCTAAAAATCGAAGTTCTGTCGATTGTTACAAACTCTTTAAGTTTTTCAACTTCTGCTTCGGTTATAGTTTTTCCAACGGGTAATTCGTACCAATGTCCTGCATTGAAAGTTTCTTCGGTAGTGTACATTGAGCCTTGACCGCCAAACCAAACATTCAGAAAACCGTAAAGGTTTGCATAACAAACATCAACTTCTTCGTAAGGGTGTGAAGCACATCTCTCTCCAACTTTTCCGTGGTCTTTTGCTAACGGTATAATCTTCATAATTTCAACTCCTTAGTTATTGATTTCCTTGTAAGTATAGGTTGCTCCGCAATCCATATCGCTATAAATTGCACAAAGTTCCTCTGCTTCCTCAACGCTATAAGCCACACGACTAACCGATTCTAAATAACCACCGATATTTCTAAAAATCTCAAACATTCTCTTGCTCCTTCCCCTCTTGTGAGGGGCTTTCAATTTTTATTCCTGCACCAACTTAGTGCATACAACTATGCAAATCTCGAAATGCTTAATCATTCCCTTTGCTTTCATCATACGAAGCCACGCAAGACGGTCTGCATAAATCTCATTTGCTTCACTCTCAATCATTGTGGCAAAACTGCTTGAAGTTGGTTCTTCGTAACTTGTGTAACTCCACTGAACATCATAAGTCATAGTTTCCTCTTTGCCTTGATTCCTTCAAGGTCTTAGTTTATTTCGTGGTGCTTTACTGCTCCACTGTAATTATAGTATATCACACAATTCTTTTCGTGTCAAGAAAAATATTTATATTTTTATGCTTTTTCTTGAGGATATTTTAAGGGAAGTTTCCCTTGCTGATATACCCCGAAAATGCCCGTCAGACGCTCTAGGATTGATTTTGAGGGGCTTTTCAGCGTTTTTTGACATATTTACCCGTTTTTCTTTATATACCCCCGTTTTTTAGCGTTTATCAGCGTTTGAGTTGATTTCCTTCATTCGCTCCATCTCTATTTTTAATCGCTCTATTATTTGAGGGTCTTTTTGGTAATATGTCCAGAGCCAATGCAGTACTTTATGAGTAAGGTTATTACAAGGCAAGAACCAATCGGCTCGCAAGTTCTGATATTCTGATTCGTCAAGGTTACGGTGGTGCAGTTGCCAAGTCTTATACAACTTCTTCAAGGTGATAGCGTCTACCGCTCCACACCGCTCTTTCATAAACGCTTTGAAGGCTTTCCAACGTTCAGTCTTTCGGAAGTTTCGTTTTGCTTTCTGCTTGTCGTTCATTTTGTAACTGCTTTCTTAGGTGAAGCCTTTGCTACACTGTTCTTAATTTCGCCAACTTTCGGGGCTTCCTGCTCCATCTTGCACACCATCGGAAAATCGGGAACAAACACCATTCCAATGTATTCTTTGGTGTAAATGAAACCGTTCGGAACTTTAATAATTTCGTAAGTGGTTGCACTGTCAAAAATTGGTGAATCTCCGATTTTAAGTTCTCGGAGCATTTCTTCCAAATCCTCGTTTTCTTTTCTAATGCGTTTCATATCCGCACCCCCTTTTTAATATAACATCGCCACAGGCTTATGCAAGTCTTCTGTGCCGTATCTTAATGCGTCAGGTATATGTGAGAAGTCGTGTTCGGGTGTATTAGTGATAGCGTCTGTCTTGTTATCTCGCTTCCAAGCATAATTGCTGAAAGCATTGATAGTGTTCGTGCAGTCGTTATGAATTATAATGTGGAAATCCTGCAATCTTTGGATTCCACCTAAAACAGAACCGCTTCCCTTTTTCGCTCCTGTGATTCTCTCCAACCCCAAAAGCCGTAACTCGTTTATCGTTCTAGGGTCTTCACTATCTCCGATTATTTTTGCAGAGCGGAAACCGTCATCAATCAGTTTGCCTGCTATTTTTGAGTTCTCCATCGTTACTGCGAAGAACTCGTACCAAATCCAAATTGTCATTGAATCCATATCGGCATAAGCACCGACAAATGCGGTAGGGTCATTGTAACCGAAGTCCATACCGTTGCAAGATACAATTTTCGGGTGTTTCTCGATGACCTCTTTAATGTCGAAATCTGCCTGCTCCCAATTGCTAAATACAAGTCCTTCGCTGATTCCCCACTCGCCTAACCCTTCAATTCGGTAACGTTTCGGGTTCTGCTTTTTCATCTGCTCAAATATGGCAATATCGTCATCACCTAAAAACTCATTGCACATATAAGTTGTAGTCATTGCCAATATGTTTGGGTCGTCTTTTACATCGAAGAACCGCTTTTTAAGCCAATGCTTATCTGACCACGGGTTAAAGGTCATTGTAACTTGCTTAAACAAAGGTTCGGGTATCTCACCACGGATAGACATATCAATCTTGTTGAAATCGTCTTCCTTGTTCATCTGGAAGGCTTCTTCAAACCACACCCAACATAACTGTCCGTCATCTGCGATGATAGAAGTCAAGCCCATCGGGTCATCAAGTCCACGGAAGTATATTTTCTGTCCGCTCGATTTATATGTCAGCGTGGAATCTACCATCGGGATTCGCCACAAATCCTTAACTCCCAATTTATCCATCGCCCATATAAGTTGAGCCCTTGTTGAGTTCTTATTCAAGTAAACGTGTTTTCTGACTACCAATAGGTTAGGTTTCAATCCGTACTTTTCAAAGAACTTCATCATATAGAAAATGTACCAAATTGCAGTAGTGCAACTTTTCTTGCTACCTCGACTGCCTTTGACAACTCTATATCTGCCCTTGAAGTTCCAGAACTCTTTGTAACCACCGCCTACAATTTTAGAGATTCTTACTGCTTCCATTACTCGTACTCGCTCAAATCATCAACGAAGTTCACCTTTGTAACTTTTACATCTCCTGTAGTTTCAACTTGATTGCGGTCAGTCCACTTGAATCTGTTCTTCATATTGAATATCCAAGTTGCAGGGTTAATCTTCTGACTGCCTAAACTTCCTGCTCTGCCTAAACGTTCCCACCAAGCCTGTGAAAGTAAAAGCCCCTGTTCATACGCTTGCTTGAACTCTTTGTGTTTATCACACCAATCGTAAAATGTATCACGGTTGATTCCGAGAGAAACACAAACTTCAACTACGGATTCCCCGTTCGCAAACATATCGGGAAGTTTCTCTGCAATTTCTTTACTGTATTTAGTTCTATTTGCCATATCTGCCCCCTTGAAGTTTTAGGTGTCGGATTTCCTAAGTTTTTCCATCGTCTTTTCAAGACGCTTTAAGTTTAATTCATTTCCGTAAAACTGCATACCGTGGTCGATAGCATATCGGGCAGTATATCCCAATCCGCAACACGGGTCTGTAATTGTCTTGCCTGCTCCTGCAAAAGGTGCAATTGCGGTTTTAAGACTGTTATAGCCGTGAGAGTGATATACGCTCTGCTTGTAATCTTCTGACAGATTCAAGTTTCCGTTCTTACTGAAAATGTTTAATAACATAGGTCTTTTCGGGCTTGCATAAAGCATTTCAATACACGCTTCAAGGTGAAGTCCTTTGCTTTCGGCTATGGCAATCAAATGATTATTCCACTTAATGCCGTACTCTACGAAAATAGGCGAATCGTCTTTCGTGTACTTAATTGCAACGTCAAATACACGGTTTACGAAGGTTGTAACGTTAGTTGCTTTTCGCTCTGCTCCGTTCATCTTCTGATTCAGTGTCTGCCAATATTCGAGGTTTCCCCAAGGTGGGTCAGAGTAGAAAATGTCAATTTTCTGTCCTGCGTACAACTCATCAAGGTCATCGTAAATATCCCCGTTTCTGACACGGTGTTTTCCAATCTCGTAAATCATTTTGAATCTCCTTTATGCTCTTTGTGGTAGTTGATTTCCTGTTGAATCTGTCTTTCGGTTTTCCAAGCGTTATTATATTCAACCTTCTCAAACAGTTTTGCGAATCCCGTAACGTATTTGAGTTTATTAATTTCCTCTGCTTCCATTCCCAACTCTTTTGCAATTTCGGCTTCCTTCCAACCATTCTTCAACATATCAAATACGAGTTTTGACATAGAGGTAACTGCGTGGCTTCCTCTTGCCCGATTGTGTCGAACAGTCGATGCCATTCGCTCATTTATAGACTTGTCGATAACTACAATAGGCAACATTCCGTGATTTCGCTCCAAAATGTCTTTCTGTGTCTTGCAAGTAAAATAGCGGTGGAATCCATCAACGATAACGTATTTATCTGCCTTGTCATCGTATACGGTAACTACAGGTTGAGTGTAACCATCTTCCTTGATTGAAATGTAAAGCAACTGCATTTCCTTCTTGGCTACACTGTTAGGGTTGTAGTCGTTTGGAGTTACCTTATCAATCGGCACCCACAACACGTTGTCAATCGGTTGCGAATTGAAATCGCTACATTCAAAACAAGCCTGCTTAATCTGTCTGATTGTTTCTGCCTTGTCTGCTGATGATTTTATGAAATCCTTAATTTCGTCTATGCTCATTCTTTTCACTCCCTTATTTAACGGCTATTGAAACGTGTTTTACAAGCCATATAATAATTTCAATCCATTTCCAAATTGCGAATGGAGCACAACATAAAGCAAGTAATAAATACTTAAATAATTTTTCGATGGGGTCGCTCATTCTTCAATCTCCTTTTTAATCTGCTTCTTTGCGTTTAAGAAGCCAAAATATTTCGGATTCGTGTACACGTTATCCAATGTTCCAAACTCAAAATCATTTCGCAGAATACACAAAATCATTGAATGATAAATATTCTTGATTTCGTCATATCCATCGAAATCGTACAAAACTTTTACAAAACGTTTCTTAAATGTCTTTCGATGTTCGGGCAAACATAATCTGTCTACAAGCCAAAATATGTACTCCTTCCACGATTTGAACATATACGGTAATTCTGTCGGTATACATTCTTCAACCTTGCAGTGCTTATAGGTATTTACTCCGTTTAATCTCTGCACGGTCTTTTCCCACATTTTTGGCTCAAACTCCTGCAAATAATCAAGATTCGTGAGAGCAGTTTCGTGATTGAGGTTGCTAACTCTCATATTCTGTACAGGCACACCTTTTGCGAATTGGAAATCATAGATTCTGTTATAGTTATACCCGTTACTGAAAATGAACTTAAAATCATCTGTGTATGACCAATCATAAATCGGATAAAAACTGAAATGGCAGTCTTTATGGACATTCCCATTGTTCAACATCTTTCCCCAAGTTATATCTTTGTAACAACAGTTTGCAGTTACGGCAACGGCTCTCTTTGGTGTTTCCTCTGCTCGCAACCCACCAAGTAAAGCACACTTTTTAGCCCCGTAATAATACTCCGTAATTGCGTCAAAAAGTTCATAGAATCTGTCAGTTCCGAAAGTGTTTTCCTTAATTGAAATATCCTCTTTCGGTCTAACCCATTCCTTGCCCTCACCCCAACAATCGAGCCATTCAGCATTTTTATCGTGGGTAGTCGCATTGAAAATTACAAGAGGTATTTGAAACCACATAGGCTTAACTTCGGGTCGATTCATTACCTCTCTCGCATATTCAATCGTATGCTCCCATTCAATTTCTTGGTCGATGAAGAACACAGGCACGGGAAGGCGGTTTTTCTTTCTTGCTACTTCAATGGCAAGTTCAAGAACACAAGTAGAATCCTTTCCACCACTGAACCACACTCCAACGTTTTCAAACTCATCAAAGATTCTTTCAACCCTTTTTCTTGCTTCTGTGACTACATCATTTTCAAGGTAGATTCTCATTTTTCCAAAACCTCTCTTAAATACTGCTCACACTCCGCAAGCGAAAGTGTGAAGTTTTCGAAACAGTATGGGCAACAAACTTCAATTTCTTTCGGCACTGTCTGACTGAAATCAAACTCGGAATCTTCTGCTTCCTCTGATTCATCGGCTTCAACTTCGCTATGCTCTGCCAAAGTCTGTTTAATGACACTGCCTGCACCCGATGGGGCAACTGTCTGCTCTAAAGGCTTTCCCTCTTTGATAACCCTCACAACTTCATCTTGCGTTTCCTTTCGCTTTTCATAATACGGGTCAATATTATCAAAGTGGATTGTATCGAAGTGGATATTGAAATCTGACTTGTTCAAGTTTGCGTCTTTTACAAAGAAGTCAAAACTTGCTTCTGTGATTTTTCCGTAACGGGAATTAACCTGCAAAACTTTTTCCTTTGCTTCTTTTTCGTTTTTTGCTTCAACGTACACAACGGGAATCTGCCCGATTTCCCACCCTTCTTTTGCAAGGGCAAGTAACGCTAAAACTCTTGTCTTTCCGTCAAGCAAAATATCTGTATCGCCATTTCGCCATATAAACAAAGGGCAGATAAAACCGCTTTTTTCAATCGACTGCTTCATACGCTTAATGTCGTAGCCGTTGCGGACTTTAATATCCTTCTCAAAGAATGAGAGGTTATCAATGTTAATAAACTCTTTTGAATCACACTTAATTTCAACTTTCATTTTCTACCCCCTCATCTCGCTAATTTTCTGAATGATAAAATCTTTTGGAAGAAGCATAACTTTTCCGCAACACTTACAATAGACTTCAATCATATTCTTTTTTCTCTGCTCCACCGTATTCGCAAACTTATCTTCAATTTCCTTCTCACTTCGTTTAATACTCTCTTCTGTCGGTGTAGACTGTGCAAACGATGGAACATAAACTTCCTTTCCGTTTTCTGACTTCTGCTCGCTCTTGACGTAGATAGGCTCAATGGTTTTCAGAGATTCTTCAACTCTTATATCCACCTCATCAAAATTAAAATCCAAACCATCTGCAAAGTTTTTCAAACTGTCCTGTGTAATATCGCCAAATCGGGAATTGATACGCAACAGTTTTTCTTTAGCGTCTGATTCATTCTCGGCACTGATATAGACAACGGGTAATTCGGGAATCTCATATCCATCTGACCACAGTTTTTTAAGTGCGAGTTTTCTGCCGTGTCCATCAAGAATGAAATTATGCTTTCCGCTCTGCCATACAAAGAATGGGAAACTGAATCCGTATTTTAAGATGGATTTCTGCACCCTTTCAATGTCAATCTTTTCTCGGTATTTCAAGTCGCCTTGAAACTCGGTCAATTCTACAAGCGGTAGTGTATGCTCCGTCTTGCAAGTAATTTTAATTTGTTTTGCCATTTTTAACCTCTTATATAAAGTTGATATGTTCTTCTGCTTTTAAATATTCTTTCATAAAATCATTCGGAGCGGTAAGTCTGCACGGAATATCGCACTTTGCCATATCAGTAATATAATTTGATTTTTTTTCTAAAATATCCTCGTCAAGAATGTGTCCTACAATTTCATAAGGTTTATGACAACAATACATAACCTCACCGTTTACATTCAAAGAAATCTGTGACCAACAAGCACTGCAACTTGTAGGATTGTCATTCAAAAAATCCCATTTATAATTTTTTTTAACTCGATTATCTTTTTTTGATAGTTTTTCAACAGTTTTTATAATCTTTTTTGCTTCTTTCTGATTTTTGCGATTTTTGTAAAAACTTCCCTTTGTACTTTCCATTGGTCTTACGACTAAATAGTCAAACGGAAGTTTCTTATTCGCATTAAAAAACCTTTTAATTTCTTTTGCTGATGTTGCAAGAATCTGAATACCTAACTGAGTTTCTTTTGATTCTGACTGTATGAAACTTGCGTATTTATACAGATTTTCGCAAACTTTTGTATAAGCATACACTCCACGCTTTTTGAAATAACTTGCTTCATCATAAGCGTCTAATGATACTTTTAGATATTTCGGCTTACAATATTTCAAAACATTAAAGTTTGTATTAATTCCATAATCAATATTGTTTTCTTCAAGCCATTCTGTAATCTTGTTAAAATCGGGATTCAACATAGGCTCTCCGCCACCTGTTAAAATAATTCCCTTCACCCCTAAACTTATCAAACGTTGTGCATATTTTACAAAATCTTCAAAGTGCATATAACCATTTTTTTGGATTTCCCATCTGCCATAAGTACAGTACGGACAACGATTATTACAAAAATCAGTTAGAAAAATATCTGCGGTTATTGGCTTATAATCTGTTATAAAATGCTTTGTTAGTTTATTCTGATTTATCACAAGTTTTCTCCTTTGCATAAGTATTATAAGAAGTGCCAATATATTTTGATTTATTAACTAAATCAGAATCCCAATTTTCACTTAACGGCTTTTGCCTTCCTTTCCAAACAGAACTTACCATTCCAAAGTTATGTCCAACTAAAGATGACCTTGCTCCGATATGCTGAACAAGACTTGGAATTGTACTCATAACATCAACGTCTTTTCTTTTTGCGTATTCGCCAACTGCTACATCTTCCCAAATCACCCCGTTAGTATAACAATTTTCTCTGCACCATTTTTTCATATCTTCAAGTATTGAAACAGGAATAATAATTGCCTGCCCGTAACAACCACACCCTACAATTTTTATATAAGGGGTATCATTTTTTTTATCACTATCTTTAATACGACTGTTAAACAAAGTCCATATAGCACTTGGATATTTTTCAATTATTTTTGAACATATTTCAAGAAATCCATCACAAAGTTCCAAATCATCTTGCATAATTAAAACGTGGGTATTTTCTCCATCATTTAAACTATCACAAGCCCTAAAAAAATTATCAAGAGTAACTTTTGTAACTCCGTTATATTGCACTACAGATTCTCTTTTATCAATGAGATTCATACTCTTTAACATCTGAATGATAAAAAAGTTCCTTTCCTGCATACCGCTAATTTTTATTCCTAACTTCACTTTTCACCTCAAAAAAATCTGAATAATCAAACGCAGGACTTAACCTTAACCCTCTGCCCTGTGGATTTATTACACTATCTTGCCTGCCGTGTCCTGCCAAGTTTGGATATGTAACAAAAACTTTTTCTTTTAAAATCTTATTAAGATACATCGCAAAAAATGTATCATCTGCTTGTATAGATTGATAAAATTCATACCTCGGAAGTTTTTTATAACCTTCCATAAGCATAAACTTTCTGAATGATTGTGCAATATCTTTTGGAATATAAGTACATAACAAAAACGTTTCTGCCACTCCGTTATAAAAACCTTCTTCAAGTATCTTAAACTTATAAGTTTTTACATAACTAAAAACAATAACGGAGTGTGGATATTTTTTAATATATTTATTCGCACTTTTTACAAAATCTTTGCTCAATAACATATCGTCTTGAATATAAATAGCGTCATCATTTGCCTGTTCAATTGCTTTTAATAAACTCCATATTGCCCCGTTATAATTAACATCATTTACAACAACCGCTTCGGGCAATAATTTTTCGAGGTATTCAGTGTTTCTTTCGGGTACTTTGCGTATAACGTATTTCATAGTTTTTTGCAATTTTTGAACGAAAAAAGACCGTTTTTGTTGTCAAACTCGGTCTTTTTTATCAATTTTGCTGATTTTATTATAGTTCAAGAAATATCTTTATGCAAGCATTTTTTTTTGAATTACTCCCCTCGCTCCACCCATCTCATCGGAACTTTGTAACGTGGGTCGTTTGTGATTGCACGGTTAAGCACCCAAGTTGTTTCAAGAACTTCGCCACCGCTCCAATAATGTTTGTCGTCAACACGCAAGCATACATAATTATTTTTGCCGTACACAACTTTCTCTCCATATTCTCGGATAAACATAACCCAATGCTCAAACTCGGCTCGCTCCTTCCTGCACTGCTCGCAGTTATTTTGACACTTTCCATCAGCCTTCATTTTCCAACATGGAAGATTGATGATATATTCGTGAGGTGAAAAATTTACATAAGTTTTTGCATTTCTCCAACTGTGATTCGCAATATACTGTCTGAACTTTTCAAACTCATCTTTCGGCATTTCCTTTTTAGTTGTTCCCGTCATTACAGACTGACTGCCGATATACACAAACTCCTTAATGAAGTTTTCTCCCTTGTCATCAATTCCGCCAATTATTGCCTTGTTGATATATCCGTTAGATATAAAAACTGTCTGATTCGTGATTCTGCCAAGACCCTTTTCAATTGACTTTAATCTCTGCACCTTCTCGGTGTAAACATCTCCGCCAATTACAATTGTCGGCACTCCCTCATCAAACATATCAACTTCAAAATCTTTAAGTTCCATTACTGCACCTCGCTTATAATTTCAATTTCATCTGCCTGCGGAATTACTGCCAATCCGCCCCAAGTTCCGTGAAGTTGTCCGCAATCGTCAATTGATTCTACAACTCCAACTTTTCCCTTGTACGCAGGTTCACCCTGCATATCAAGGATTCTGATTTTATCACCAATTTTAGCAATCATACTCAACCCCTTTTAATGCGTGGTAAACGTGTGTTTTTCCTTTCCACTCGGTTACACAAACGAACAACTGCTTCTGCAAATCCTCAACCTGCTCATCGGTAAGGCTTGCGAAGTTTCCTTCTTCATCGTGATTTACAAGCAACAGATTTCCAACCAACTGTGGCTGACACTTTGAATCGTATGCACTTGGCAAGCACTCATTTACAAACAAGCCCTCATCATCACATATAATGTCATAAGTGAAGTCGCCAATCTGTCGCTCCGTTACGTCTATCAAATTTACACTTAAAAGCCCGTAGATGTTTTCAAGTGTATCTTCAAATACTGTAACTTCACTTTTTACATCGTCATACACTCTAATCAGAAAACCTCTGATAATTCTTTTTTCTGCCATATCAGCACCCCCTATTTAATTTTGATTCCTTTGCTATTCATAATTTTCATCGGGTCGTAATCACCCCTTCTGCAATCATCATAGGTTATATAAATTGTACCCTCATCTGCAAATCCTGCTTGTTTCAAATACTCGCTTGTGTCGCTTCTGCCGTAAGTATTTCCACCATATCCACAAGACCACTTGTATAAATCTCCCGATAATGTTTCAAGGTATCTGAATCCGTGTCTGCGAAAAAAACTTGGATTTGCAATCGGGTAAGCCATTTTAGAAAAGTTGAAACTCTGTCGATAATCTTTGATTCCCACCGTGCAGGCTATATAATCACCACCTTCGTAAGATTCAAAAGGTACAAGGTCAATTTTTGTTCTGATGTTTGACTTGTCAAGAATCATAGCCATCTTGAGAATTGCCAATCCTGCTTGTAAAAGTTGATTACCGCTTGTACCTGCACAAGATGACATACTGTAGATTATGTGAATTGTATTTCGTGTTTCAGTTTTGTTTACTTCCCGATGACTGAACATACTATCTGGATAACCTTTAATTGCTCTTGGCACGTTTGGCATAAATCCTACAACGTTATTCTCTGTGATTCTTTGTTGAACTGCTACCTTGCGAGAAAACTTCTCAAGAGTTCCTTTTAGTTCATCAATCTTTGCGTTCCAACCATTAAGAAGCAATTCTTCTGCTTCATCATAATCTTTTGTCTGAAACCAATTGCTTTTATGTGTATCAGCACTACCATCGCTAATATCAAAATCCTTGTTAATAGGTCTTGATTTTAAGGCACTCTCGAACTCGTAGATTGATTTGAAATGCTCAATTCTGTACTTTTTCATAACCTTTACTCCTGCCCCACTTTTGTAGGGTCTTGTTTTATTACTCTTACAGTATACCGTTTAATCGGGGTTATGTCAAGAAAAATCTTTACACAACCCCGATTTTTTTTATGCAACTTTTACGTTCTCGCCTTTAGTTGCACGGTAGTAAATGTTATCGCTCATATAGTCCATATTTGAAAGGATATTGCGAAGGTCGTCATCTGCGATGGATTTTATAAGGGCAATCTGCATTATTCTCTTAAGTGCCATTGTAGTTTTCATCAACTTCTTAATCTGCTTGATGTTGCGGTAACTGATAACTGTCTGCAATCCGCACTTCTCAATCTGACTGCGGAAACCATCTATGAAGTCGCAGAGTGCTTCATCACCTTCGGCAAGACGTTCTTCAACCTTGCGGTTGTAATCTACTTTAATCATTACGAAGCGATTGAGGGTTGATTCATCAATTCGGTTTCCAACATACATCTCGTCTGAACCTGTTCCATAAGTATTACAAGCACTCATAAAAACCATATCTTCAAAGTTTAACTTTTCATTGTTTGGGAAGGTGAACTCTCCTGCTTCAAGTGCTTCATTGAAAACTTTCAAGGCACGGCTATTTGAACAATCCATCTCATCAAAGAGGAAGATTACCTTCTTACCTTCTGACGAAGCCTTGCAAGCGTCATAGAAAGGTGTCGGATTGTATCGGCTATTAGCGTCTACGAATCCTGTAAGTCCGTACTCGGTATCAACTGCATTTACTTCATAGAACTCGGCTTCAAGTGCTTTGGCAACCTGTCTTGCCATATAACCCTTTCCTATTCCTGCAGGTCCTGTCATCATTACATTAACACCGCAACTTGCACTGTCAAGAATATCATCGAATACAGGTGGAAGGTCTGCTTCGATTGTTACGGGATTCGAACCGTTTACTGTAATTTCATGTTTTACGGGAAGAATACCAAACTCATCAACCACCTTCTGTTTAATCTGTGGCATTACTTCATTGATAAGTTTTTCTGCACTGAACTGTGCAATTGTCTGCATTAAAACGTTCTGCAATTCGTTTCCCAAGTTGTTATTCATAGTTTCTACCTCTGATTTAGTTTCTTTTACTTCTACTTCATCGAATAATGATGGAGTTTTTGGAGCAAGTTCCACCTTGCCATTCTTAATGATATTTTTGAGAGTTACATCAATTTTTCCTTCTCTCAAAACCGCTTCTGTGATTTCCGCAACTGTCGCAACCTCGCAACACTTTTTAAGAAGTTCATCTCTCTCAGGTGATGAGTAGAGAAGGTTTGTACCGTACAATTTGTTGTACTGATTAAACATCGGGTTGAAATCATTAACATTAAACATATCTTTTCTCCTGCCCCAATCTCGTAGAGTCTTGTTTGTTTTGTGGTGTTCCTCACCACTTGATAACTCATTCTACCATTTAATTTATACCTTGTCAAGAAAAAAAATAAAAAAAACATCTTTTTTCTTGCTTTTTTTTATTAAATATAATATATTTCTTAATTATGAAAGATATGAAAGATTTTAATTTTGGACAGAGAATTAAAGAATTACTTGATGAACGTGGCTTGCCATTAAGTGACTTCCTACAGAAAACTGAAACACCTAATCAGCGTTTTTATGATTGGTGTAATAAGGGAAGTATGCCATCTGTATTAAAGGCTCTGACTGTCTGCGAATATTTCAATATGTCAGTTGAGAAGTTTGTCTTTGGTGCAGATTCCGACAAGGTTGCAGAGTACGCTGAATCGCTTCAAAGAAAAATAAATGCGATTCGTGATATAATTTCTTAATTCTCTTGGAAGTTGGATTCCCCGATGTAATGTCGGGGATTTTTTTTAGTCAAAATCGAACTCTTGAACTCCTGCTTTCTGCTCCCTTGCTTTCATAATCGGCTGAATCAGATTTTCGTAACCGCTGATTTTTTGACCGCAATAAACGTAGCAAAATGAACTTCTTGCAAATCCAATATTCTTTTCAAAAGTTTTTCCTTCAAGGTCTTTTCTGTATTTTTGATTATGAGTGGTAGGTTTCCAATTCGGACTGCTCTCCAAAAACTTTCCAACTTTTTCGTGAATCGTCTTAATATTCAATCTCGCTCCGTTTCCTCTGTTGCTGATGATTCCACCGCAAAAATTAAGAAGAGTTGATGTAAATCCTAACCCTTGATATTCGGGAAGAATTACCAATCTTGAAACCGCCATATCGTTAGGCAAGTTTCTTCTCGGTGTATTAAGTAGAGCCACAAAAGCAACGGGCTGATTATTCCAAGTAAACATCAAACATATTGCAGATGGGTTTAATTCCGATGACAAGTAATGATGTTTAGCAAACTCCAAATCTCTCCATACTGTCGGCTCAACTCTACAAACTTGCAATTTGATTTCGGGTCGCTCTCCCTTGCAGATATTTAATTTCATAACGACACCCCATCTGTAAGCAAGTGTCGTGAATCTATCATAGGGTATTCTTCTGCATACTCAACTTTTTCAAGCAAAACATTGCCGTTGATTTTCTTGTTAAGGTTTATCACAAAATCGGGTTGAAGCCATTGTATAATGTCATAATGACACGAACATAAAATAATTTTTTTCTGCTTCCTACGGATATATTTTTGCAAATTAAAACTCATAGATTTTGCAGTCATTCGATTCACAACTGACGTAAACTCATCAATCAAAATAATGTCATTCGGATTCTTTAATAACTGCCACGCAATTTCAAACCTTGCTTTTTCTCCGTTACTTAATTCATTCGGTCTATGTAACCATAATGGAACTGAACTCAATCCGATACTGTAAAAAACCTCACAAACATCTTTTGGAGAAGTTTCTGAAAATTGAGAAATTATGCTTTTTGAAAAATCATACACGGGCTGAACTTCTGTTCCGAACTGCTTTAATATTGTGCTTTTACCCGAACCGCTTGCACCCAATATACATAAGATATTCCAATCTGATTTTTGTAATTTATCAAGCCCGATGACTTCGGGAACATTTAGAATGTTTAATGTTGGTCAAGGAAATATGTCTTCATTATACCTCAATGGAGACAACACTCCTTCATTTATATTTGATTTGGGATGTTCACGAAAATGTAAGCCAGCAATTGATTTATTATCAACCGGATTAAATAACAATAAAACATTTGTTATTATTTCTCATTTTGATAATGATCACATTAATATGGCAAAATATCTTCCAAATTCAGGTGCGAATTTGTTTTTTATAATTCCTGAGTTTTTATTATCGACTGATATTCAAAAACCAAATAT
>OCTX012085001.1_pt1 | contig 19300 bp, 21 predicted proteins | sample 1539691 | NCBI WGS metagenome assembly OCTX01 (sample SAMN02144231, study PRJEB22623) | gut metagenome | biome: sheep rumen | host: Ovis aries | place: New Zealand
GAATCACAATGGGCGCATATCAGCCGGAAGCCCGCCTCGCCCAACGGTTCCCTGCCCATGCGGAAAGCATAAATGGACGAATCGTTCTTCGTACAATAAAACACATCGCCCGGCTGAATATTATACAACGGAGCGGAAGCATCCACACGCTCAAATCCGGCCTCTTCCAGATGTCTTGCTACAGTTGACACAGCTAAAAAATTCACCGGAGACTCATCTAAAAAATCCAAAAAACCTTGTATCGCTGTCATAGTCATAATATTTTATTGTTGCATAATTTTGTTGTAAAGATAATGAATATTTGTATATCACATTCATTTCACATTATTTTTATATTTTTGTACAAACAAAATCATCATGGATAACGGTAACGACTTTTTCGTGTTTTCAAAGTTCTACAGCGATGAAGAACAGGACAAGATGGAGAAATATTGCAGCGCAGCCTTTGACAAACTGCAGACACTGTATCCCGGCAAGAAAATAATGCAACAGGGCCACACCACCCTATGCATAGAATCAGACTCGCTCTATGCGGAAAACGGTATCGACACTTATGAAATAGGCCTCATCAACGGAGAAATACCGGCCATGTGCCGCACACGCGACTCAGAAGTCATCACCTTCAGGGTATGAGTGGCGAAAAAACGAGTCCTGAAACAAAACTTGCGGACAGAAAAGTGCAGGTTTAAAAGAAATTTTCAGTTTTTTAGAAAACACAATCAATGCCATTCGGCAAGAAATGCTTACCTTTGCTTATCATTATATAAAAATAGGTCAAACAAAATAATAACAACATAAAATAAAAATTACCACATGTCACAAATAAACGGACGTATTTCCCAGATTATCGGACCAGTTATTGATGTGTATTTCGAAACCAGCGGTCAGAATGCCGAGAAAGTTCTGCCCAAGATATACGATGCGCTGAAAGTTGTGCGCCCTGACGGGAGAGAACTCATCATAGAAGTACAGCAGCACATCGGAGAAGACACAGTCCGTGCTGTTGCGATGGACAACACAGACGGATTGCAGCGGGGAATGGAAGTCATCCCGACCGGCAGTCCCATCACGATGCCTTCAGGCGAACAGATAAAAGGCCGTATGCTCAACGTCATCGGCAAGCCTATTGACGGCATGAGCGCGATGACTCAGGAAAACCCATACCCCATCCACCGCGAGGCGCCAAAATTTGAAGAACTATCTACGTCAAAAGAAATGCTTGCCACAGGCATAAAGGTCATTGACCTGCTGGAGCCTTACCTCAAAGGCGGCAAGATTGGCCTCTTCGGCGGTGCCGGTGTCGGCAAGACCGTACTCATCATGGAACTGATTAACAATATCGCCAAAGGGCACAACGGCTTTTCCGTATTTGCCGGCGTAGGCGAGCGTACCCGTGAAGGCAACGACCTTATCAGGGAAATGATAGAATCAGGCGTCATCAAATATGGCGAGAAATTCAAGGAAGCTATGGCTGAGGGAAAATGGGACTTATCGCTCGTTGACCCGGAAGAGCTGAAGAAATCACAAGCCACCCTGGTGTACGGTCAGATGAACGAGCCTCCCGGTGCCCGTGCATCGGTTGCGCTGTCAGGTTTGACCATCGCGGAAGAGTTTCGTGACCAAGGCGGCGACATCCTGTTCTTTGTTGACAACATCTTCCGTTTCACACAGGCCGGTTCAGAGGTGTCGGCTCTGCTGGGACGTATGCCTTCTGCCGTAGGTTACCAACCTACGCTGGCAAGTGAAATGGGAACAATGCAGGAGCGCATCACCTCAACAAAAACCGGATCCATCACGTCAGTCCAGGCCGTATATGTACCAGCTGACGACTTGACCGACCCCGCTCCAGCCACAACATTCACCCATCTGGACGCAACGACAGAATTGTCGCGAAGCATAGCCCAACTGGGTATTTACCCCGCAGTAGACCCGCTGGGTTCCACATCACGCATCCTCGACCCGCTGATTGTAGGTAAAGAGCATTACGACTGTGCCCAGCGCGTAAAACAAATCCTGCAGAAATACAAAGAGCTGCAAGACATCATCGCCATTCTCGGTATGGACGAACTCTCTGACGAGGACAAACAAACCGTCAACCGCGCACGCCGAGTGCAGCGATTCCTGTCCCAACCGTTCACTGTGGCAGAACAGTTTACGGGTGTACCGGGCGAAATGGTCAGCATAGAAGACACCATAAAGGGATTTAACATGATTCTGGACGGCGAACTGGACGATCTGCCCGAACAGGCATTCCTGAACGTCGGCACAATAGAACAAGCGATAGAAAAAGGCAAGAAACTGATTGCCGAAGTACAAGCATAAAAAAGAAGACTGATGATACAGTTGAAAATCGTTTCTCCTGAGAAAATAGTCTATGACGGTATGGCCGAGAGCGTACTCGTGCCCGGCACGCTGGGACAGTTTGAGATACTCACCGACCACGCTCCCATCATATCTTCGCTGAAAACAGGCACTATAGACTATGCCACCAAGGACGGTCACTTCACATTAGAAATAACAGGCGGCTTTGTTGAAGTTATCAAAAACAAAGTACACCTTTGTGTTGAATGCTAAAGAGAAAGATATATGTTGGAAGAGGGAACAATCAACAATACGTTCAAACGATACATAAAGAACGCGCTTATAATCCTTGTGGGAACAACACTGGGAGCACTTATGTATATGAACGTAGCCGGTAAGGAAACCCTCCTGCAACCTATCATCATCTCACTGGCATACAACACGCTGGTAAGTCTGCTCTTTATCTATATATGGAGAGCCATCATGCAAAACGCGCGAGAATACGTCGTTCATTTTTATCTGGGAGCAACAGGTTTCCGACTGATAACAGCCATGTTTGTCATATTGGCATATTGTCTTACAGAAGACATCAGGACACTGAAAATACAGTTTGCCGTAGTCTTCTGCATATACTATTTTATCATGCTGTTATTCGACACCCTGTATTTTATAAAAATTGAAGGGAAAGCAAAGAAACAAGATGAAACTCATTAGCAACATATTAATCATACTGGTACTCTTCCTTACCTCACTATCGGTAAAAGCGGCAGAAGGAGAAAAAATCAATGCCACCGGCATCGTACTGGAGCATGTGAAGGATTCTCATGAATGGCATATCACCGGCGAGGGAGACAGAGCTGTCGTTATCCACCTGCCTGTCATCGTATACAGCAGTACAGGCTGGCATATATTCTCCAGCGCACAATTTGCGGAAGAAGCCGACAGTCAAGGCATGCGCCAAGGTCCATATAACCTCGCATTAGGAGAAGCAGAACCATACTCCGGGAAAATAGTTGAAAAGACAGGAGATGAATACAAACCAGTCATAGACATCTCTATCACCAAAACCGTCGCAAACCTATTCATAGATGCGTTTGTGCTGATCTTCATCATCATATACACCTCACGCTGGTACCGCACGCACAAAGCCACCGACCCGGCTCCTGCAGGATTCAGAGGACTGATGGAGATGCTGGTGATGTACATACAAGAAGACATCATAAGACCCAGCGTCGGCAAAGGTTATGAGAAATATTGTCCCTACCTCCTCTCCGCATTCTTCTTTATTTTCGTCTGCAATCTGATGGGACTTATACCCTTCGGCGGTAACGTAACAGGCAACATCGCCATAACATTCTTCCTGGCGTTATGTACATTTATTATCACCCAGTTCAGCGGAAACAGACACTACTGGAAAGATATCTTTTGGCCGAATGTGCCCGGTCCGGTAAAAGTCATCATGATACCGATAGAGTTTGTCGGCATATTCACCAAACCATTCGCACTGATGATCCGTCTTTTTGCCAACATGCTGGCCGGTCACGCTATAGCACTTGCACTAACGTGCATCATCTTTATCGTTGCAGCCACTATGTCAAGAGGATGGCTTTATGGATTAGGCTCTTTCAGCGTCTTGCTGAGTATCATCATGATGCTGCTTGAACTGCTGGTCTGCTTTCTCCAGGCACTCGTATTCACTATGCTCAGCGCAACCTTTATAGGACTTGCGCGGACAGAACCCGAATAAGAATAAACAGAAAATTATTAACAGTAAAATAATATTAAAAAATAAACAACATGATTTCATTTTTATTAGCAGCTGAAGCAGCTGCAGGTTTAGCAAAATTAGGCGCTGGTCTCGGCGCAGGTCTGTCAGCTATTGGCGCTGGTCTCGGTATCGGAAAAATCGGCGGCAACGCAATGGACGCTATGGCTCGTCAGCCGGAAGTAATCAACAAATTATTGGTTAACATGCTTATCGCATCTGCCCTGATTGAAGGTGTAGCCTTATTTGCAGTCGTTGTATCTTTCATGTGCATATAATAGCAGTAAGAACCTCCTATAAAAATTAACTATGGAGTTATTAATGCCCAGTTTTGGCCTGCTATTCTGGATGACTCTGGTTTTCCTGATAGTGCTTGTTATCATGTGGCGCTTTGGATTCCCTGCCGTTTCAAAGATGGTACTTGAACGGAAGAAATTCATTGACGACAGTCTGCAACAGGCATTTGAAGCAAAGGAAAAGTTAGCACACATCCAAGAAGAAAGCGAAGCTATTCTGCAAAAGGCACGGGAAAAGCAGGCTGAAATATTAAACACAGCTAAAGCGACCCATGACACGATTGTGGCAAAAGCTAAAGACGATGCAAGGGAAGAAGCCAACAAACTCATCGCTGACGCCAAAGCGCAGATAGAGGCAGAGAAATCGGCCGCCATACAGGACATCCGCTCTCAGGTAGCAGAACTCTCCGTGCATATTGCAGAGAAAGTTATCAGAAAAAAACTGAGTGACGACTCTTCTCAAATGCAGGTAATCGATAATCTATTGGATGAAATTTCTGTTAAAAAATAACAGTTGATATGGACTCAGGAATTGTATCAGTAAGATATGCACGCGCACTGATTAAAGCCAGCATGGAGACACATCAGGAAGAACAGGTATATGCGGAAATGAACACGTTATGTGATAATTTCAGCACGATGCCTCAACTCTGTCAAATAATTGACAATCCTGTGATTTCCACCAACGAGAAAGCCGGACTCATCAAATCAGTCTGCGGAACAGAAATCAGTGCCGTAACAGAGAAATTCATCTCTCTCATCCTACAGGAAGGACGTGAGAAAGCTCTTCACGCTATCGCCAACTCTTACATCAGACTCTACCGACAGCACAAAAACATCATCAGCGGCAAACTTACAACCGCTGTTCCTGTTTCGGAAGAGACCAAAGAAAAGCTCCGTTCTAAAGTTAACGAAAGAACAAACGGAACAGTTGAATTTAAGACTGATATCGACCCTGACATCATTGGCGGCTTCATTCTTGAGTATGACACATACTGCATGGATGCCAGTATGAGAAAGAAACTGAATCTTATCAAAGCAGAACTCAAGAAATAATATTAAACACAACAACACTAAGTAAATTCAAAAATGTCAGATAAAATAAAACCAAGCGAAGTATCTGAAGTACTGCTCCAAAAACTGAAAGACATCGGCAGCAATATCGAATTTGACGAAGTCGGCACTGTACTCACCGTCAACGACGGTGTTGCGCGAATCTATGGTTTACGTCATGCTGAAGCAAACGAACTTCTTGAATTTGAAAACGGTACTATCGCTATTGTCATGAACCTTGAGGAAGACAACGTGGGATGTATTCTTCTTGGCCCGACCAGCAATATCAAAGAGGGTATGAAGGTGAAACGCACAAAACGTATCGCCTCCATCTTCGTCAATGACAACATGCTTGGGCGCGTTATCAATCCTCTTGGACAAGCTATTGACGGCAAAGGCGAAATTGACCTTACTGACGCATACGAAATGCCACTTGACCGCAAAGCACCTGGTGTTATCTACCGTCAACCGGTAAAGCAACCCCTGCAGACAGGTATCAAAGCCGTTGACTCCATGATACCCATCGGCCGCGGGCAACGCGAATTGATTATCGGTGACCGTCAGACAGGTAAAACGGCTATCGCCATTGATACTATCATCAATCAGAAATCACTCTACGAAAAGGGAGAGCCGGTATATTGTATTTATGTTGCCATCGGACAAAAGGCATCCACTATCGCTGCTCTTGTCAACAATTTGAGAGAACACGGCGCACTGCCATACACCATCATTGTTGCCGCCACAGCGAGTGATCCAGCCGCTATGCAATACTATGCGCCATTTGCTGGCGCCGCAATAGGCGAATACTTCCGTGACCGCGGCAAACATGCGCTGGTTGTTTATGATGACCTGTCTAAACAGGCTGTAGCATACCGCGAAGTATCCCTTATACTGCGTCGCCCATCCGGACGTGAAGCATATCCGGGCGATGTGTTCTATCTACATTCCCGTCTTTTGGAAAGAGCTGCAAAAATTAACGAGCAGCAGGAAGTTGCGGAACAGATGAACGACCTCCCTGAAAGCCTGAAAGGACACGTCAAAGGTGGCGGTTCATTGACGGCACTTCCCATTATCGAAACACAAGCAGGCGATGTTTCCGCATATATTCCTACCAACGTGATATCTATCACGGACGGACAAATTTATCTGGAAACAGACCTCTTCAACCAAGGCTTCCGTCCAGCCATAAACGTAGGTATTTCCGTATCCCGCGTTGGCGGTTCCGCACAAATCAAATCCATGAAGAAAGTTGCCGGTACGCTGAAAATAGACCAGGCGCAATATCGCGAGTTGGAGTCTTTCTCCAAATTCTCCAGCGACATGGATGCCGTGACCGCTATGACACTCGACCGCGGACGCAAAAACAACCAACTGCTCATCCAACCTCAGTATTCCCCTATGCCTGTAGGAGAGCAAGTCGCTATACTATACTGCGGAACAAAAGGTCTGATGTCTGCTATTCCTATTGAGAAAGTACGCGAGTGTCAGGACATATTCCTGGAAATGATGAGAAACAGCCATCAGGATATCCTGGACCTGCTCGCTGACGGAAAGATTGACGACAATGCCACAGGCACCATCGAAAAAGTAATGGAAGACATCGCCGGCCAGTTTAAACAATAATAGCTATGGCTTCACTGAAAGAAATAAAAAACCGCATCACATCCGTCCAAAGCACCCGTAAGATTACGAGTGCAATGAAAATGGTTGCATCCAGCAAATTACATCATGCACAAGTGATGATTGAGAATATGTTGCCCTACGAAAGTATGCTTGAAACCATTCTCAAATCCTTTCTGGCAGCCAATGTTGATGCTAAAAGTATTATTACCCAAAAACGTGAAGTAAAAAACGCTGTTCTTATTGTATATGCCAGCAACACGTCGCTCTGTGGCGGTTTCAACGCTAATGTCATAAAGAAAATGACAAATACCGTTGAAGAATACCAGCGCAAAGGCATAAACGTGATCATATATCCCATAAGCAGGAAGGTGGCAGACAAGGCTAAGAAGTTAGGTTACACTATCGGAGGTGATTATCAAGATTTGGCAGAGAAACCACACTTCCCGACTTGTGTCGAAATAGGTCAAGAACTCGGCAAGAAATTCGGAAAGGGAGAAATCGACCAAGTGGAACTCATTTTCCACCATTTCAAAAGCGCCGGTTCGCAAATCCTGACCAAAAAGCGACTCATACCCATTGATATTGAAGAAGCAATGGACTATGACCACACGCGCGACTTGAAGCACGTCATAGCAAACGAACACGTGCAGGAGTATTTGAAAGAACAAGGTGGACACAAAGCACTTAAAGGCGAACGGTCAGAATCAGAGGCGAAAGAGTTTAATGACAACTTCATTATTGAACCGGATATGAGAACCATCCTGCAGGCACTCATACCCAAGTATGTCAATTTAATGATCTACACTGCCCTGCTGGACAGTAACGCATCAGAACATGCGGCCCGAATGGTAGCGATGCAGACTGCCACCGACAACGCCGATGACCTACTACACGATTTGACGCTGACATACAACAAAACACGTCAGGCGGCTATTACGACAGAATTGTTAGACATCATGGGAGGAAGCTTCCAATAAAACAAAATACTATTACGCCAATACAATTTACAGAAAGAAGCATAAATCTGCAACGGCAAACTAACGCTTTCGCCATGCAATCGGGAATGATATTCGGCATCTTCTGGTGTATATCATTCCTGCTTTTGGTTTCCAACAACCCGGCATTGCGAGTATTTGCGTCTCCTCTCATTCTGGCAACACCTTTCGTCGGATTTATTCTCGCCCATAAGTTCAAGAGAGATGTCCGGAACGATGGTGATGTCTCCTATTTCAGAGCTTTCCACTTCTGTATACTGCTTTACCTCTACGCCACCGCCATTCTAGCGATTGTAGCATATTTCTATTTCCGCTTCTTTGATCATGGCGAATTCGTTCAACGAAACCTTGAGGTACTTGCACTGCCTGAGACCAAAGCATTATTTGAAAATGCCCGCATGGAAGAGAACGGTATAACTATGTCGGACTTAGAGGCGGCAATAAAAAGTATCAACCCGATAACAGTCACTGCATCTATTATAAATGTCAATGTACTCTTGTCAATCCCTATGGCATTAATTACAGCATTTATCGCAATGACAAAAAGGACAAAAAAAGAAATATTATAAATCATAAGTTATGGATATATCTGTTGTAGTTCCATTATTTAATGAGGAAGAAAGTTTAGGCGAGCTGAACGCATGGGTCAAACGCGTCTGTACGGAACATAGTCTGTCATATGAAATCATCTTTGTTGATGACGGCAGCACAGACCGTTCATGGAGCATTATTGAAAATCTCTCAAAGGAAGACAGTAGCGTCAAAGGCATCCGTTTCCGCAGAAATTACGGCAAATCTGCCGGTTTGTACTGTGGTTTCAAAAAAGCGCAGGGCGATGTTGTCATTACAATGGACGCCGATCTTCAAGACTCTCCCGACGAGATACCTGAACTTTATAGCATGATTACCAAAGACGGCTATGATTTAGTCTCAGGATATAAGAAGAAACGCTATGACCCTCTGTCAAAAACTATTCCCACAAAACTGTTCAACGCCACAGCGCGTAAAGTGTCAGGCATAAAAAATCTGCATGACTTTAACTGTGGGCTTAAGGCATACCGGAAGGATGTCATCAAGAATATAGAAGTTTATGGCGAAATGCATCGTTATATCCCATATCTCGCCAAGAATGCCGGTTTCAATAAAATCGGCGAGAAGGTCGTTCATCATCAGGCACGCAAATACGGCAGCACAAAGTTCGGAGGCTGGAACCGTTTCTTTAACGGCTATCTTGACCTTATCTCACTGTGGTTCCTCAGCACCTTTGGACGCAAACCGATGCATGTCTTTGGCTTCTTAGGCTCATTGATGTTCTTTCTTGGATTTATCGCTATCGTCATCGTCGGCTCAACCAAGCTCTATGCACTTGCAGAAGGGATTAAAGCTCCGTTGGTGACCAGTTCACCCTATTTCTACATTGCGCTGACCATGATGTTGCTGGGAACACAGCTATTCCTCGCCGGTTTTATCGGCGAATTGGTCAGTCGAAACGCACAAGGAAGGAACAGTTATCTGATAGAGAATGAAATTTAAGAACACCATATTGACTCTTGTTCTTATTTGCACCTTTTCCGGATTGACAGAAAGTTGCAGCGACACAGACTGCCCGTTAAACAATGTCGTCAGGTGTTATTATACCTTATATTCTTCCAAGCAAGGCTCTTCTATCACATTCAGTGACACTATCTCAGTGTATGCGGCAAATACGACATTGCTCAACAAATATGCCAATGCCACTTCCTTCAACCTGCCAATGAGCTACGCATTGCAAGCCGACACGCTGACTTTTGAATTCCGGACATCCTACGGAGTAAATACTGCAAACGTCATTGTTTCGCACACCAACACGGCGCATTTTGTCTCACTGGACTGTCCGACATCATTTTTCCACACGATTACAGACATCAAACATTCTGCCCAGACATCACATCCGACCATCGACAGCATTGTTGTAATCAAACCCGAAGTAAACTATGACCAGACAGAAAATATCAGGATTTATCTTTCTAATTATTAGTTTGCTTCTCAATGTCAATCAGGGATTAGCACAGGTTCAGAACAATCAACAGTCTGAACAACCTCAGCGTGGCATCCAATATGTCAGACCCGTAAAACACACAGACGAAAACTTCAAACTCTTTGAGGGTATGGCGGTCAGTGTGGATGTTGTCGGAGCTGTCATGTACAAACTTGCTAATTACGGTCAGTTAGAAGGTCAGTTGCGCATCAATCTTAAAGAAAAATACTTTCCTGTTGCAGAGCTCGGACTGGGGCACAGCGATCACAAGGACGAAGAGACTAACCTGCGCTTCAAGACCGACTCTCCCTATATGCGCTTAGGCTGTGACATTAATTTCAATAAGGATAAACGCAGCAAAAACCGCATCTACGGTGGCATGCGATTTGGTTTCACCTCGTGCAAGTTTGACCTGCAGGGTGACGACCAAACCGACCCCGTTTGGGGTACAGTAGTCCCCTTGGACTATAAAGACAAGAGTACAACCGTCTCTTGGTTAGAATTGGTCTTTGGATTGGAAGCAAAAATTTACAAGACCTTCCACATCGGATGGTCAGCACGCTATAAAATGAGACTCTCCCAAAAGACACCCGATATCGGTGCAGCATGGTATGTCCCCGGATTCGGCAAAAACGACACACATAATTTCGGCGCTACATTCAATCTTATTTTTGATATCTAAACACTTGATTTATGATTAGTCTCACCTTGTGCCGGCGCATCTTGTTAGCCTTATCCGTAACAGGTGCGGCTCTTATCGCACAAAGTTGCAAACCACGCTGTACATTCCACCAAAACAGTGGCTTTATCTTTGGAACACAATACCACATCAGCTACGAACATACTCAAGACATCAAGAAAGGCATCAAATCCCACCTTGAACTGATAGACAGCCGTCTGTCAACATTCAATCCCCTAAGCACCATAAGTCAGATAAATCAAGGGAAAAGCGTTGCACTGGACTCCCTGACGGAACACGTCATCAGATTAGCCCTTTCCGTATCACACAACACAAACGGAGCTTTTGACATCACCGTGGCGCCACTGGTCAACGCATGGGGATTCGGATTCAATAACACAAACAACATACAGCCCAAACAGATTGACTCCATCATGTCACATGTCGGCTATAAGAAAATCTCTGTCTATGACCATCAACTGATAAAGCATCAACCCGACATTATGCTCGATTGCAGCGGTATAGCCAAAGGCTACGCTTGTGATGTTGTTGCAGATTATATGGACAGTCTCAATATCAAGAATTACCTCATCGAGATAGGTGGAGAAATCAGGGTTAAAGGTGTAAACAAATCTCGTGAGATATGGAGTATCGGTATCTCTGACCCGACAGATGACTCCACGCATACTGTACCCAGGAATTCGTTGTCGGTCATCAAGATTTCCGACACCGGTTTGGCTACAAGCGGCAACTACCGGAATTTCTATTACAAAAACGGCAAGAAATACGCACACACCATTGACCCCAGGACAGGTTATCCCGCTCAGACAGATATCCTTTCCGCAACAGTCATCGCACCGACCTGCGCAGAAGCCGACGCTTATGCCACTGCATTCATGACGTTAGGACTAGACAGCGCAAAGGCAATCTTATCAACACAGCAGCAGCTGAAGGCCTATTTTATCTACACCGACCAGACTGGCGAGATGAACACATGGTTCAGCAACAACACACAAAATCCGCAACAATGAGACATAGCCCCGTCCAACAGTTCCAAATGGTAAGAACAATAGAACATTTATGTTCCCTGCCACTCTTCATGGGCATCAGTCACAGTGACATGAACGAAATTATAGGCAAGGTGCGATTTGATTTTCAAAAATACACCTCTGGGACTACCGTATGCGACATCCACCAAATAAACAACGCCATCTATTTCCTGACAGAAGGAACATTAGAAGTATCACGCTTCAACGAGAATAACACTATTTTGTTTGTTGAGCGCCTGAATAGTCCATCCATTATCGGTGCAGAAAAACTATTCGGCATTTCCCACTCGTTTGAACACCGTTACAAGGCGCACACCGATTGCCGGTTCATCATCATCGACAAAAAAGAAATATCCTCAAAACTGCTGAACTACGAAATCTTCCGCTTAAACTTCATCAACCATCTGAGCCTTTTGGAACAACGCAGAATGCGTATGTTGCATGAACCTCTGGCGGACAACCTGAAGCAACGCTTCATCCAATATTTAAGGCATAACTTCCTGTACCCGGCAGGACAAAAATGGATTAAATGCAAACAAAAAGATTTGGCGTCCGCACTGCTCACCAATGAAAAAAAACTTTGCGCACTGCTGAAAGAAATGGAGAAAGAACATCTGATTGACAATCGGCGCACAATCATTGACATACCCGCATTTCAAAATTTAATTTAACCACAGTCTGAATCCCTAAACCCCGGGACGTGATATATTCCAGCCCATGGAACATATATTCCGGCCTATGGAATGCATGTTCCATCGGATAGAACTTACGTTCCAGCCTATGGAACGGAAAACATATCGGGGAAAGACAATCCGTGTATCAAGGTATTACAGATTGCATCTGCGATGACAAAAACACCTTTAAACCATATTTAAAAAAATTCCCATAGCTGACAAACATAATTAAAATATGTTTAGTAACTTTGAAGCAAACAAAACAAGCACAAAATGAACGTAATAAAACATCTTTCAACTTTAGCGCTCCTGTCACTGAGCGTTATGTCAAGCCATGCTTACAAAGATCAAATGACTTTTGCTGTCATGGGCAACTCCATCTCAACCTATGAGAGTTATCTTCCCTCAGGCTATGCAGTATATTATGCAACCTCGCGCGGCTTCACCAAAGGTGTTCAAGTGGGAGACACCTGGTGGATGCAACTGAGCCGTCTGTCTGGTATGTCTTTTTTGACAAACTCATCTTGGAGCGGTTCGCGTGTTGCGACTGACCCGTCCAAAAGTGCCATTTCAGCATTTACATCCGATGACCGCGTAAACTCCGTAGGTCGTGCCGGTGTGCCCGACGCCATCGTCATTGCCGGCGGCACCAACGACTGGAGTGGCGGCGTGGTGCCACTGGGCGAATACAGCACGACCGTTTTTAACGACTCGCTGACATTCCGCGGAGCCTATACCATGCTGCTGCATAAGCTAAAGCAGCGCTACCCTGACATCATACCTATCTGCTGTTCTATCTTCCCGCGCAGCCAAGCCACAAATGCCGTCAACAAAGCCGGTTGGACACAGCAAGAAGCAAACGCCAGTATTGAGCACATCGCTAAACAATTTGGCGGATACTATATCGACTGTACAGGCGTGCCGTTCAGCAGCGATTGGACGAAATATACCATTGACAAACTCCATCCGACAGCCGAGGGACACCGTCTGCTGGCTGAGTGTATGGCAAAATCTCTCCTTGAGCAAGGCGTAATTAGCGAGAGCACAAAAACTTCCACGGAAGTGAGCACGGCAGACAAGCTGCTAGACCTTACCTTTGACAAAAACGGTATCGTCAATAAAGGCACATTCCAAACCACAGTAGGTAAATGCGGAGATGCGACAACCATCTACGACAAAGTCAACGACACCTATTACGGCTGTACGAAACTCGCCAATACCGACTACTTCTATGCACTCTACGATAAAGACGACAAACTGGGTACAGCTATGAACAACAGCGCAACGTGGGAAACACTTGTCCGTCTGGAGAATGTATCCGAGGCAAGTGGCAATGGAAATATTGTCAAGTTCCTCACCAGCCAGGAAAACGGCGGATGGTGCTTCTACAACACTCCCAGCAATGTCACATTCAATTACCTCACTGAGGCAGGCGTTTATTCCAACATGAAGTATGAAATAAACGACTCTATCCTTGTGTCCGGTAAATTCTTCCACCTTGTCGTCACCTTAGACCGCCCAAGCCATATTATGCGTTATTTCGTTAACGGCCAGCTTGTGGCAACAGGCACACGCGTGGCAACCGACTTGAGATATCCGAACTGCGGTTCCGTCGCACGCGAAAAAGACATGTGGATAGGCCTCGGCGCTGACCCGGGCCCAGGTGTGGTAGGTGGCACCGGACAGAACGGCGCAGCCACGACATTCGTGTTTACAAGAATCTACGACGGTGCCCTGACACAAGATGCCGCAAAGGCTTTGTATAATGATGAAGTCAAGAAATTCACAGAACCCTCTACCGACTTCTACGACAAACTCATCATGAATGCGGTCTTTACTGCCGACGGCGTTGAGAACAAAGTGCCTGATACGACTACACCTATTGAAAAGCAGGGTGATATCGTTATGGCATACAACACCGACCTAAACACCTACGAAGCATGTTTCAACGGCAACAACTCACAATTCTTCAAATACAACATGGGCAACAACCCCGCTGTTATGAATCAGATTGCCGATGCTTACAGTATCGAAATTCTCTGCAAGGCAGAGTCTGCCAAACCTTCCGCTTCCATCAGACCGATAAGTTTCGTTGACGGTTTCGGCGGAGCGCTACACATGAATGGCAAAGGCAATATTGCCTACGGCACCATTACCTATGGCTACACTCAAGACAACACACTCAAGAAAACCACTTGGAGCTGGACAGGCGAAGGCACGCTACAGGAAGGCTACAATCACTATCTGCTGGTATACGACAGGAAGAAGGGCTTCTCAAAACTATATATCAACGGTCAGGAGAAGATTTCACGCGACCTTTACTTCAAGGAGTGCAACTACTTCGAATGGGCACCAAGCGAGTGGCTGGCCATTGGCGGTACGCCGAAGTCACCCTACGAGACTGCGACAACAACAGGAAGCTATCCTTTCAAAGGCAACATCAGTCTCGTGCGTCTATGGGGCAGGTCTTTTGACGCTACTGAAGCCCAGAGCCTGAGTGCTATGGCCCTCAACAACGCCTCTGTCACGCTCAACAACGGTGGCTTTGCCGCAATATGCCTGCCCTTTGAATACAAAGTTCCCGAAGGCACTATCGCATATATCGTTTCTGAAGAGACCACGTCCAACATAACCCTTAAGCCTGTAGGCCTGCCCGGTGATGTTATCCCGTATGGTGCGCCGATAATCCTTGGTGGTACTGCCCAAGCCGTATTCAACATCAACCCAGCAGACAAACGGACGACCTATTCACCTGTATCCATAGAAGGAAACAAACTTAAAGGAACATTCGGAGGCACGACTATCCCCAAAAACAGCTATTATCTCGGTGCCAACGGAAAGAGTATGCTGAAAGCATCATCAGACCATGAGGTCAGCAGCTTCCGCGCATGGCTTCCTGCATCAAACGCGACAAAGGTAATGAGGTCATTCGTTGTACTGCAGCCTGATGCCATCCAAAAAGTCACTACACAACGAAATAACACCGAAGCTATTTATGACCTGGACGGTGTGCAAGTGAACAATCCGACGCGTGGCATATACATCAAGAACAACAAGAAAATACTTATAAAATAGTTGCGATGAAACTTCGGATCATTATTTATATACAACTCATCCTTCTCGCTGTTTGTACCGCATCTGCCGGCGACATTAAAGCTGTTGACGGTCTCGTCAAATTTTACCTCAACAAGTCACATGCGGCAGCAAGATACAACATGAATGTTTCCTACGACAATTGGAGTACAAGTGACTTCATCATTGTCAACAACACTAAATATCCCGTTCAGGAAGATACTGACGGCAGATTTTATATTAACGTTCAGGTAAAAAGCGACAGCGTATATCAGGCGGTGTATATGCCCCATAGCAGCGGCAAGTTTTTCAACTCTAACGGCACCAGCAACGTCATAATACCCTATTCACAATTCCTTAACACTACAGTCAGTACCCTCAGCACATTTCCCATGTATGCTCAATACTCACGGGAAAGTGGTGACGAACTGACTTTTAACGACGGATATGCAGTAATCGATATCGTCCTGAAGGGTAACGGCGAACAAATCAAGTCTGTCAAGATTGAAAATAAGGATGACAGCTACATCGCCGGTATAAGCAGCTACAATTACAGCAACAAAGCGCTGGTCGGTTCTACAATAAGAGGTAACGGTATGTCATACGTCGTCCTCAACTGCACCAATCAAGGAGATTACAAGACGCTTTCTGACACGGAAACCCACTTTTATATTCCCGTTTACGCTAAGCAGTATTCCGAAGGACTCTATGTCCGTATCTCTGACATGAACCACAGGATGATGGAATTTGACATTGCCGGCACCGAACTTACCGCCAACCAGTTATTACAGATCAACAAAACATACACGCCCGATGAAGACCTCGTCTTCTTCGAAGGTTTTGACAATTTTGTCTGGGGCGGTGACATCGTTGCTGGCAGTCTGAGAGGCAAACGCTTCTCCTATACGTCCAGTCCTCTCGGAACAACTGCAGATGACACGCGAACCGGCTATGAGGAGTCACTCTCCAAAGTAGACTACGATGCAGTAGGAACAGGTTATATGCAGTCCAACACCTGGGGTGATGTCAACAATTACAACCTCACTGCTTCTCACGCTATGTCCGACTCTTATCTGACAAGTCGCGGTATATGGGACTACAGATATCTCTTCCGCGCACAGGAGTATTCGGGGTACATTTCCATCGGCACAGCGTCAACGACAAGAGGTATCTTCCAAACGCCGAATTTCAAGAACATCACAGGTCTAAGGAATATTACGGTTGAATTTGACATCGCCGTGATGTACGGATTAAGCGACAATCTCGACTTTAGAATCCAGCAAAACGGTATCATTGAAGAAGTCTATATTGATGACAAGAAGATAGAGCTGACTGCCGACAATTACAAGAAGTACAACGTTATCAGTTCAAACTTCTATGCTAACCGCAGTCTCTTCAAGATACCTCTTTCTGCCTCAAGCGTCAAGACCTGGCATCATGTCAAAATGAATGTCTCCGGCGCCGACAATGCGACCAGCCTGTTCCTTCAGGGCAACACCGCTGCCACTGCCTATCATGGATTCTATATCGACAACATTGAAGTGCGTCAAGGTGAAGCCCTCCCATCACTTGAACGAGGCGATGTACGAGTGCTCTACTGGAATATCCAGAATGGTATGTGGGCTGACCAAGGCAACAATTACGACAACTTCGTAAAATGGGTAAAGCAGTATTCTCCCGATATCTGCGTATGGTGTGAGTCCCGTTCCAACTTTGTTACCGGCTCAACCGCAGCTCTGAGCAGTGCCAGCAGCTATCTCCCCAATAAAGGCTATAGTAGCGACAACAATACCGGATGGGCAGAACTGGCAGCGCGCTACGGACATGACTATGCCAGCCTGGGCGGTCACCGCGATAATTATCCGCAAGAAGTCACATCCAAATATCCTATCACCACACTGCTGAAAATAACCAACTCCAATATCAGCGGCAAGCCTGTGTCACACGGAGCAGCCCTGCAGCAGGTCAATGTTGACGGCACCAAATTCAACTTCATCACCATGCATACGTGGCCACAAGCCTACGGATATGGTGTCGCAGCCGCCAAACAGGCTGAGAGTGCAGCCAAGCGTGAAGGTGACTACTACCGTGAGCATGAGATGAACTATGTCCTCAATCAGACATATCTGTCAGACACATACAAGAACCTGAGCAACTGGATTCTTTTAGGAGACTTCAACTCAATATCCATCGCTGACAATGACCAATATGGTCACAAACCTGACACATGTCTGTTCCTGTGTCAGAATGTCGTAAGAAACAAAACCGACCTCGTAGATGTAGTCGAGGAGAAATATCCTGGCACTTTTATCAGTTCCACTCATGGCAGCAGCCGCATTGACTATATCTATGTGTCGCCCGACTTGGTACCCTATATCAAGAACGTATCTATCATCAAAGACGACTGGACTACGATCTATTTCTCCGGTATGAGCAATTTCTATTACCCGTCAGACCACCGTCCTATTCTGATAGACTTTGACTTCAACCAACAAACAGGCATATCGCAGACAGCCGTCAAAGATGACAGAATTGAGGTTGCGCGCTACGATGCTTCGGGCAGAGCAATAAAGAAAAACGCCAAAGGTTTCGCTATCATTAAATATAATGACGGTACAACTGCGAAAATCTTTCAGCGTTAACGCCTTATAAAGAATATCCTCAAGAGCAGTGACCATTATGCAGTCACTGCTCTTCTTTTATCTCTGCACCCCTACCTACTGCCGACAATAAAAAAATGCCGTCCATCCTACAAATGCAAGAAACGGCATATCAAGAAAACAACGCCTCCTGCCGTGTGGCAGGAGGCGCTAAAATACATTCCTTATTTCTTAAACAGCGATGCGATAAAGAGAATCAAAGCTGCGCCAATGACGGAAGTAAGCAACTGGCCGACAAGACCCATGCCCAAATCAATACCCAACAGACCTAAAACCCAGCCGCCGAAAATACCGCCAATAACACCTAAGATAAGGTTTACTATGAGGCCGAAGCCACCGCCACGCATCAGTTTGCCGGCAATAAAACCTGCCAAACAACCAATGACAATAAAAAGTAAAAAGTTCATAATCGTTTCATTTATAACTTAACAAGAGCAAATTTAATACACTTTTATTAAGTTGGCAAATTTTTACATAAAAAACATCGCAACAATTTTACTGACAATTACTCACCATCCATTTGTCGGGCTCGCACAACTCTGCCGACAGTTGATTCATATATTGTCCTCACACGAATAGTTTTGCCGCCTATGGCGATATGTTTACCATTTCAGCAGACAGGACGTATATTCCAAGGAATGGAACTTAGATTCCATCGGGTGGAACTTACATTCCAAAGGATGGAACAGAAAAGATATCGTGGTAACAGCGTGACATTCTCCGTAACCTGCCACACATCCGGGCGCATCTAAAAATGCACAAATCACACAAAACAAACTGAAATGTCGGCTTTTATTTGTAACTTTGTAAGTTAAATTCATTACCGAAATGAAAAGATTACTATTCGTCATCGCCACGCTGTCGCTCTGCCTCTCCGTTCTTGCCGAAGAAGAGCAGAAGTTACGCATAGGAGACATCGCTCCTGCATTCACAGCACAAGACACATTGGGGAATAACATCAGCCTCAGCGACTACAAGGGAAAATACGTCATTATTGACTTTTGGGCTTCGTGGTGTCCTGACTGCCGTAGAGAGATACCGGCGCTCAAAAAACTCTGCAAAAAATACGAAAAAACAAAACTGGGCAAAGAAAAAGCCGGAATCGCCTTCCTCAGC
>OCTX012273289.1_pt1 | contig 19298 bp, 13 predicted proteins | sample 1539691 | NCBI WGS metagenome assembly OCTX01 (sample SAMN02144231, study PRJEB22623) | gut metagenome | biome: sheep rumen | host: Ovis aries | place: New Zealand
TGATCCGGATGCTCTGCCAGATACTTGCGGATAGCAGCCGTCATGGCCAGACGAGAGTCGGAGTCGATATTGATCTTGCAGACTGCGCTCTTGGCAGCCTCACGGAGTTGCTCCTCGGGGATACCCACTGCATCGGGCAACTTACCGCCATACTTGTTGATGGTGTCCACCTCTTCCTGAGGAACAGATGATGATCCATGCAATACGATGGGGAATCCGGGGAGTTTCTTCTCAATCTCATGGAGCACGTCGAATGCGAGTGGAGGAGGAACGAGTCTGCCGGTCTTCGGGTCGCGTGTGCACTGCTCGGGCTTGAACTTATAAGCACCGTGAGAGGTACCGATGGAGATGGCCAGAGAGTCGCAGCCTGTACGAGTGGCGAAGTCGATAACCTCCTCAGGCTTGGTATAGTGGCTCACCTCAGAGGCAACCTCATCCTCAACACCTGCGAGCACGCCGAGTTCGCACTCAACAGTCACATCATACTTGTGAGCATATTCCACCACCTGACGGGAAATCTTGATGTTCTCCTCGTAGGGAAGTGAACTGCCGTCGTACATCACGCTTGAGAATCCCATGTCGATGCAGTCCTTGCAGAGTTCGAAACTGTCACCGTGATCAAGATGAAGCACGATCTCCGGATTCTCACAACCCAGTTCTTTGGCGTATGCCACAGCACCCTCGGCCATATAGCGGAGAATCGTGGCATTTGCATAATTGCGGGCACCCTTGGAAACCTGCATGATGACAGGCGATTTCGTCTCGACAGCAGCCTGCACGATGGCCTGCATCTGCTCCATCGTATTGAAGTTGAAAGCGGGGATGGCGTAGCCACCGGCTACAGCCTTCTTGAACATCTCGCGCGTATTGACGAGACCTAAATCCTTGTAATTTACCATAGTTGTAATATTTAAATAAGAAACAATTTCTACAAACTGGCTGCAAAGTTACGAAATTAATTCATAATTCATAATCCATAATTCATAATTTCTAAGAACCGCTCACGTTTTTTTAATTTTATTTGCAGTTATGGGAATTATTTGCCACAAATTGCCAAACACACTTTTCACTTTTCCCCAATCAGGCCAACGTATGCAAATCCAGATACTTCTGCACGTCATCCTTGTAATTGTCGGAGACAGGGATGAAAGTGTCGCCGAAGACAATACGGAAACGGTCGATGGTACGCACCTCCGACATCCTGACAATGAAGGAGCGATGCGTGCGAAGGAATTCGGGACGGGGCAGATAGTCCTCCAACTTCTTCATCGACATCAGCGACATGATCTTCTCGCCGTTCTTCAGATGAATCCGCACATAGTCTTTCAATCCCTCAATATAAAGGATATCGTCGAGACTTACACGAAACAGTTTATAGTCGCTCTTGACGAACATAAAGCGGTCCTGGCGACAGGCATCCTGCTTTTGGGCGACGCAGAACCATTCGAGAGCCTTGTCAGTAGAGCGCAGGAAGTCTTCATACGAGATCGGCTTCAACAAGTAGTCGAGGGCATTGACCTTATAGCCCTCTATCGCATACTGGGGGAAGGCTGTCGTGAAGATGATCTTTGTATCCTTGGGCAGAATCTTTGCAAACTCGATGCCGCTCAGTTCCGGCATCTGAATATCAAGGAAGAGCAACTGCACAGGATTATTACGCAAATCCTTCATCGCAAGGATTGCACTATTGTAACTACCTTGCAAGTCCAGATAGGGGGTCTTGGCGACATAACTCTCCAGAAGCCCTGCTGCCAGAGGCTCGTCATCGATAATGGCACAATTGATGGTCATATTTTTTACACTTTAATTACAATTCGTGATAGATAAGTCTTGCCGTCGTCAGATTCACCTTTCTCCCATATATAGCGGTGGGGGTAGGACAGGTCGAGACGGCGTTGCACCTGACTTAGGCCGATACCATGCCCACTGCGGTCCTGTTGCGTCTTTGGATGATTTGAGTTCTTTATTTCGCAGACCACAAGGTCGCTGACTTCATTGTCACCCAAACGTTCGACAGCAGTACTGATACTGATATGCACATAACTCGGCTCTATTGGACTGATGCCATGCTTGAAGGCATTCTCCACGAGCGACACGAACAGCAGAGGCGCAATCTTCAAGTCGGGGTTAGCAACATCTTTCTCAAAAACGACATCAACATTCTGAGGCAGACGGATCTTCATCAGATTGACATAATTATCGAGAAATTGGATTTCACTGTTCAGCGGCACTTCTTCCTGCTGATTGTCATAAAGCATGTGGCGCAGCATCTTGGAGAGTTGCTGAATAGCATTTTGTGCCCTGGGTGTGTCGAAAGCCGTCAAGGCATAGATGTTATTGAGCGTGTTCAACAGAAAATGCGGATTGATCTGTGAACGCAGGTTCCGCAGTTCAGCCTCAGCCCTTGCCGCCTCGGCTTCCAGGCGGGCATCCTCACTATGATGCCAGCGCAAGGCCAACTGAATGGTAGTGGCTATGGCGGCGGCTACAGACAGATTGAAGATATCACGCAGAATAAAGAATAAAGTATCCACGACGGTCGGGTCACGATGATGATGCGGTGCGTCAGGATCAAAGTAAGTATGGGTAAATGTCATCCAATAATGCAGAAACACACCAAGGCACACCAGCATCACCAGATTCGTCAACCCATAATACCGATGCTTCCCTGTCACGAAATATTTAGGTGTCAGCCACAGGTAGTTGACATAGAACACAGTCATCATCAGCAACGGTGACATACAGAGCATCACATACTGTAAAGGAGCCACCCCCCTACCCCTGAGAAAGGTCAGCGGCGAAAGGAACAGAATGCCCCAGACGGCCATGTGGATAAGTATCGTGACCCGTCTATTCATGGCGGATGGCTTCTATAGGATCCATATTGGCTGCTTTTTGGGCGGGGATATAGCCGAAGAGTACGCCGATGCATACACAGACAAGGAATGACACATAGACCGACCAGGCTGGTACGCTCGACGGCATGCCGAACAGCGGGACAAGGAAGGCGCTGGCCGAACAGCCCACCAGGATGCCCAACAAGCCACCCGTCACGGATATCAGCACCGACTCTATCAGGAATTGAAGCGAAATGACAGGCCCCGTAGCACCGACAGCCATACGGAGACCGATTTCCTTGGTGCGCTCAGTCACACTGACCAGCATAATATTCATGATGCCGATTCCTGCCACCAGAAGAGAGAAGGCCGCTGCCACAACAAGGATAATGGTCACCGTGTCCATCGTTGAAGACATCGTCTGCATCATTTCAGCCTGTGAGCGGATGGTGAAGTCGTCGGATGCATCCTCTTTCAACTTATGGTTGCTGCGCAGCATCTGAGTCAGTTCCTCGATGGCAGCATCAGAGAGTTCTTCGGTAATCGCAGAACAGACAATGCTGGAAAAGAAGGTCTGGGCAGCAATACGCTTCATCACGGTAGTATATGGAGCGATAATCACATTGTCCTGGTCCATGCCCCAGGAGTTGTAGCCTTTCGACTTCAGCACGCCGACGATCATCACCGGGATGCTCTTGAACCGAATAGTCTTGCCAATAGGGTCCACCCCTTCGCCAAACAATTCAGTGACAATAGTCTTTCCCACCACAACCTTCTTGGACGCTTTCTTGATATCCTCTTCCGTGAAGCACTCGCCCTGTTCGATGACCCATTGCTTGATGTCAAGATAATCGGGCGACTCTCCATAAACGGTCGTATTGGTGTTGTTGTTACCATAGATGGCCTGCCCGCTGGCCGTCACCTCGGGAGACACCTTTGTCACGAATTTCTTCTCACGCAGGATCCGTTCATAGTCAGCCATCTTCAATGTCTGCATACTCGACGGGTCCTGACGGACACCACCTCTCATATCTGCACCAGGGCGAATGGTCAGCAAATTGGTTCCCATCGTCGACAACTCCTTACGAATGCTTTCCTTTGAACCCTGTCCGATGGCCATCATGATGATAACGGCTGCCACACCGATGATAATGCCCAGCATGGAGAGGAAGGAGCGCATCTTATTGTTGCCAACGGCCTTTATGCTTACTTTGAACAGATTCAGTATATTCATCTTGCTATTATTCTTTTGCCTCTTAATATTATCCCATTTTACTTTTTTATCTTTTCATCAGTCGTCGTTCGGCACCGGCAACTGTGCGAGGGCCTCTGCTGCCGACTTGATGTTGGTATTAATGGTATCCTCCCGAATCTTTCCATCACGCAAATTGATGTTACGACTCGAATACTCGGCTATCTCCGGGTTATGGGTTACGAAGATAATCGTATGTCCCTGACGATAAAGTTCTTGAAAGAGTACCAGCATCTCGAACGAGGTACGGGTGTCAAGATTACCTGTGGCCTCATCGGCAAGGAGCACAGCCGGGTCATTCACCAGCGCACGGGCAATGGCGACACGCTGCATCTGACCGCCTGACATCTGGTTTGACTTATGATAGAGACGGTCGCCCAACCCTACTGCCTTTAAGGCCTTGACAGCCCGCTCGCGACGCTCGGAGGCCGACACGCCAGAATTGTACATCAGCGGCAGTTCCACATTCTCTACGGCCGTGGTCTTTGCCAACAAATTATAATTCTGGAACACGAAACCAATCTTACGGTTACGCAGATGGGCCCGCTGCGTCTTAGACATCGAGCGTACCGCCACCCCGTCGAGGAAATACTCTCCACTTGTCGGTGTATCGAGGCAGCCCAACTGATTGAGCAGTGTGGACTTGCCAGAACCGGAGGTGCCCTGGATAGTGACGAACTCTCCCTCGTAGATCTTGAAAGAGACACCCCGCAGGGCCTTTACCGTCTCACTGCCCACCTGGAAATAGCGCTTTACATCCTTCAATTCGATTACAACCTTTCTTTCGTCCATAGTCCTTGTTGTTTGGCTCAGATCAAGTCGACTCTCTCAGAGGCGCTTTTTGTCTGAAATCATTTCTTTTGCTGTTGATTGTTCCTGTTGTTTCTCGGACGTGGCATGAAGGGGTTGCTGGCCTGTTCCTGCTGCGGGTCATCGCCCCCCCCACCAATGCTGAAATCCGTCAGGACTTCCGTGCCGGCACTGACACCGCTCAGGATCTCTGTCAGCATGCCATTCGAAGTTCCGATCTCCACCTTATGAGCCTTAAACACATCGCCTTCCCTTGTCCAGACCTTATGCTCACCTTCCGTATCCTCGATGGTCTGCCCCTTGCCAAGAAGCATCTCATTGGGAGTGAAACGGAGTGCCTTCGAAGGCACAGCCAACACATTGTTCAACTCCAGTGTATAGATCGTCACGTTAGCCGTCAGTCCCGGCTTCAGTTTCAGGTCGGCATTGGGTGCTGAGATCACGACCTCGTATGTCACCACATTGCTCGAAGTCGCCGCCTGTTGGCGCACCTGGGTTACTCTTCCCTCAAAGGAATCTTCAGGGAAGGCATCGACCGTGAAACTGACGCGCTGCCCCTCCTGCACGCCACCGATATCGGCCTCGTCGATGTCGGCAATGACACGCATATCCGTCAGGTCTTGGGCAATCACAAACAGTTCCGGCGTATTGAATGAAGAGGCAACCGTCTGCCCTTCCTCCACCGACTTCGACAGCACGACCCCATCGATCGGCGACGTGATGGTGGCATAGCCCAGATTCGTCTGGGCACGCTGTACACTCTCCTTCGCAGAGTTCACTTGTTGAAGTGCTGTCTGATACTGTAGTCGGGCGTTCTCATAGTCGTCGGCACTGACCAGTCCCTTCTCATAAAGCGTCTTATACCTGTTGTAATTACTCTGACGATAGTTCAAAGTGCTCTCTGCCGAACTCAGATTGGCCTTTTGCGCATTCAGTTCACTGATCAGGTTCGTCTTGTCCAATTCGGCTATCACCTGGCCCTTCTTCACCACGGAGTTATAGTCCACATAAAGGCGACTGACAATGCCCGACACCTGAGTACCCACCGTCACCGAGGTCACCGGTTCGATGGTTCCCGTAGCAGTGATACTGGTCTGGATGCTGGTGTTCTCCACTTTGGCTGTGGAAAAAGCCACCTTCTCTTCCTTCTTGCCACCCGACAACAGCCAGACGGCAACAGCCATCACGGCAACAACGGCCGCGATGACACCCCACATTTTCTTATTCTTCATATTTCCTTTGATTTTTCACTTATTCACCATTTCAACGATCCATCCTTATAGAAAGCCAGCATCTGCTCATTATACAGAGCCTGGTACTTCGACTGCAACTGGTTCTGCTGGGCAGTCAGCAGGGCATCCTTACCCTTCATCAGTTCCACAATGTTTTTCAGTCCAAGGCGGAATTGTTCAGACAACAGGTCATAACTCTGCTGAGCACTCTCCACACTGGCCGAGGCGGCCACATACTTCTGCTGATTGTTCAGCGCGTTCAACCAAAAGGTTTGGATATTGGTATAGAGTGTTTTCTCCTGATCCTGCAAATCCAGTTGTGCCGTCATTTGCTGAATCTTCGCTTTGTTGACTGCGGTCTTTGTTGAACGCCCGTCATAAATGGGAATGTTCACCCCCAGCCCCACCTGACTCGACAGATTGCTCTTCATCTGATTGCCCCAGCCATCACTGGCCAGAGAGTTGGTTGACGTGCTCACTCCCCCTGTCACATTGACCGTGGGGAGCCATCCGGCCTTGGCAATATTCACACTCACACCGCTCCGTTTGACAGCAAGCCGAAGGCGCTCCAGTTCAGGGCGCACCAGCAAAGCGTCCTCATAGACACTCTGCAGCGAGGGTATTTCCGCCAGCACCGTTGCATCGCTGATCTCCGGAATGACCACATCAAAGTCTTGCTCGTCTGTAATCTCCAGCAACTGCTTCATCTGGAGTTTGTAGGTTTTCAACTGGCTACGGGCTTCCACAATGGCATATTCGTCATTGGCGCGCTGAGCCGTCAACTGTGCAAGGTCAGCCTTCGACATCTTGCCGACCTCCAGCATCTCCTTTCCCCGCTCCTCTGTCTTCCTGCTCGTCTCCAACGTCTGTTCACTCACTTTTACATGCTCATCCAAATAGAGTATCTGCGCATAAATCTGCGCGATACGCTCCTGGATGTTATTGGCTGTAGCATGCTCCTGAAGTTCAGCCTCCTGCTCTGCCAGTTGGTCCAGTTTGATGGTATTCTGCTTACGGTTGCCACTCCAGACAGTCCATTGCGCATTGACAGCATAGTTACCATTGTAGAAAGTCTTGTCAACCTTCGTGTTCAGTGTCCCATTGGTAACAGTCGAAATACTCGACATCTTCCAGGGCTGATAGCCGAGACTCTGATTGGTCGAAGCAGACACGGTAGGCAGCAGGGCCGCCTTGGCACCCTTCAGGTCTTCCGTTGCACTCTGCTTTTGCAACTGCGATTTCTTCAGAGTGATATTATTGGCGAGCGCATAGTCAATACAGTCTTGCATCGACCACTTCTTCTGAGCCTGTCCGCCCATAGCCGTCATCAGCATCACTCCAATCAATACTAATCCTTTCTTCATACGTTTCATATTTTCACGGTGCAAAAATACGACTTTTTTCCCAAAGCCAGAAATATTATATACAAGAATTGGCAGTTAGTAGACTTTAACCGCCAATTCTTCGACAAATTCAAGATTTGTTAAATCCGTTAACCTTGTTCAATTTTCAGTTCCAGCCTCACGCCTACGCGTAACAAGGCAGAAGGCGAAAAGACCCACAAGGACATAGCCGATAAGGGGAATAACGAAGGGAATCACCAGATTCGTCGCATCAGCAATGGCACCAACCAGCAGGAAGCCACATCCGCCCACAGGCGTCATCATCAGGATAGATGAAGCCGTCTTCGTCAGACTGCCCAAGTCTCGAAGGGCCAGTGAAAATATTGTGGGGAACATTATCGCCTCAAAGAGGTAGATACCCAGCAGTCCAATGAATGAGACATAACCCAAGTCCATCAGCACCAGCATTGTACAGACCACACTGCCAATGGCACAATAGAACAACATCCACTCTGCACGAATCTTACGCATCAACATGCTGCCGCCAAAGCGTCCCACCATAAAAAAAGCCAGCGCACCCGTCAGCACCATCGAAGCCGTACGGTCGTCCATCCAGCCCTGTCCTGTGACAAAGTTGATGAAGTAACTGTTTATGGAGATCTCTGACACCTCATAGGCCAGAAGGGCTATCAGACCATAGACAAAGAACTTGTGCCGCCAGACCACCCTCAGCGGTTCACTGCCATACTTTGCCTTCTCCTCCATACCATCATGATGCTCTATCTCCGGCAGACGGATCTTGGCAAAGACGAATGCAATCACCAACACTACGATGCCAAGTATCACGTATGGCACTGCCACATTCGAACCTGCGCCGCTGAACAGGAACTGGCCGACTGCAAAAGTGGCAAAAAGGCATCCCATCCCATTGAACGACTGCGAGAGGTTCAGTCTTGCTGATGCCGTCTCCCTGGCTCCCAGTTCCGTCACGTAGGGATTAGCCGCCGTCTCAAGGAACGTCAGGCCACAGCCAATAATAAAAAGGGCAAAAAGGAAGGCAACGAGCGTGGCGGCCCCTGCTGCTGGCACAAAAAGGAATGCACCAAGGCCAAAAAGGATCAGTCCGAAAACCACACCACGACGATAGCCAAACCGATTGATAAACAGTCCGGCGGGAATAGCCATCAAGAAATAGCCCAGATAGGTAGTCACCTGAATCAGCGACGACTCCGTGATAGAGATGTCAAGCGTGTTCTGGAAATGCTTGTTGAGCACATCGAGAATAGCCCGCGCAAATCCCCAAAGGAAAAAGAGCGTGGTTATCAATATGAACGGCACCAGATAATTGGTGCCGTTCTGACGGAACAATCCGTTCTGATCGTCCTTCATTTACTTCTTCTCTTCTGGTTCTATCATTTTCCAGATACCTGCAGCACAGGCTGCGCCCACGAACGGGCCAACGATGAAGATCCAGAGATTTGCCAAAGCCGTACCACCTTGGAAAATAGCAGGTGCAATAGAACGGGCTGGGTTCACTGAAGTGCCAGTGTAACGGATGCAAACAAGGTGAACCAAAATCAGGCTCAGACCGATAGCCAGACCGGCAAAGTTATTGGTTGCACCATTGGTCTTGGCTGTAGCACCCAACACAACGAGAACGAATACACAGGTAAAAATAATCTCTGCCAGCAGTCCACCAAGCATCGAGACGTTAGCCTGCAGGTCATTGGCACCTGTACCATCGAGTCCGGGCACATTCTCTGTGAGGATATAGAGCAAAGCGCTGCCAATGAAGGCACCGATCACCTGGAAGAGCATATACATGCCACAATCCTTGGCGTCGATACGACCTGTCAGGAAGCAACCGAGTGTGATGGCCGGATTGATGTGGCAACCAGAGATACCACCGATAGTATAGGCCATAGCCACCACAGCCAGACCGAAGGCAAAAGCCGTCCCCACCACAGCAGGGATATTGTTAACAGGGTCACAACCCAGACTCACTGCGACACCGCAGCCCATCAATACGAGCACCATTGTGCCCACCATTTCTGCTAAATACTTTTTCATAACTCTTTAGTTTTTAATGTTAATACTTTATGATTTTACTCTTTTACCTTTTTACTTTTTTATTCTTCCTCGTATTTGAAATAATCGAAATCGGCAAAAGTAGCACCATCGTTGCCTTTCTGATAAGCATACATACCGATCACGACTCCAGTGAAACCACCAACGACCTCTGTGCTGACCAACGAGCAACTCATTTTATAATAAGGTGTATATTCCTTACCGTCGAGGGAATATTCAAAGTCGTATGTCTCACCGTCACTCTTGATGCGCAGCCACACCTCGAAGCCGTCTATCTCATCAGCCGCCAGCACAGTCTCGATACTCTTCAGGCTCGCCTTCACAGCAATACACATCCGCGCTTTTCTGGCCTGTAGGCAGAAGTCCACATGGCCATCGTTGATCTGATAGACACTCAGCCCTGCCTGATCATCGATGGCACTCTCACTGAAGTTCAGATGCGTCTCCACCAGCACCTTGGCACTCTCCTGCCGGCGGCCGATAAAAGTGGGGCGCTCATTCTTGGTCAGCGAACTGTTTGAGCCGCGAAGGCGCAACAAACCATTTTCTATTCTGTAGTTTGCCGAGTCGGGATTCTGGATATAGACCCATTCCGGTCCAAGCGGCTTGGTGAAATCGTAATAATCAGCCTTCTTCTGCATCGGGACCTGAGGTAAAGTCCTGACCTCCATCACCGTATCCACGGGATGACCACCATTCACCACAGGCCATTGGCCCTTCGCCCATTCTACAGGAGCCAGATAAGTCTCACGCCCCAGATGGTGATAGGAACCACCAAAGTTACGATAAGCCAGGAACACGATCCACCACGAGCCGTCCTTAGCCTGCACGAAGTCTCCATGCCCCGTACCCTGTATCTGCATCCCCTGCCCTGCCATTGAGCAGTTTGTCAGCAGCGGATTGTTGGGATTAGCCACATACGGCCCGTCAATCTTTCTGCTACGGGCGATAGTGAGTCGGTGAGCCAATTCAGTACCTCCCTCGGAAATAAGGAGATAGTACCAGCCGTCTTTCTTATAGAGATGTGGTCCTTCCGGATAGCGTCCGCCTGTACCCTGCCAGAGAGCCTTTCCGGGCGTCAGTTGCTTGCCCGTCACAGGGTCAATCTCACAGAGCGTAATCGTGTTGTCGGGATTGCTCACCATGTAGCACTTGCCGTTCTCAAACCAGAGAGAAGGGTCTATCCCCTGCTGCTCCAGCCAGATGGGTTCACTCCAGGGGCCTTGAGGATCCTTGGCCGTCACCATGAAATTGCCACCGTTGCCCACATTGGTCGTAATCATATAGTAGGTACCCTCATGATAGCGGATGGTGGGCGCATAGATGCCCAGCCAGGAGGTGGCACCCTTCAGCGGCAGTTGCGACTCACGGTCGAGCACATTGCCTATCAGTTCCCAGTTCACCAAGTCCTTGGAATGGTAAATGGGCACACCAGGGAAATACTGAAAGGAAGAATTGACCAGATAGAAGTCATCCCCCACCCTACAGACACTGGGGTCAGGATGATAGCCGGGGATAACAGGGTTTCGCAACTGCGCCCATGCTGTCAGCGTGAGCAGAAACACAACGAATGTCAAGAGCGCCTTTCTCATAATTCTATCCGATTTTGGCAGCAAAATTACAAAAAAAGCCACAGACTACATAGATTTTCACAGAAAAATTCTGTGAGAATCAAAAAAAATCTGTGATTATCTGTGAAATCTGTCGCATTGATTAGAATTTATTAGTAACTTTGCGGCCACAATGGAACAGAAGAATCAATACATCACACAGTATCCCGAACTGATGAAGGGGAAGCGGATACTCTACGTCCACGGCTTTGGTTCGTCAGGACAGTCTGGCACAGTGACACGCATCCGCGAAGCACTGCCATGTACGGAAGTCATCGCACCCGACCTGCCTGTCCACCCCCAGGAGGCCATGTATTTATTAAATAATGTATGCGCGCAAAAGCAGCCCCACCTCATCATCGGCACCTCCATGGGCGGCATGTATGCCGAGATGCTGCGCGGCTTCGACCGCATCCTCGTAAACCCGGCCCTACAGATGGCCGACACGATGAAAGAGCACAACATGATGGGCTCTCAGCAATTCCAGAATCCCCGGCAGGACGGCATACAGGAATTTTATGTCGACAAGGCATTAGTGAAGGAATACCGCGAGATGACAGGCCGATGTTTCGAGGGGGGCGACAGTGAAGACAGAATGCGGGTATGGGGGCTCTTCGGAGATGAAGACACCACCGTCCACTCCCTCGACCTCTTCCACCAGCACTATCCAACAGCCATCCGTTTCCACGGCGGGCATCGCATGAACGACAAGTCATTCATGCACTCGGTCATACCTGTCATCAGGTGGATTGACGACCAGCAGGAGGGCCGCGAGCGTCCCATCATCTACATCGATATCAATAGCCTCATCGACAAATACGGGCATCCGCAGTCATCATCACAGAAGGCCGTCCGCACGCTGCTCGAGAACTATCAAGTCTACTTCGTAGCCCCCTCCGAGAACACAGTGTATACAACGACAGTGTCATGGTTATATGACTACATCAACGTCCCCGCCTACGCCCACACAGTCTTCACAGAGCGCAAGGACTTGCTCTATGGCGACTACCTCATCGATGCCGACAAGACAGAGGGGATGGCAACACTCATCCATTACGGTTCCGACACTTTCAAGACCTGGGACGACATCATCGACTACTTTTCTCACTTAGGAGGACAATAGTAGCATCGGACTGACACAAAGTGACATGAAAACAGCCATAGTCGGCGGCGGAGCCGCAGGATTCTTCCTCGCCATCAACCTCAAAGAGATGTGCCCGGAAATGCAAGTCGACATCTTTGAGCGCAGCCGCCGGGTGCTGGCAAAGGTGGAGATCTCTGGCGGCGGGCGGTGCAATTGTACCAACTCTTTTGCGGAAGTGCGCGACCTCTCAGACGTCTATCCCCGAGGACACCGACTGATGAAACGGCTGATGAAAGGCTTCTCCCATAAGGATGCCTTTCAGTGGTTCGAGCATCATGGCGTAAGGCTAGTGACACAGGAAGACCAATGTGTCTTTCCCGCCTCGCAGAACTCCCAAACCATCATCAACTGTTTCCTCGCCGAAGCCCGTCGGCATCATATTGAGATAAACACGGGACGGCCTGTCAAGGCGTTCGAAGATCTCACTGGCTACGACTTTGTTGCAGTCACCACAGGTGGTTCCCCAAAACCAGAAGGACTCCGCTGGTTGGCCGACCTTGGCCACGAAACTGTCCGTCCTGTTCCTTCACTCTTCACTTTCCGTATTGACGATGAACGGATTCATGACTTGATGGGCACGGTCGTCGAGGATGCCACAGCCCATATACCCGGTACATCCTTCCGAGCCAGCGGCCCCCTGCTTATCACCCATTGGGGCTTCAGCGGCCCGGTCATCTTAAAGTTGTCCAGTTATGCAGCCCGTCAATTGGCTGAGAGCGATTATCAGATGCCTATAACCATCAACTGGCTCTGCCGCAAGGATGAGGAAATCAAGCAGGAACTCATGCGCCTCACCGTCGAGGGCGGCAAGAAGCAACTGGCCTCCCTACATCCTTTCAACCTCCCCGCCCGTCTCTGGACTTATCTTTTAGACAAGTCACTTGGCCAGCGCGCCCAGAGTCCATGGATGAGCCTCAACCAGAAAGAAGTCAACCGGCTGACAAATATCCTTACCAACGACACTTACAACATAGCAGGTCGTGCACCTTTCAAGGACGAGTTCGTCACCTGCGGAGGCATCGCCCTAAGTTCTGTCAATCCTCGCACGCTCGAAAGTCGTCACACTCCTCACCTCTATTTTGCGGGGGAGGTACTCGACATCGATGGCATCACGGGAGGGTTCAATTTCCAGGCCGCCTGGACCACTGCCTACACCGTAGCCCAGGCCATCACAAAGGAATCGGAATCTCAGAAGACATAGCCAAGGTTGATGTAGAAATAGGGCTGCTTGGTCTTGTTGGAATAACCGACAGAAGCGCCCAAAGGTCCGAAGACCGCATCATAATAATAGGAGAACGAGCCGCCTAGCAGTGTTCTGGAGTCCAGCAATTCGCCAATCTCCATTGCCTGCTGGCCGACCGCGGCCCGCAACAGGAAATAGTGGTTTCTGCCAAACCGCTGCTGAGCCTGAAGTTGCATGGCCACGAAGAAAGGATCGACATGTTCCAGATAGTTGACACCGGCAAAGGGCTGTTGCTGAAAGACTCTGTGGCCGAACCACTCACCGCCGATCAGATTACTCAGGATTGCGGGGCGCTCCTCACCGAAGAGCAGACGGCCATAGAGCATCGGCTGAAGGGTAAACCGATGACTGAAGGGCATTGACATCCGCCACATGACAGAGACATCACGCAAGCCTGGCTGATCGTTGAGACGAGCAAAATTGTCAGTATAGTAGGCAAACTGAGCGTTCAATTTCGACCCCCGACTCGGGAAATACCAGTTGTCCTCTGAATTATAGTTCACACGAGCATAGTAACTATAATAGTGTCCGTTACTCAAGTCGCCGATGGTGTGATGTGTCTGTTCCCCTCTCAGGACATGGGGGAAGTGATAATTGTCCCAGCGCAGACCAGCCACCACATTGAAGTTGCGCACATTGAAGTTGAGTAGTGAGAGTTCGACAGCATGCTGATTATAAGTGAAGTTATAGTCCTTGTCTCCCTGTTCATAGATATTGATCTCGTCACGGTGGAAGGCATACGAGAGTGTGGGTCTGAGCAGTCTTCCCGGATAGAAGGTTAAGTCGAGGCGGGCCATGATGCGCATGCCTAACCTTAGCGTCAGGTCAACATCAGGCAGCACCGACTTGCGCAATGGGAAATTGCCATTCACCTGTAGGGCCACCATCTCCTCGGTATCAAAGCGAACGCCCAGGTTCAGTTGGGTTGTTTTCTTGGGCCCGGCATTGACAATGGCCTTCATACCGCCATCCGTCTTGGTCAAGTGATAAGTGGGATCCTGATAGAAAAGCACCGACCGCATGGCGGTGAGCATCTGCTCTATGCGACGCGTGTCGATAGTATCGCCTTGATGCAGGTGAAACTTGGAACGGATGTATTTCTCATCGAAGGACCCTATATTGGTAAACTCCACATTGGTAATGGCTGGGAAAGCCGGATTATGACGACTCCCCGAAGCGACGTTTACTGCTGCCTGTGACAGGCCAAGCCGCTGTCGGACCTGAGCCAGTTCATCCCAGTGGGCCATTGCAGCCTCCTCACCACGCCGCAGCAGGGTGTCGAGGGCCTGGCTGGTAAAACTGGCCGCAGTATAGCCCTTGGTGTCTACCTTAATCATCACGTCGGTGATGGCAAGATTCTCCTGATACTTGTTATTGGTATTGATGTCGAGTATCTGCATCAAGATGTTTGAAGGCTTGTCGAGTTCATCTGCCGGAATGGGATTGTCGGTGACAGATATGCCGATGATAATGTCAGCGCCCATCTGGCGGGCGAGGTCAGCAGGATAATTGTTGCGCATGCCACCGTCCACAAGTACCATGCTGTCAATCCTGACAGGCGTGAAGACGGCGGGGATGGCCATCGAGGCCCGCATGGCCTGTGCCAGATAGCCACTGTGGAAGTCATATTCGGTGAAGTCGACAAGATTGGTGGCGACACAGGCGAAGGGTATTGGCAGTGTGTTGAAGTCGATGGAGTCGCTGTAGCCCGCCACGAGCCGTTCGAAGAGGCTATGCAGGTTCTTGCCCCTGATAATGCCGCCTCCCTTGAGGCGCCTGTCCTTGGAGAACGATAGTCCTGTGGAGATGATATAGGAGTTCTGCCTCTGCCGCTCCTCTATCGACTGTCTGCTCAGGTCTTCGCGGTCGAGGATCAGGGCATTCCAGTCCTGGTGGCGCACAATGGAATCGAGGGCGTCGGCATGATAGCCAATGGCGTAGAGTCCGCCGACGATGCTGCCCATCGATGTTCCCGTAATAATGTCAATGGGCACTCCGGCACGCTCTATCACCTTGAGAGCCCCCACATGCCCCACGCCCTTGGCCCCGCCGCCACTCAACACCACGGCCACTTTCTTCCGGGGTGCCGCCTGTTCTGGCTGCGCCATAGCGACCTGCCCCACCAGCAGAGCCGTCATCAGACATGTCATCCACACACTCTTCATATATCGGGCACAATGTTTATTGAGTCGTCCGGCAGTATTTATCGATGACAAGGGCAATGGCGCCGTCGCCTGTGACGTTACAGGCCGTGCCGAAGGAGTCCATCGCGATGTAAAGGGCTATCATCAGAGCCTGCTGGTCGGGCGTGAAGCCGAGAATAAAGCCCAGCGGGGCGAGGGCCGCCATAATGGCACCGCCCGGCACGCCTGGTGCTGCCACCATCACGATGCCCAGCATCAGGATGAAATGGAGGAAGGTCATGAAGTCGTGGGGTATGCCTTCGAGCAGGCAGATGGTGAGGGCACAGGCTGTGATCTTCATCGCCGAGCCCGACATGTGGATGGTGGCACAGAGGGGCACCGTGAAACCTGCGACCTGCTCAGAGGCTCCATTCTTGATGGTCTGCCGCAGCGTGACGGGGATGGTGGCCGCCGATGAGGCAGTGCCGAGAGCCGTCATATAGGCGGGCATCATTGTCCAAAGCAGGCGTAAAGGGTTCTTGTGCGTCAGTCCGCCGGCAATCACAAATTCGTAGAGCAGGATGACCACATGGAGGATGAAGATGACGAAAATGATCTGTGCAAAGACAATCAGGATGCGATAGGCCTCGCCGGAGACCATCATCTGGAGGAAGATGCCAAAGATGTAAAGGGGCAGCAAGGGGATGATGGCGGCACTGATGGTCTTGGCGATAATCTCACGGAACTCGCGGGTGACGCCTTTCAGACTGGTCATCGACGATGTCTGGCTGTCGCCAGGCAACTTTGGAGAACCATAGGCGATGCCCAGCCCCAGGACAAAGGAGAATATGAGAGCCGACATGACATCAAAGAGGGGCGGTATCTTAACCGTGAAGTAGGGTTCGATAACTTGTGCCTGAGCGACAGCCGCATTGGCCTGAGCCGCCTCCACCATACGGGGGAAGAAGGCGGTGCCAGTGCCGTAGGCCAGCAGGCCGGCCAGTGCCGTATCAAGATAGGCCACTGCCACCGTGGCCAACAGCAGCCGCCCAGCCCCACGGCCCACCTCTCCGATGGCGGGCGTCACCAGGCCAACGATGATCAGCGGTATCATAAAACCAAGAAACTGGCTGAACACGCCATTGAACGTGGCGAACAGCCTCACCCACCCCAACGGCAGGAAACTGCCAAGGGCAAGGCCGAGGACAATGGCTATCAGAATGCGGGGGAGCAAGCCTATCTTATTCAAGTTCATTATTCTTCTTTTTTATTTTTTACCCTCGTAGAGATGTCACAATGCGGCATCTCACCCCTTTGCCTTTGGCAGGATCACCACTCCCGTCTGCTTCTTGCCGTCCATCATGATCTTCAGAGGACTGTCGAAGCGAACGTGCCTGACGTATTCCGTCTCCTCCACGGCAGGCATCGCATCGAGGATGTCCTTCTGGAAGATGCCGTCGCCGGTATAAGTGTTGATAGTGAAATAGCCCACCCCAAAGGAGGTCAGGTTCTGGAAGAAATGCGTGCCCTGCGAGGGGTCTACGTGATAGTTCTTCAGGCTCGACTCCACGATGACGCGTGCGGCAGAGATGTGGGGCCACTTGACAGGGACCCCCAGCCAGTAGTCGCTTGACCCCCATCGCCCCGGTCCGATGAGCACATAGTTCTTATCGGCATCCAGGAACTTCTGGTTGATACGTTCTATGTGCGATGCGATAGTGGGATTGTTGGCTGCGGTGAAGTTGTCGTCGGTCTTGACATAGACCACGTCGACCACGTCTTCGGAGATGCCGTGGCCCAGGCTGTTGTAGGAACGCAGCAGACAGTCGGCATCGGGGATCTGCTGAAGGTCTTCGTCGAGCACCTGCTTGGAGTCGACGATAGGCCGAATCTGGAGCAGGTAGAGTTCGCCTGCGGCCCTCTGCCCACCGCCGCCGTGGAGGCAGCAGGCGAACTCGATCTCCACAGGACGTCTCATCTCCTCCGAACCGAATTTCTGTGCCATCTGCAGCAGTTCTGGCAGGGGGAAGACTCCCTGCTGGAGCACACCGCAGAAGGTGATGACCTTGCGCCCGCCCTCATAGATGCCGTCGCGGATCACCTGATCCGTCGGGTCGTAGGTCGAGGCGATATAGGTGAGCGAGCCGTCGGCATCAGCCTGCTTCACACGGAGTTTCTTGATATTGAAGCCATCGTCCACTTTGAAGTCGTCGCCGACGTGCGACATGTCGAGTGCATAGAAGCGGGTCTGCGTGTCGCGCAGGGCCGTCTCCATCTCCGAGGTCTGGAGCACCTGTGTCGGATGATAGGGCGAGACGCGGAGCGTCTGCCCGCCGTCGACGATATACTTGCCCAGTCCGAGGGCGAGGCTGGCGATGCCCTCCTCTGCCGTCTCGTCACCGATGGGGTAATAGTTCAGCGAGCGCAGCACGCCCGAGAAGTTGGGATAGTAGAGGTCGCCGTACTGCTTACCCACTACTTCCTGCAGTATGACGGCCATTTTCTCCTGGTCGATGACGTTCTGCGTGGCCGTCATATAGGCCTTCGAGTCGCGGTAGTAGACGGAGGCATAGACGCCCTTGATGGCACAGGCCAGCATCCGCAGCATCTCGTACTTGTCACTGAGATAGGGTATCATATAGGTGGAGTAGATGCCGGCGAAGGGCTGGTAATGACTGTCCTCGAGCAGCGATGAGGAGCGCACGGCGATGGGCGACCTGACGGCATCGAAGAAGGTGAAGAAGTCGGCTATCAGCGAGTCGGGCAACTGTGCCTTGAGGAAGTGCTGCAGGATCTCCTCGTCGGAGGCGTCGGAGAGTGCTATGGGGTAGAGGTTGTTCTTCTCCATGAACTCGTCGAAAAAGTCGGTGCAGAGCACGACGGTCTTCGGTATCGATACCTGGGCGTTCTCATACTGGTTGAGTTCGGGATGGCGCTTGATGATGTTGTCGAGGAAGGCCAGTCCGCGGCCCTTGCCGCCCAGTGAGCCTTCGCCGATACGGGCGAAGTGGCTGTAGGAGTCGAACTTCAGGCGGTCGAAGACGGCCACCACGCCGATGTTCTTCATCCGCCGGTACTGCACGATGGCATCGAAGATGATCTGCCGGTGAGCGTCCACATCCTGCAGTTTGTGCCACGTGACGTGTTTCAGAAAGGCCGAGACGGGGAAGATGGCACGTGCGCAGAGCCAGCGGCTCATGTGATTGCGGCTGACGTGGTAGAGCATCGAGTCGCGGGGTATCTTGAAGATGTTGTCCTGCAGTTCCTTCAGCGACGACACGCGGAAGATCTCCTCCTTGGTTTGCGGGTCGCGGAAGATGAAGTCGCCGAAGCCCATGTGCTCTTCCATCAGTTTGTGCAGGTCGACATTCATCTTCGTCGAGTTCTTGTCGATGAAGTGATAGCCGGCGGCCTCCGCCTTCTCGCGGTTGCATGCCTCGCTGGATTCGAGGATGAGGGGCACGTACTCGTCACGCCTGCGGATCTCGGCCAGCAATTTCAGTCCGGCCTCGGGGTCGCCCTCCTCCACATGGCTGAGCCGTCCCGGCACGCTCTTCATCGGGAAGCGGGTGTCGGAGATGACGCCCAGCGTGTTCTCGTGATACTTCTCATAGAG
>OCTX012270302.1_pt1 | contig 19282 bp, 20 predicted proteins | sample 1539691 | NCBI WGS metagenome assembly OCTX01 (sample SAMN02144231, study PRJEB22623) | gut metagenome | biome: sheep rumen | host: Ovis aries | place: New Zealand
TGCACGGATATATCCGGCAGCGATACCGCGCCGGCCAGGGAGATCCTGGACGAGTGCGGCGTTACCTACCTGAATCTGGTTGTTTCGGAAAAATCGCTCCCGGATCTTTTCCTGCAATGCGTTCCGACCTCCTTCTTCATCAGTCGTGAAGGCAGTCATGTCACAGAACCGGTTTACGGCGCGGTGATGGATGCTTACCGGGAAAAGTTCAGCGAAGCGCTCCGGCAGGACGCGGAGAAATCCGCCGCGGCAGAGAAAACTGCGCAGGAAGCTTCCGGCACCGCTTATACAGTGCAAATTAGTGACCAGAACGGTGACCCGGTCACTGAAGCTTCCGTCAGTTTCTGCGATGATTCCTCCTGTATTCTCCGGGAAACGGACGAAAACGGCCTGGCTGTTCTTGAGGGAACCCCAGCCAAATATCACCTGCAGGTAGTGGATGTGCCGGAAGGTTATGCCTTCCCCGCGGTAACGAATTTCGAAATCGGGCCGGAATCCGGAACCATCCGCCTGCAGGTTCCAAAGGAATAAACAGCAGGAGCCGGTCCATTGGGATAAATGGACCGGTTTTCGGCGCAGAAAGGTGCGGAGACCATGGAACTGAAGAGCAAACTGGAAAAATGTCTGGAACAGGCTGTCGAAAACCGGGAAGCGGCCGGGCTGAGCCTGCTGATCCGGAAAGGCAGCGAAGATCTTTGTTTCGCTTCTGCGGGAATGGCGGATGTCTCTGCCGGGAAGCCGGTGAGGCGGGATTCCATTTTCCGGTTGTACAGCCAGTCAAAACCGGTAACCGCGGCGGCTGCGATGATCCTGGCGGATCGGGGATTGCTGGATTTGCAGACGGAGGTGGACCGGTACCTGCCGGGCTTCCGGAATCCGAAAATCGTGGCTCCGGACGGACAGCTCCGTCCCGCGCCGCGGGCGCCCTGGATCCTGGAGCTCCTGGGCATGACCGCCGGGCTTTCCTATCCGGACGCGGACCCGGCAGGTCAGGCTGCCGCGCGGGTTTTCCGGGAAGATGAGGAAAAAATCCTGCAGGGTGGCGGAATGGATACCGTCACCTTCTGCAACCGGCTGGGGGAGCAGCCGCTGGCATTTGCTCCCGGAACGGGCTGGCGCTACAGCACCTGCGCGGACATCCTGGGAGCTGTGGTTGAAGTGGTATCCGGAAAACGCTTCGGGCAGTTTTTAAAGGAAGAAATCTTTGAACCGCTGGGCATGGAGGATACCGGTTTCTGGGTCCCGGAGGAAAAACGGGACCGGCTGGTCACCTGCTACCGGCGGGGGGAAAACGAGCTGGAACCGTTCAGCCGGCTGAATCTGGCAGTGGGGCAGTACGACAGGCCTCCGGCCTTCGAATCCGGCGGTGCCGGGCTGGTCTCCACCCTGGACGATTATGCCGCCTTCGGCGAGATGCTGATGAACGGCGGAGTGTACCGGAACCGGAGGATTCTTTCCGCCGCGGCAGTGGAATACATGACATCGCCCCAGCTTCGGATCCCCGTTCAGCAGCAGATGTGGGATTCGCTGGGAGGGTACAATTACAGCTGCCTGATGCGGATCTGCGATCAACCGGGTGCCGCTCCCCTGTTTGCCGAATCCGGTGAATACGGCTGGGACGGCTGGCTGGGCACCTATTTTATCAACCTGCCCCGGGAAGGAATCACCTTCCTGCTTTACCAGAACATGACGGATACCGGTACATCCGCCGTCACCCGGAAATGCCGGAACATCCTGGCTGCGCATCTTTCCGCGTAAAAACCGAAGCGCTTCCCGGCCTGCTGCCGGGAAGCGCTTCAATGTTTTATCGCTGGATGGTCTCCGTCTGCTGTTCCCGGAAGAACTCAATCTCCTCCCCCAGGGGACCGCGGCAGAAAGCCATCCGTGCGTGAAATTCCGGATCGGACCGGAAGGTAAGATTCTTCGGTTCAATGAATACTTCATATCCTGCAGCCCGGACCCTTTCAGCAAGCGCATCCACATCGTCCGTCTCAAACGCCATATGCCGGATGGCGCCTTTTGTCTTGACGCCGGCCCCGTTGCTGAAAATTTCCAGCAGTCCCCTGCCGGAATCGATCATGATTCCCTCCGGCCATTCCCGCACAACGGAGAAGCCGAGTACATTCAGGTAGAATTCCCTGGCCCGGTCCATTTCTTCCTTTGTTCCGCATTTCATGGAAATATGGTGGATCCCTGTAATCATCCGCAACCCGCCTTTCCCCGGTATCGGGCAGAATTGTAGCATGATTCAGACTGCGTTGTCACGCATTTTCCCGGGAAGCTTTCCGCCGGATCCCACCACAGTTGTCTGCTTTTTACGGCCTGCCGGGCCGGAATGATGCTTTTGAAGAGCCGGCGTCTGTGGTATGATGGGTGGAGACTTCAGTCAGGTCTTTGGGCCGGTTCTGTGGACACGGGAGGCACATCGGATGAAAACAGCTCTGATTCTGGAAGGAGGCGCCATGCGCGGCATGTTTACCTGCGGCGTGATGGATGTCCTGATGGAAAACGGGATTACTTTTGACGGAGCCGCCGGCATTTCCGCCGGTGCCGTGTTCGGCTGCAATTTCAAATCCGGTCAGATCGGCCGTCCTGTCCGGTATAACAAACAATACTGCCGCGATCCCAGGTACTGCAGCATCCGTTCCCTGATCCGCACCGGCGATCTCTACGGCGCTGATTTCTGCTACCGGGAACTGCCGAATGTGCTGGATCCGTTTGATAAAGATGCTTTTGCCCGGAATCCGATGGAATTTTATGTGGGAGCCACCGACGTGGAAACCGGGGAATGCTTTTTCCATCTGTGCACGGATGGCGGGGAAACGGATATGCTCTGGTTCCGGGCCTCCGCTTCCATGCCGATGGTCTCCAGACCGGTCCAGATCGGCGCCCGCAGGTATCTGGACGGCGGCATCAGCTGTGCGGTCCCCTATGCTTATATGAAACAACAGGGATACGATCGCCAGGTCATCGTCCTGACCCGGCCGAAGGGGTACCGGAAATCGCCGGAAACATCATTCCCCGTAAAGCTTCTGCTGCACCGGATGCCGGGGATTCTTAAGGCGATGGAGCGGCGGCATGAAATGTACAACCGCCAGATGGAGGAGCTGGATCGCATGGAAGCTGACCATACCGCACTGATCCTCCGGCCTCCGGAACCGCTGCGGATCGGCCATACGGAAAAGAATCCGGAAGAGCTGGAAAGGGTCTGCCGCATTGGCCGGCAGGAAGCGGAGAATCGCCTGCCGGAAATCCGGTGCTGGCTGGATCAGAGCCCGTGAAACGGGCAACTCCTGTCGGATCAATTCAAGTTTGGCTTGAATTTTTTGTCCCGAATTCAACCGGAATCTGCTGGTCCGGAAATTACCGATCTGTTACTCTGTTCACGGAAAGGAGCGATAAACCATGACGGATCAGACAAAAATCAGTCAGCGTGTCGGCACCCGGATCAAAGCGGCCAGAAAAGCCAGAGGCCTGAGCCAGGAGCAGCTGGGGGAAAAGCTAAGCGTCAGCTTTCAGGCCGTCAGCACCTGGGAGCAGGGAAAGTATATCCCGGATTCAGACCACCTGCCGGCCCTGGCCCGGGAGCTTGACATTTCGCTGGATGCCCTTTTTGCGGAAGAGGAGAACCGCTGGGAGCTGAAACCGGTCAATTATGATTTCAGCCATATGTTCACTTTTGTCAAAGGCCGGGCCCAGATGCTGAACATGCCCCAGGCCCTGGCCCTGATGGATCTGCTCCGGCACGCCCACGGTGAACAGGTTCGAAGGAGCCGGAACGGCTTTGACACAACATATATGGTGCATCCGCTGACCATGGCCTGCCATGCGCTGGCCATGGGGCTGAAGGACGACGATGTCATTGCGGCCTGTCTGGCCCATGATATGGTGGAGGATTCCGACCTGGCGCTTTCTGATCTCCCGGTAAACGACCGGGTACGGGAAGTGATCCGGCTCGTCTCCTGGAATACCTATGATGAATCCCGTCCGGATCTGGACGATGTCTACTATAAAAGCATCTCGAAGAATCCTCTGGCCTGCCTGGTCAAATGCCTGGACCGATGCAACAACCTGGCCGGAATGGCGGACTGTTTTTCCAGGAGAAAGATGGCAAAGTATACTGCCAAAACCGATCGGTATTTCCCGGCGCTCCTGGAGGTTGTCAAAAAGGTGCCGGAATGGAACGATGCCTGGTGGCTGCTGCGCTATCAGATGATGACCCTGACCGAGGCCTTTAAACGCCTGCTTTGATCTCAAAAGACGCGGTCCTCCATCCCGGAGAATCACGTTTTTTTGTCTTTCCGGAATCCTTTCAGGAAGGCAGGCCGGGCAATCTGGTATTATCATTATGTTCTGAACTGGATATTTACAATAGCCACATTCCGGGTGTATGGTGAATGGGAAGGATATAGATCCCGGAGAGGGGGATGCAGGTTGATGGAAATTGAAATAGTGCCTCATTTCAGCATCGCGAAAAACCTGGCCAGTGTCCGTGACAGGATCCGGGCAGCCTGTGAAAGATCCGGCCGGAAACCGGACGAGGTCACCCTGATTGCTGTCAGCAAAAAGAAACCTTTCCCGGATATTCTCGACGCCTGCGCTTCCGGTGTAACTGAGTTCGGGGAAAACTATGTCCAGGAAATGATGGATAAGATGGAGCAGAACGGCAGCCTGAACCCATCCATGCCGATCCGGTGGCATATGATCGGGCATCTCCAGACAAACAAGGTTAAATACCTCATCGGGCAAACCGCCCTGATCCATTCGGTGGATTCGGTCTCCCTGGCGGAGCAGATTGAGAAGGAATCAGCAAAGCAGAATCAGGTCACGCGGATCCTGCTGGAGGTCAACATCGCCGGCGAGGAAAGCAAATGGGGCTTTGATCCGGAGAACGTGCGCCAGGCTGCCCGGGAAATTTCATCCCTCCCGCATGTCCGGGTTCTGGGCCTGATGACCTCCGCTCCGATGACGGAGAATCCGGAAACGAACAGGATTTACTTCCGCGGCCTGAACCGTCTTGCGCAGGCACTGGCCGGAGAAGGCCTGCTGTCCGCGGAAGATCCGGACTACCGTACGCCTGTGCTTTCCATGGGCATGACCGGGGACTTTGAAGTGGCCGTGGAGGAAGGCGCCACCATGGTTCGCGTCGGAACCGCGATTTTCGGCAAAAGATCATCATAAAAACGGAGGAAGATCATCATGAAAAGAGTACTGACCATCCAGGATATCTCCTGCTTTGGCAAATGCTCCCTGACTGTGGCTCTGCCGCTGTTGTCCGCCATGGGGGTCGAAGCGGTGATTCTGCCGACAGCCGTCCTCAGCACGCACACCCTGTTCAAAGGCTTTACCTGCAAGGATCTGTCGGACCAGCTGAAACCCATAACGGATCACTGGAAGCAGGAAGGAATCTCCTTCGACGCGATCTGTACCGGTTATCTGGGCACGGAGGAGGAAATTGACACCGTCATCGGAATCATCGAAAGCTTCCGGAATGAAAACACCCTCGTATTCGTGGACCCGGCCATGGGCGATAACGGAAAGCTGTATCCGGCGTTCAACGAGCATTATGCCAGGAAAAACGCGGATCTGTGCGCCGTCGCGGATATCGCCGACCCCAACATCACCGAAGCCAGCTTCCTGACCGGGCTCCCCTACCGGGAAACCTATTCGGAAGATTATGTAGAGGAACTGCTGACCGCCCTGGCGGCCATCGGAACGAAAACACCGATCCTGACCGGTGTGTCCCTCGGCGAGGGAAAAACCGGCGCCATGGGCTACGATTCGGAAAAGAAAACCTTCTTCCGGTATCAGAATGATCGGATTCCGGCAGCCTACCACGGAACCGGTGATATTTTCTCCAGTGTGCTGGCCGGCGCCTTTGTGCTCGGCATAGACCGGACGAACGCGCTGAAAATTGCCGCGGACTATACCGCTTATACCATTGCGGAAACCCTGAAAAATCCGGAAAACCCCTGGTACGGCGTGGATTTTGAGGCAACCATTCCGGATCTGGTCGCTTCACTCAAACTGCTGAAGCCCTGACCGGCTGATGCAGGGATTCAAAGAAAAAAGGCAGGTTGGATATGCGGATTTTTATCGGGATCAGGCCCACGGATGAATTCAGGGCGGCCCTGTCCGTGCTGCAGAATCATCTTCGTACACTCGGGGTCACCGGACGGTATCTGGATCCGTCCAATCTGCATATGACGCTGGCTTTTATCGGAGAATGGCCGGATGATGCGGTGCTTCTCCTGCCGCGGGTCGTGCATCCCTTTTCGCTTGCGCTGTCCCGTCCGGGCGTGTTTCCGAAGGCAAAAGTGCTCTGGGCCGGCGTGGATCCCTCCGAACCCCTGGAGTATCTGGCCGGTCAGGTACGGCAGTTTCTGGATGAACATGAAATTCCATATGATCCGAAACCGTTCTTCCCGCATATCACTCTGGTCAGAAAGCCTTCCGTTCCCGCGGGAGCTGCGCTTTCCGAAATCCGGATTCCGGCCGCTTCCATGCCGGTGAAAGAAGTCTGCCTGTACCGGTCGCAGCGGGGAGAAAACGGCATGGAATACACCGTCATCAGAAGCAGCCTGTCCGGGAAGCCGGATTCGGAATAATCCCCTCTTCGATGCAAAAAGCGCCGGATCACCATGATCCGGCGTCTTTTGCATGAATTTAATGCAGGCGTACCGTGAAAGCCTTCCCGGCCTGTCACAGCTCCGCGATCACTTCCACTTCGCACAGGGCTCCCTTTGGCAGGGCACTGATCCCGACACAGGACCGGGCGGGCTTTTCAGTAAAATATTTGGCGTATACCCGGTTAAAAGCCGCGAAATCATTCATATCCTTCAGGAAGCAAAGGGTTTTCACTGCTTTCTCAGGTCCGGTTCCCGCTGCTCTCAGAACCGCGGTCAGGTTCTTCATGACCTGCTCCGCCTGTTCTTCAATCGTTTCCCCCACCAGGACGCCGGTTTCCGGATCCAGCGGAATCTGGCCGGATGTGAACACCAGCCCGTTGGCAATCATCCCCTGGGAATAGGGACCGACGGCCTCCGGCGCGTTCTTCGTATAGATCTTTTCCATGGCTGATTTCCTCCCTCATGCATGAATTTTCTTCTGAAGATCAATACATCCTTTATTCTTTCCCGTCCCTGAACACGCTCATCATCTCGTTGGTCAGGCTCAGGTTGTTGGGCTGAAGGACAATGTCCTCCCTGCGGACCCACTGCGCGTATTTCAGTTCGTCCTCATTCATGCGGATTTCCCCGTCCCCGTCCGCTTCGCAGAAGAATCCGGCCAGCAGGTCCTGAGCCATTCCCCAGGGCTGGGATTTATAATACCGGATGTTCCGGACATGCACGCCGGTTTCCTCCATCACTTCCCGCTCCACGGTCTGCTCCAGCGTCTCCCCGATTTCAGTAAAACCGGCCACCAGCGCGTTATGGGCATATCCGTTCCGGTACCGGGTAATCAGCAGAGAGTCACCTTTGATCACCCCGACGATCACCGCCGGGTTGATTCGCGGGTAAACCACATGCCCGCATTGCCCGCACTGCAGGGCCCGTTCAGCCCGATGCAGTCCGTTGGCGCTTCCGCACCGGCCGCAGCGGCGGTTATCCGCGTACCATCTCCAAAGATGCCAGGCAGTGAACGCTGTGAAAAGCTCCGCGCCCTGTCCGGCATCCCGCAGCTCCCGGATCGTTTTGTATTCAAATCCCGGAAGCTGGGTTTCCGGTTCCCGGAGGGCCAGGAAATATCGGACGTCATCCACAGAAAACAGGTATACCGTTCCGGCAGCCGGAAGTTCCCCGCATGCGGGGAATCCGATTTTTCCATCCTGTAAGCGGACGCAGATCCGGCCTTCCCCGTCAAACCGCAGCACCGGGTCCTCCGGCCGGGGCGTGCAGGGCCGGTAGGTGTTGTTCAGCATTTTAGGCCATATATCCTGGATCATCGTTCCCCCTCTGATTCGCTGTTTCCGTTGATTTCTTTTGTGGTACCGATTATAAGGTTCCTGTCACAGGCTGTCAATGAAGCTCCGGAGCCGCTCCGGCAGGTCCCCGGTCCGGTCAGAAATGATCCTCCACCAGTACGGGCTTCCGGACAAACACGCCGTGCAGCGTGGTTTCATTGCCGAATAGCATAACATCGGGGCGGTAGAGGGCCTCTTCCAGGCTGACGCTCCCCGCGCAGAGCTGGCCCAGCGCCTGAATCGACACCGCCAGGTCCGGCTGGTCTTCCGTTTCCGTGACCCGGGATCCCTGAACCCGCCAGGTCCCGTTGTTTTCCGGAATCAGCTTATCTCCCTCCGTCCGAAGGACAAAAGCCGCGTCCGCCGGTTTCCGGATGACCTCCAGCAGCCGCCGGGTGTTCATGACGCGGATCATGTATGCCTGTGAAGCCGTCTGGCTCACATCGTATGCCCCGGGGCTCTGCAGAAAGGAAAGCAGCTCCACACACGAAGGCAGGAACATACGGATGGTTCCGTAATCCGCGGTAAAACGGCCGAGGAAGCCCAGGATCGCGTTCATCCCGGCCCGGCCGTTCCAGGCCAGGTCTTCGACGGACAGAATCGCCGCCGGATCATGCCGGATATCCCGGAAAATCACATAGGCAACAGGCATGCCGTTTTCCCGCAGCAGATAGCCAAACTTCCGGTTTTTCAGCCATTCCCCGTTCAGATGGTCCTTCAGCATGGACGCGTCCGTGCGGTGCACCGCCAGGTTATATCCGGCCGCAAAGCGGTTATACAGCTTCGTGTATTCACTCACCGGGGCGCCGGAATTCCACATTTCTGCCGAGCCGGAAAAGGAATATCCGCGGAGGACGGACGGGGGAAATTCATATTCGTTCCGCCATCGCACGGTTTCATATCCGAACTTACGGTAGAAGGCATGGTTGAACGGATAAAGGGTGGAAATGACTTCCCCGTTTCGATAGGCTTCGGGAATCAGCCGCTCAAAAATGGCGCGGACCGCGCCGGTATTCCGGTATTCCGGCAGCGTGGACACGGCACCGATTCCGCCGTTGGGAATCAGCTGTCCGTCCAGGAAGGTTTCGAACCGGTTGTTGATGATCCGGGCCATCACCTTATCGTCTTCTGAAAACGCGGCCCAGTCTTCCGTCGTATCCTTCAGCGCGTCTTCCCTCGCCTGCCGGATGTATTTTTCCGGGTCTTCCGCGCGTGTATGAAACGCAAAGGCGGATACCAGGTTTGCTTCGAATTTTTCTTCAGGGCGGACTCTGCGGATCACCATAAACCATTTCACTCCATTCAGCGTTCATCAGAAAAGGGAAAGGAAAATACTCAGCACCATCCAGGCCGCCAGCGAGAAAGTATTCCCGCGGTCATCCCGGCCGGTCCGGAAGATGCGCTGTGCGCTTTCCCGGTCCAGCAGTTCAAACCCGTTAAACAGCTCCGATCCTTCCGCGCCGTTCTGGTTCAGGTCCTCCAGGCTGTCCAGGGTAATCTCCGCGCACAGGAAAGCGTTGCTCTCGTCTGTCATTCCAGGCGTGGAAAACGCGCAGGGATTCAGGACACGGATCCGGTCGCTTTCCTTCACCGTCAGGCCGGTTTCCTCCTTGATTTCCCGGATTGCAGCTTTCACCAGCGGCTGTTCCCCCTGCCGGTCCTCCGGATCCAGCAGGCCTGCCACCGGGCTGAGCAGGAACTGACCAACAGGATAGCGGTATTCGTAGGACATCAGCAGCCGTGTTTCATTCCCCGGCAGGTGCAGCACCACCGCGATCGTCACCGCATCCGGCAGCATCTCCCGGAATTCCCGGTCCGTCTTCCGGGCCACCAGGTCTTCCTTGTTTCTCCGGGAAGCTTCAAAATAGTGTTTCCCCTCGGCATACTGCAGGTCATAGCACTTCAGAAACCGCGTTTCATACAGCGTCTCGATCTGCTGTTTATTGATTTCCTGTTCCATGGATTTCAACCTCCGTTTGATTCATTGATTCCGTTTTCCGCATATCCCCGGATGCTGCGGATTTCCGCCTCAAACCGGTCAAAAGCGGGCTCCAGCCGGTCCCGGTTTGCCGCCAGAAACAGTCCGGCCTTCATTTCATTCAGGCTGCCGGGGACAGCCTTTTCCCTTTTTCCGCGCAGGTGCAGGTCACAGTAGTCCAGGATGCAGGCCATATCCGACGGCAGGATGGCATGCCCGTCCAGATGGACGATCATATTGTTCTGGTCCCCCGCTCCCAGCAGGTCCCATACGCTTTGCGAGGCGACGTAGGCCAGGCACTGCCCTTCCGTGTTGTTCCATCCTTCCGACATCATGCCGGTAATGATGATCATGTGGCGGTCCTTTCCCGCGGCCAGGGCGCACAGCATATGCTGGTCCACCGGCAAATCCTCCGCGCTCCGGATCTGCCGGAAATTCCGGCAGAACCAGTACCCTTCCCCGCCCTTCAGGTTATCCAGCGGCTCATTGATGGACTCGTTCACCCATGCGTCCGGTCCTCCCAGGGAGGAGAGGTCATAGTTCTTCCCATGATTGTCCGTGCGGAACACGGCAACACCTCCGGCGCCTGAACAGGAAGGAATCGTTACCCGGAACCGCTCATCATAGGCGCCGGCAACCGCGGTGCTCTTGCCGTAACGGGAGACTCCGGCAACCATGCACATTGCCGGATCAATCCCGAGTTCCCGGCCTGCTCCCGCTTCCAGCGCGTCCAGGACCCTGCAGGCACCCCAGGCCCAGTCCAGCAGCACCCCGTCCTGCCGTTCCGCCCCTTCTGAATACGGATAAAGATCGAAATAAGCGCCACGGTGAAGCTCATCATCCGATGCCACTGCGGTCGGATCATACTGGATGGCCGCGTATCCGCGGTCCGCGGCGATCCGGGAGTTGGGAGAAATCAGCGGTTTCCCGAGCCAGGAAAACGGACAGTATTCGATCAGGCAGGCCGCTCCGGAAACCGGTGGCTCCGGCAGCGTCACCCGAACCGTAAAGGAGGCCTCCCGGCCTTCCCGGCGGATCATGATCTTCATGGCCCGAATCCTGGGTTCGCCGCTTTCTGAAATCAGATAGCTGACTTTTTCCTCCGCGGCATCCGGCATTTTCCCGTACACCCGGGTTTCAAAAAGGGACAGGATCTCTTTCCGCCGCATTGCCCATTGTTCCGCGGTTTCGACCGGCGTTCCGTCCGCCATCCGCAGCAGCTCCGGCAGCGGAACCACAGGCGTTTCTTCCGGTTTCTTTTCTGCTTCAGATACAAAGGACTTCCGGTTCATCCGATCACGCCCCTCCTGTCAGCTGTTTCCGAACCCGTTGAACCAGGCCCGCTGCTCAAAGGGCAGCTTCTTCGGCGCCACCGGCGTCTCTTCCGCCTTGCCGACAGGAAGAACACAAACCAGCTCGTAACCGTCCGGAACACCGAGGATCTTCGCCAGCCGGTCGCCGATTCTGTCCAGGTCGGTGATATGCCCTTCATACCAGCAGCTCTGGTATCCCAGGGCAGTCACCGTAAGCAGCATGTTCTCAATCGCCGCGGCGTAATCCTGCGTCGCGAAGCACCGGTCCCGATAGGCGTTGATTCTGCGGGTCAGCACGCAGATCATGGCCGGCGCCGTCTGCGCGACAGGCGGATCGATCTCCGCTTTAAGCTTCGAGAGAAGCGCCTCATCATCCACGGCGATCAGGCTGGTGGTCTGCTTGTTGCAGCCGGAAGGGGCGGCCAGTCCCGCTTCCAGGATGATCCGCAGGTCTTCCCGCGGAATTTTGTCCGGCCGGTATTCCCCGCGGTAGCTGCGGCGGTTCATCACCGTTTCCGGCAGGGAGGCTCCCTCTTTCAGGGAAAGCACATAAACCTGGCAGGGGTTTGCCTCATCCCAGTATGCCGGGAATACCTCCAGCTCCTTGAATCCAACGCCCAGATAAAAGCGGTTTGTCCGGTCATAATCCTCATAATGCCCCATCTGAACCGTCTTCACCTGCATAAATTCATACCCGGCTGCCGCGGCGAATTCCTTTGCGGCCTGCACCAGCGCCCTGCCGGTGCCCTGCCGGTGGCTTTCCTTCCGGACGCCCATCACGGCCAGCTCCACCGTGCTTTTTCCGGTTTCCTTCAGGCACAGAAAGCCTGCCATCCGTCCGTCCTGCTCCGCGGCGAAAAAGATCTGTCCCCGGCTTTCCCGGATATAGGCTTCCCGGGTCTCAGGCACCTCAAACCAGTCCTGCAGCGCCTCCAGGATCTCCCGGGCGGTTTTTTCCTTCTGTGCCGGATCTGTAAGGGTGATAATTTTCATAAAACAACATCCTCTTCTTTGCGAATGATGGTCAATGGGCTGCAGCGGCCGCTTACGCTTTCACCTTCCGGTTCAGGAGAATCACAGCGGAAAGAATCAGCGCAATGCCGATCCCGGCCATTGGGGTCAGGGGTTCTGAAAAGGCCAGGATTCCGATCACTGTCGCCACCAGCGGTTCGATGGTGGCGAGGATTCCGGCCCGGCTGGCTTCCACGGTGCGAAGGCCGAGGGTATAGGACAGGAAAGGAATCACCGCGGTCACCAGCGCGGTCAGGCCGCAGAGAAGCAGCAGCGAAACCGGATCGGATGCGGCTGAAAAATTTGAAACCATGTCCGCCGGCCCGCAGATGATCCAGGCTCCGGCGGCTGCAAACAGGAACGTATACGCGGTAACAGTATAGGGAGAATACTTTCGGAGGGCAACCGTCCCCAGGATGCTGTACAGGCCGTAGCCGATGCCTGAACCCAGGCCAACCAGCAGGCCGGTCAGGGAAATTCCCTCCCCGGAAATTCCGGAAACCAGAACGCATCCGGCAAATGCCAGTCCCAGGGCCAGCAGCTTTCTTCCGTTCAGCTTTTCCCGGAAGAACAGGACGGACATCAGCATAATCCAGATGGGAGACGTATAGAGAAGGATCGCCGCTGTGGACAGGGGCATCATCGAAATGGCGGTAAAGTAGCAGACCGTAAAAAACAGGATGCTGCCGAAACCCAGTCCGAGGAAAAGCGGAAGATCCCTCAGCGATATCCTGAATCCGGATCGGTCCCGGATCAGCAGGAGCACACTGAAGAAAAACGCAGCCAGCGTAACACGGATCGCGACGATCTGGACGGAGCTGAATCCACAGGCTCCGAGTTTCCTGACAAAGATACCCATACTGCCCCAGAAGCAGCCGGCCAGGAGAATCAGGAGCGGACCGATATTGCGTTTCTTTTTTTCTGTCATGGCTGGTTTGCCGATCCTTTCACCTTTTATTTCCGCCCGCCGCAGCGTCTTTGCTTCCGTCCGGTCAGTTCCCTCAGGTCCCGCATCTTCAGCCGGGGCGTTTCCGCATCCGGTTCCGGCAGGTTCATCTGAAAAGGGATCATCCCCGAATTTTTTTACGGCATTCATCATATCATATTTCCCGGCCGGAACACAATTGACACCTTCCGCGCCGCATGATAGAATTCCTGCTGTCAGCACAAGCTGATGAAGGCTCGCACAAGTGGGCTGTCCGTACTCTCAGGTTTTCAGATTCCGGTATCATGAAGGTGCCGATGATCCTCCCAAGAGGATTGTCGCGCCTTTTTATTATTTCCCGGACGCTGGAACCATGAATCGAACAGGAGGATGCCCCAATGAAACAATTCATAAAACTGACCGGCCTGATGCTGGTTCTGTGCCTGCTCTGCGGGCTGGCGGCCGGCGCCGGTGCTTCTGTTTTTACCGATGCCCACGGCAATGAGATTGAACTGGATGATTCCCTGGAAGCTTATTCCGATACGGTCCTGGCCGGCGCCGGGGATGCCGCCCGCAAGGGTGAAACCAATCTGGGTGATCTGTGGACGGATGCGCTGCGCTGGTTTGCCGTTTCCGGAAAGATCAACGAATTTATTGAGGAAGACGATGTGGCAGCCGGAATCACGGAGATCACCGTGGACGCGGATCATGTCGTCGCGCTGTGGAACGGCGGCAACCTGAAGACAGATATTCCGGAAGGCAAGTTCGGTTCTGAACAGCTGGCAGAAGTGCTGCCCTATCCGAACACGGTAGCTATCTCCTATCTGACCGGTGCCCAGCTGCTGGAGCAGCTCGAAGCCGCGTCCCAGGGCCTGCCCTGGTCCGAAGAAACTGCCGCGGCCTGTGCTTCCTTCATGCAGGTCTCCGGCCTGAAATACACCGTGGACACCGCAAAAGCGTATGACAAGGGGGAAGCTTACGGCGACAGCGGCAACTGGTTCCGGGCCGCTTCCCTGGGCCGGGTCACCCTGGACGAGGTGAACGGACAGCCTTTCGATCCGGAAGCTGTATATGCCGTAATCACCAGCAATGCCAACGCCAAGGGCGGCATGGACGCCTCCTATGTTTTCAAATCCGTCGCTGAACTCGAGGATGAAAAAACCGTCGTTACCACTGCCGTGGTACGCGATGTCATCTGGATGTATATTTCGGAAGAGCTGGCCAACCGGATCAGTGAACCCTATACTGAGTCTCAGGGCCGGATCGTGATCAAATAAAGTATTTTTATTATAAGATGTGCTGCAATCGGCATATCTCTTGCCGGAACGGGTCAGTGGCAGCTGCCCGTCCCGATAGTGTGCGGATCACAGCAAGTCCCGGGCGGCTTGCTGTTCCGTGCGTTCAGGGGAGGTTTTCAAATGCATCCGCAGCTTGAAAAGGTGCTGAAAGAAACGGAGAAGGTCATCGCCGGAAAAAGGAATGTCATCGAAAAAATCCTGTTGGCCCTGCTGGCGGACGGCCATGTCCTGCTGGATGATGTGCCGGGCGTCGGAAAAACCACGCTGGCGCTGGCGCTGAGCCGGGCGGTTGGCCTGGCATTCCGGCGTGTTCAGTTTACGCCTGACGTTCTGCCTTCGGACCTGACCGGTTTTTCCATGTTTGACAAAACCAGCAGGGAATTTGTTTACCGTCCCGGAATTCTGAATCATACGAATCTGCTGCTGGGGGATGAGATCAACCGGGCCTCAAGCAAAACGCAGTCTGCCCTGCTGGAAGCCATGGAAGAGCGGCAGGTAACCGTGGATGGAAAGACTTATCCGATGGAGTCCCCTTTCCTGGTGATCGCCACGGAAAACAGCGTCGGCACAGCCGGAACGCAATTCCTTCCCTATGCGCAGATGGACCGTTTTCTGGTGCGTCTTTCCCTGGGATATCCTGATTATGAAGCCCAGATGACCATGCTCCGGGACCGTCAGGGAACCAATCCCCTTGAATCGGTGCAGCCGGTTCTGGCAAAGGATGAGCTGGCCGCCCTGCAGCGCGGCGTTCAGGCTGTCACCGCGAAGGAACCGATCCTGGATTATATCACCCGCCTGACCCTGGCTTCCCGGAAGCACGAAGCCGTGGAAGTGGGAATCAGTCCGCGCGGAGCGCTCTTCCTGGACCGGATGGCAAAAGCAAGGGCTTTTCTCGATGGGCGGGATTATGTGACCGGCGGCGATGTGCAGGCGGTTTTCATGGATGTGTGCGCGCATCGTGTCCTGCTGAAGGATAAAACAGCTGGAATTACCGTGACTCAGGTCCTGGAGGAGCTGCTGAAAAAGACAGAGAATCCGGATCGCCGCGGTCTTTTCAGCGGAATGAGGAAAAAATGATCAGGCGCCGGATCGGATACGCAGTTTGGCTGTTGCTGGCTGTCTGCCTGTATTTCTTTGAGAACAACACGGGAACGCGGGTTGTTCTGTTTTGTTCTGCCCTGCTCCCGTTCATTCCCCCGCTGCGATCGGCGTTCTTCCCTCCGCAGGAAGCGGAGGTGAAAAAAGCACCTGTCCGGTTGACCGTCCGGACATTTGCCCGGCAGGACCCGGAGGATCCGGGCGATATCCGTCCGTATGTTCCGGGGGATCCGATCCGGCGCATTCACTGGAAACTGTCCGCAAAAAAGGATGAATTGCTGGTTCGGAGCATCTCCGCCCGGCAGAGCCTGCCGGAGGAAGAAACGCAGGAAATGCTCCCCGAAAGCAGGACAAAAAACAGAAAACCCGCTGTCCGCCCCGCGGCTCTGCTCGCCGGAATCATCCTGTGCGGAGCGCTTCTTCTGCTGGTTCCGGAGGCCAGAGGCGGACTGGAGGCTTTATGCAACAGGCTCTTCGCCGCCAGTGAGGCAGCCAACGCCTACGCATACCGCTATTTCACCGTTCCGGAGAATCAAAGTGTCCTCCCGGCCGCCTGTCTCCTGCTGTGCCTGGCGGTTCTGCTCCTGACACTGGCGGCCGTCGCCCGCAGCTGCCTGCCCGCGTTTGGAATCATGGCCGCCTGCATCCTGTTTCAGTGCTATTTCGGCCTTTCTTTCCCCGCCTGGATCAGCATCCCGTTCGCGGGGCTGTTTGCGGTGCGAATGATGAAGCGGCCGCTTCGCCGCGGCAGCCTTGCGGCGCTCTGTGCCTTCATCCTGCTTTCCTCCTTGCTGGTTTGTCTCCTCCTGCCCGGGGTGGATGCTGTCACGGAAGATGCCTCGGAAAAAGCACGGGATGCGCTGGCACGGATCGCCGCGCAGGTCGCCGGAACCTTGCGGGAGGCGCCGGAGGGCAGCATGGAAACCCGCCGCGTTCATACCCGGTCCATGGAAACCGGCGAACAGGACGCTGAAACAGAGCAGGAATTTCGGCTGGAAACGGCGGAGGAGGAACAGATAGCCAGGCCCCGCTGGATCAACTGGATCAAAGTGATCCTGCTGCTGGTCCTGACGGTGGCAGTGGTGACGCTGCCTTTCACGCCGTTCCTGCTTCTGAATGCCCGAAAGAAGAAAGCACGGGAGGTGCGGGAAGCCTTCGGATCCCCGGATGTCCGGGAAGCGGTTCAGGCTGTTTTTCGTCAGGTCATCCGATGGCTCGAAGCAACCAGGCACGGGGCCGGAAACCTCCTCTACCGGGATTGGGCAGAGCACCTGCCGGACTTCCTGCCGGAAAACTACGCGGATTGCTTTGCCCGGTGTGCGGCGGACTATGAGGAATCCGTTTACAGCAGCCATGTAATGGCGGAGGAGCAGCGCCGGAATGCCCTGGCTCTTCTGGAGGCAACGGAAACTGCCCTGTGGAAGGCCGCGGACCGGAAGCAGCGGATATACCTGAAGGTTTGGATGGGTTTGTACGAATGAAAATGAAGAAGTTGACAGTGGCTGCCCTGCTGCTGGTTCTGTGCCTGCTGCTGTCCGGCTGCCGCACAAGAACCCGGCTCAGCGGCCCGGCAATGCCGGATGATGCAGGAGAGCAGGCTTCCGATTCCCTTGCCGGTTCCCTGCCGGAGGACATTCCCGATGGGGAAAAGGATCCGGATAAACAGGAAAAAAACGGAGAATCCCGCGGACAGACAAAGGAAAACCCGGAAGCTTCCCGAAAAGAATATGATGAGAACAGGCCCGCGGAGATCCTGCCCGGGACAGAGCGGACCGTTCATGAAAGCGGTGAAGGCAGCGGCTTTTCCGGTTCCGGGGAAAATCCGGATCAAAGCGCGGCAAAGCTGAATCCATCGGCCGAAAGATCCGCGGTCCGGACCGTCGCCGCCGGGGAGGCGGAGCAGAAAGGGGTCTCGGAAGAGGCGGAACAGGCGGACTCCGCTTTCACCTATTATACGGTTCTGCTGCAGGATCGGATGGGTTCCCTCTTTGAGTGCAAGCGAATGAATGTCTACTGGGAAACCCCGGAAGACCACCTGACCGTGTTCAAAACCTCCCCTGAACATGCCCTGATTCTGGAAGCCGGCGCGTATGACGTTTCCGCGCGCCTGCTGGAAGGCAATCTGCGTGTGGATGACGGCTGGATCGGACGGAAGAATCCGGATATCATTGTCAAAGCGGTCAGCCGGAAGGTCCTGGGAACAGGGGTTTCCTCTTCAGCGGCAGCCCGGAAGGTTTACACGGAGCTTCTGGCCCGGGAGGGATGGTCCGCCCTGGGCGCGGTGAAAAATGGGCGGATCCTGCTCCTTTCCGAGGAGCTGCTGGAAGCGCCTCATCTTCGGCTTGCTGCCGCGCTGATGATCGCCAGGACAGCCAGTCCGGACCTGTTTGCGGATGTCAGCATCGGGGACGCATTGGCCATGCTGGGAGAGGAAGCGGCAGGAACGGCTCCGGATGGAATATTCTATTATACAGGTCAGGGAGGATTCTGATGAAAATTCTGGTCATTGACGGGCAGGGGGGCCGCCTGGGCCGCAAGCTGCTGGAGAGCATCCGCAAAACCTGTCCGGAAGCGGAAATCACCGCGGTGGGCACAAACAGTATCGCGACAGAAAACATGATGGGCAGCAACTGTGCCGATCATCTGGCGACAGGGGAAAACGCGGTGATTGTTGCCTGCCGCACAGCGCAGATGATTGTCGGGCCTTTCGGGATCGCCACCGCCGACGCCATGATGGGCGAAATTTCCCCTGCCATGGCCAATGCGGTTGCTTCCAGCTCTGCGTACCGTGTCCTGATTCCCATGAACCTGTGCGGCACCTATATCGCCGGGGTCGCTTCGGGATCCGCCGCCATCCTGGAGGATGCGATGCAGCATATCCGTCAGATCATGAACGGACAGTCCTGATTTCCTTTTCCCGGGGTCATCAGGCCGGTTTCATCTGCATCGTCCGGCAGTTCCTTCCGCAAGGCCTTGCATTCAGGCCTTGCGGACTTCTTTTGTTCTCCGGGAAATGCTATAATTTACGGAGAGCAGCCGGACATTTCCGTTTTCCGGGCAGGCACGCAGTTTGTTCTGTTCCGCCCGGCTGCCGGAAAGGATTGAAAGATGGAAGCCATGTTTGAAACAGAGCGCCTGGCCATCCGGCCCTTCCGGGAGGAGGATGCCCAAAGGCTGTATGAGAACCATCTGGATGATGAAGTCAGGAAATGGTTCCCCAATGAGTGCTATGCCGATCCGGAAGAAGCGCTGGACGCAGCCCGGTTTTATGCTGATTGCGTCCGCAGCGGACGCCTGCCTTTTGTGCTCGGCGTGGAGCTGAAGGAAACCGGGGAGCTGATCGGGGATACCGGGATCAGCGAAGTGGAAGGAAAACCGGACGAGACGGAAATCGGATATTGCATCGGGGCGCCGTACCGCGGAAAGGGATATGCGGTTGAGCTGCTGCGCGCCGTATCCGGTTTTGTGGCTTCCCGGTTTGGAATCAGGAGTATCTGCGGGCGCGTGGTTCGCGGAAACGAAGCATCCGCGAAGGTACTGGAAAAGAGCGGATATCGGTTCATAAAGGAAGAATACGGCGCCGTCGATGATCCTTTCGGCAATGGTATGCTCGTTTACAGAAAAGAATTCTGAAAAAACCTTTCCCTGTTCATTTCTCTGATCCATTTTGATGAGAATCAGGTGATTTCGCTTCAA
>OCTX014563668.1_pt1 | contig 19281 bp, 9 predicted proteins | sample 1539691 | NCBI WGS metagenome assembly OCTX01 (sample SAMN02144231, study PRJEB22623) | gut metagenome | biome: sheep rumen | host: Ovis aries | place: New Zealand
ACGCTCGGCGTTACCAGTTGCATGGGCTACTAAACAAGACCGTAACACTTTAAAATACTGAAATTGTTCTCTTCACTTTTCTTTCTTTTTATTTGGTAATTTATTTAGGATGGCGGCGCAGTGATGCGCTGCCATCCTCCATTTAGCCACCTTTCGCAATGCGAAACATATATAGCCAATGCGCCGAATGGTATATCAAACAGAGTGTGAAAGGACAAGAGTCAGTTATTCTAATATGGCTCCAAACATCACATCACACTTTTCACCTTATTTAATACACCTAACCAACTTTTTTCAAAATATTTTTGTATCTTTGTCGCTAAAAGCGACATAGCCGAAAAAGATATGGCAGAAATAACTATAAACACCATCTTACAAGACATTCGTCTGAAAGCATCTACCGAGAAAGAAAAGGGAACAGACTTTGAACGCCTGATGAAACTATGGTTCAAGACTGACCCACGTTATAGCAACCTCGAAAAAGTATGGCTCTGGGAAGAATTTCCTTCAAAGAAAGACTTCGGAGGCAAAGACCTTGGCATCGACCTCGTGGCCCGCACAGACTATGGTGATTATTGGGCTATTCAATGTAAATGCTATGCTGAAGACGCAACCATTGACAAGGCTGCCGTTGACTCTTTCCTTGCCAATGCCAGCCGAACTTTTATTGACCCTGATACGTTCCAGACAAAGGAATTCAGCAACCTCGTTTGGGTCCAGACTTCCCGCAAACGTTGGGGCGCCAATGCAGAAACTGCCATTCAAGGTTTAAGCAAGCCCTTCAACCGTATTTCGCTATATGACCTCGAAATATCTGCTGTTGACTGGGAAAAGTTAAAGGAAGGCCTTTATGGAGAAAAAGCGAAATTACCAGGCAAACAGCCGCGCAAGCATCAGTTGCAGGCCATGTCGAAAGCCTATGAGCATTTCATTACCAAAGGAAACGAGCGTGGCAAACTGATTATGGCTTGCGGTACTGGTAAGACATATACATCGCTGAAGATTATGGAACAGATGACCGACAAAGAAGCCTTTGTCTTATTCCTCGTTCCAAGTATCGCCCTTCTCGGACAGACACTGAACGCATGGATGGCTGATAAGCAGGATGATATGCGTGCTGTCTGCGTCTGCTCTGATGCGAAGGTCACTCGCCAGATGATTGATGCCGATGATGAAGACACTAAAATTATCGACCTCGCTGTTCCTGCTACCACCAACACGGCTTCCATCCTTCGCCAACTTCGCAAATACGATAAGGAACATTGCCGTACCGTCATCTTCTCTACTTACCAGAGTATTGATGTGGTAAAAGAAGCCATCGACCAATACAATCGCGAAGTGGACCTCATTATCTGCGACGAAGCACATCGCACTACTGGCGTTGTGCTGAAAAACAAAGAGGAAAGCAACTTCACTAAAGTACACAAGAATGAGTTCATCCAAGCGAAAAAGCGCCTGTATATGACTGCCACACCGCGCCTTTACAAAGAGGCTGTAAAAGTCAAGGCTAAACAGGATGAAAATGTGGACACCCTCTGTTCAATGGACAACGTGGAATGGTATGGCGAGGAATTCCACCGCCTTACATTCAACGATGCCGTTAGCCAAGGATTACTGACCGACTATAAAGTTTTGGTGCTGACTGTCAGCGAAGACGACATTCCTCAATCCATGCGCACCCGAATTAAGGAGCAATATACGATGGCAGCAGACAAGGATAAAATCAAGGAACTCCAGTTCGATGATGCAACAAAATTGATAGGTTGCATCAATGGACTGTCGAAACGCATTAAAGGCGACAAGGGCGTTACGAAAGAACAAGATCCCATCATGATGAAACGTGCCGTTGCTTTCTGCCAAACCATCAACGCCACCAAGTCTAATCCTAACTTCTCTTCCAAGCAGATTGCTGCTTATTTCCATGGTGTATGTGAGGAATACAAAGAAACTCTAAATGAAGAGGAACGCAAAGACGTTGTTAACATCCAAGCCAAGCACATTGACGGCTCAATGGATGCCAACACCCGAAACGGCCTTATATCATGGCTGAAACAAGATGCCGAAGACCCGCAAGAGTGCCGCGTGCTTTGCAACGTCCGCTGCCTCTCTGAAGGTGTCGATGTTCCGGCTCTTGATGCCGTTCTCTTCCTCTCCCCTCGAAATAGCGAGGTAGAAGTGGTGCAGTCCGTCGGTCGTGTCATGCGCTCTTTTGGCAAGGGCACTGACCACGAAAAGAAATACGGCTACATCATCATTCCGGTAATTGTCCCCAATGATGTCACGCCTGAACAGGCTCTTGCCGACAACGAACGATTCAAGGTAGTTTGGACCATCCTGAATGCCCTCCGTTCACACGACGAGAACTTCAATGCACATGTCAATCAAATCAATCTCAATAAGCAGCGTCCTGCAAAAATAACTGTCGGTGGCGTTCCTCATGGGACATATACCGTTGGCAAATCCGCTCCCGATGATGATGATGCCCTTCAACTCACTGACGATGATGTAGCCCACCAGTTGGAACTTCAGTTCGGCGAGTTGCAGGATGGCATCTATGCCCGCCTGGTTGAAAAGGTTGGTGACAAACTCTATTGGGAGAACTGGGCAAAATCCATTGGTGAGATAGCACAGAAATTCATCCAACGCATCGCCACCTTGATAAAGGAAAACGCCAAAGCAAAGGAATACTTTGACGAATTCGTGCAGGGCTTGCACAAGAATATCAATGAAAGTGTCGATGAAGGGCAGGCTATCGAAATGCTGGCACAGCACATGATTACTCGCCCTGTTTTCGATGCGCTCTTCAAAGACTATGAATTTGTCAATAACAACGCTGTCAGTCGCTCTATGCAATACATGATTGATGTGCTGGAGAGTGAAGGTATGGAAATGGAAACGGCAGTCCTCGACAAATTCTATACTTCGGTGCGCAACAACGTCAGCAACATCGACAACTTGGAAGGCAAGCAGACCATCATCAAGAACCTTTATGAAAAGTTCTTCAAAGGTGCCTTCCCTCTTACCGTCGAAAAACTGGGCATCGTCTATACGCCTGTAGAATGTGTGGACTTTATCATCCATTCCGTAGAAGACATACTGAAAGAAGAATTCAACACTTCGCTTACCGAAGAAAACGTTCACATTCTCGATCCCTTCACTGGAACAGGAACTTTCATCACTCGCTTACTCCAGTCGGGGCTTATCCGCAAAGAAGATATGCTGCGGAAGTACAAGAACGAAATCCATTGCAATGAGATCGTGCTGCTGGCTTATTACATTGCGGACGTGAACATAGAATCGGTGTTCCATGACATCATGCACCCCGATAAATACGAAATGTACGACGGCATCTGCCTTACAGATACCTTCCAACTCAACGAGCATGGCGATAACGATATTTTCTCACAACTCTTCCCCGAAAACTCTGAACGTGTGTTGAAGCAAAAGAAAGCGCCTATGAGGGTTATTATTGGCAATCCGCCATATTCAGTCGGGCAAAAATCTGCCAACGACAATGCCGCTAATCTTAAATACCAAAATCTTGATAACCGTATAGCTGAAAGTTATGCTGAAGGAGCTGTGGCAAGCAATATAAAATCATTATACGATAGTTATATTAAAGCATTCCGTTGGGCATCCGACCGCATCCATTCTTTGAAAGATGGCGGCATTGTCGCCTTCATTTCTAATGGTGCATGGCTTGACGGGAGCGCACAAGATGGTATGCGCAGATGCTTCCGAGACGAATTCTCATCCATATATGTCCTTAATCTCCGTGGAAACGCAAGAACCTCCGGAGAACAACGCCGAAAAGAAAGTGGAAACGTGTTCGGTGAAGGCACCCGAACTCCCATCACCATCACTTTCCTAGTCAAAAACCCTGCAAAGCAGAGCAAAGCCACCATCCATTATCACGACATCGGTGACTACCTCACTCGTGAACAAAAACTTAAAATGGTACGCGACTTCCGCTCCATTTCTCGCGTCGAATGGCAAACCATCGAACCCAACGAGAAACAAGATTGGATTGCACAAAGAGATGGTACTTTTGATGCTTTATTGCCTCTCTTTCCTGATAAAAAATTTAATATTAAATCCAAAAGCTTCTTTAATTTGGTTTCAATGGGTATAGCAACCAATAGAGATGCATGGGACTATAATTTCTCCGAAATATCTTTGAAATCTAACATTGATAGTACTGTTAAAGTATATAATCAACAGATTGAAAAATTAAAAGAGAAAAGAATAGAAGATCCAAATATAAAGTTTGAAGAAGTTGTAACTTTTGATGAGTCCAAAATAAGTTGGTCAAGTAGTTTGACTGCAAATTTAGATAGATACAACACTGCAATTTATGAGCCAAATCGAATTCTATCTGCCATGTATAGACCTTTTATTAAATCAAATTTGTATTTTGGAGACAAATTTGTTCATAGAAGGGGGCAATTTGAAGAAATGTTCCCATTAGGCAAAGATAATCTGCTCATTTGTGTTCCAGGTATTGGTGTTACTAAAGACTTCACAACTATTATTTCTGACAGGCACACCGATATGGAGTACATTGGCAAATCCCAATGCTTTCCCCTCTATTGGTATGAGGAAAACAAGAATAAGGAAAAGACACTCTTCGATGAAGAGACAGGTGACGATTACATCCGTCGTGATGGCATAACTGACTGGATTCTAAAAGAGGTGCGCAGCCGTTATGGTGGAGCGAAGAATATCACGAAGGAAATGATTTTCTATTACGTCTATGGCTTGCTGCATTCGCCAGACTATAGAGAGCGTTTCGCTGCCGACCTGAAGAAATCACTCCCACGCATCCCCATCGTGGAGCGCGTGGAGGACTTCATGGACTTCTACCGCTATGGCAGGAAACTGGCTGAATTGCATCTGAATTATGAGACCGTTCCGCCATACGATGGTGTTAAGGTCTTTGGCGACCGCCCATTGAAGTGTGATGATAGCGATTATGATTATTTCCGTGTCTTGGATAAAATGCGTTTCAAATCAAAGCAAGACAAGAGCACCATCATCTACAACGGCAATATTCAGATAAACAACATTCCTGAAAAAGCCTACGAGTATATTGTCAATGGTAAGTCGGCCATCGAATGGATCGTTGAGCGTTATTGTGTCTCACAAGACAAGAAATCGCTCATCCGCAACGATGCCAACGACTGGGCACGTGAGCACCATAAGCCCCGTTACATCCTTGACCTCCTTCTCTCCGTCATCAACGTTTCGGTGCAGACGGTTGACATCGTGAAGGCATTACCTAAACTGAAATTTGATTAACTTATAATTACTAAATTATGAAAAAGATATTTTGCTTCTTTGCACTCATTCTTGCATTGACTCCTTCTTTTGCGCAAAATGAAGAACCAATGGACAGTGTGGCCCTTAAGAATTTCATACGTGAGAAATTAGAATCTCAAATCGTTACTGAAATTTGTGGAGTCAAATTTGGCACCTCTTATGATGTTGCGAAAGAAATGCTTGAAAACAAATATGGTAGTTCTGAATATGATTTCACACATTCAAAACAAACCATTTCGTTTAAAAACAAGAAATATGCAGGCATATATTTTGACGCCATCCATTTCCTCTTTCAATCTGATGGTTATCGTACATATATGAATGGATGCGTATTTATTCTTGATGCCAACACAGCAGAAGATGCGAAAGAAAAACGTGACCGCCTATATAAACGCCTATCAGAAAAATACTATATGGTAGAGGAAACTGATAAAAATGGATTCAAGTATTATCTTGGTGGTTTGTCTCCCCTAAATAGTGATGATTTTGCATTTGTAATAGATGTAATTAAATATGATAAGGAATTAGCGAAACTTTACACTCCATTCGCTGCTCGTTTGATGTATGGTACTTATGATTTTGTAAAAGAGGAGTTTTAAACACATGATTGAACACTGGTATGAATATCTTCCCGCCGCATGGCTTACACCCGAGGGAAGATGGTATGTAATAATGAGCATCTTGCTGCTCATGCTCATCTCTTTTATTATTGGATATTTGGCAGGAAGAAGAAAGCACAAATAAAAAGTTTCTATTGAAAATTCAACAAATCAACAAATCAACAAATCAACAAATCAACAAATGCCCTTTGGGGGGAATAGCATATTCCCTTATTTATAAAACAAGAAAACATATTGCTCTCCGGAGACAGGCATTGTGAGTGGTTCGGAACTGATGCAGGCTCTTCCATTGTATTTCGGCACTGGCACTATTGACGGTGACGAGGAAGGGGGAGTCTTGGAACTTGAAACTTTGAACTTGGAACTTTAAACTTGGAACTTGGAACTTGGAACTTGGAACTTTGAACTTGGAACTTTAAACTTTAAACTTGGAACTTTGCGCTCGGCTTTCTTGCGTCCCTTCGGTAGCAAGCGCCACCCTTTGGGATGTCGAGCGGCCGCTTTCACCGCTCGGCTATGCCGCTTATATGAGCGAAGCGAGTCTTAAGAAAGGCGTTGGCCGACTGAAAGAACTTGGAACTTGGAACTTGGAACTTGGAACTTTAAACTTGAAACTTTGAACTTGAAACTTTGAACTTTGAACTCTAAACTTTAAACTCTAAACTTTAAACTCTAAACTTAGAAACTTAGAAACTTAAAAACTTAGAAACTTAGAAACTTAGAAACTTTAAACTCCAAACTCCAAACTCTAAACTCTAAACTATTTAGAATGGATAGCCTACGGCAAAGTTTATCGTTTGCAGTTCGCTGAACTTGCGCATGTTGAAGTAACCGCGGTGACCGGTGTCGTATGGCGCATGGAGGGCGAAACCCCAGTCGATGCGCAGCACGAGGAACTCGAGGTCGTAGCGCAGACCGAAGCCAGTGCCGAGTGCAAGGTCTTTAGGCAGACGGCTGAGTTTGAACTTGCTATCCTCTGAATAGAAGTCTCCTACGTTCCACACGTTTCCGGCATCGAGGAACAACGCTCCGCCGAGACTTCCCACGATATTGAAGCGGAACTCAAGATTGGCGAGGAACTTCAGGTCGCCCGTCTGCAAGAGATACCTGTAATTGTCGGTCTCGGGCATTACGCGTCCCGGTCCGAGGCTGCGCACCGAGAAGGCGCGTATGCTGTTGGCTCCTCCCACGAAGAACTGCTCGCTGAAAGGACTGAAGGAACTGTTGCCGAAATTCCATATTATACCGGCATTGAGGTGAGCCACGAGCGAGTTCTTCTCGCTTATCTGCCAGCGTTTCACGAAGTCGGTGTTCAGTTTGAGGAACTGTGCGTAGGGGTTCTTGAAGAGTTGCTTGCCCTCCTCGTTCCACTTCTTCCCGGCAGCCATAAAGCCGAGTGAGAGCAGGTTGCCTGCCTCGCTGATGGTTGTCTCCCATGCTATGGGGTTGCGTGTGCCGGCAGGGCTGGAGTAGGAGTAGGTGTACGACATCTTGGTGATGAACTGGTCCTCGAGTGCCTTCATGAGATAGGGTGTCTCGACGAAGATGGAGTCGAAGAGGTCGGTGGTGTGGTTCTTGAACTGATAGACCACGCTGATGGGGGTGAAGACATGTGTGGAGGTGGCTGAGGGCTGCCAGCGGTAGGTCAGTTCGCCTGATGCTGTGTGCATGCGGAAATAGTTGGAGCGGCTCTCCACGTCGAATCCCAACTTGAGGGTGGTTGTCGGTGTGGAGAAGAACTGCCGGCGCTTTAGATTGCGGCGCTGGCGTCGCGCCCTGATGGCCTTGCGCTGGCTGTTGAGGAAGTTGAATGGCGTGACGATGCGCGGGAACTTCAGCGAGGCATCTATACCGACGTTATAGGTTTCGAGTTTCTCGTTGGCGAAGATTCGCTTGGTGCCCACACGCCACTCGTAGGAGCCGTGGAGGTTGACGTCGAAAGTCTCGCCGCCGCGGAAGGTGTTGCGCTTGGTAAGACCGAGCACCAGTTCGGGACCCATGCGTCCTGTGGTGCGCCCCTTGAGGTTTGTCTCGATGTAGAAGTCGTATTTCTTGTCGAAGACACATGTGATGTTCATGTCGAGCGTGTCGCACTCGGGGGTGTTGTCGCGCGGTGTGAAACGGAAATTCACCGAACTGTAGAGGCCCGAGGAGAGGATGTTGTTCTCTGTCTCCATGAGGTCGTCGTAGCAGAACAACTGTCCGGAGCGCAACTTGACGTCACGCATCAGCACGCCAGGGCGCAACGGCGGGCGTTTGCCACTGAAGCGCAACGTGAAACTGCGTCGCGTGATGGAGTCGGTGGGACGGTCGCCCATTGACTTGCGGAAGTCAACAACACGGCGGCCGATGTACCATTTATGGTTTGCCTGCTCGGGGATGCCCTCTGCAAGTTGGAAACGCAGTTGCACCTTGCCGGGCACCATGAGTGTGTCGGCAAGATAAGAGGCGTATGAGGGTTGGTAGTAGTAGTAACCGTTGTTGCGGAACAGTTGGGTGATGCGGTTGCGCTCGGCATCGAGGGCTGCAACGCTGAAGGGGTCGCCACGATGTATCAGCGCCTGGTCGAGAGTCTCGCGTATCAGCGAGTCGCCCACGGCGGGAAAGCCAATGTAGGCTATAGAGTCGAGCGTGAAGAGGTGGTTCAGTTGCACGTCATACCTCACCTTTGCCTTCTTGGGGTTGCGCTGCGTCAGTTCTTCATAATCTACCTTGCCGTGAAAGTATCCATGATTGCGCAGCACGCTCTGGGCTACGGTGGCATGGAGGGCAGGATTGACGTTGCTCATCAGCACCGGTGTCTTGCCGAAGGCACTGGTCATCCACTTGCCAAATCCCGTCTTCGACTGCGAGAAGGCGTTCCACACCCACAGTCCGATGGGGAATGGCGAGCGTATGCGGGAACTGCCGAAGAGTGCTCCGTTAGGCTCTGCAGCCAGCGCGGCCTCCACCTCCTCCTGCGTCGCGGTGAAGTGGTCGCCAGGCTCGTAGTTGCTGTATTTCACCTTGTCGATGCCGACATACAACTGTTCGTCTTCTGGCAGCGCGCTCGTGGTGGAGCATGCCGCAAGGAGAGCAGCACTGCAGAGTGTCAGTGCCCATGCCAGCATATGGTATATTCTATTCGTTCTTCTCATTTGCAGTGTTGTTGAGTTTCATTCGACCTTTTCATTGTCTCGGCATAACTATTGCAAGCAATATTCTGCTCTCGCCACTCCATCGGTTCCTTGTCTCGGCATAACTATTGCAAGCAATGTTCTGCTCTCGCCACTCCATCGGTTCTTGGCTCACACGGAGGTAAGCCCCTACATTGAGTGTGTTAGTGTGTTGTCTGCACTCCTGAACTCCTACACTCCTGAACTCCTTTGCGGGCTCACACGGAGGTAAGCCCCTACAAACTCTTAACTCCACGGGCTCACACGGAGGTGAGCCTCGGCATGGCCCAAACTATTTTGGACTCTGCTCCCGGCTTGTCGAGACGTTTGTTCGTTCCTCTACAGTCGCAGCGGGTGTTCCCTCCTGCCTTGTGGTGTCTCTTGGCGTATGCGTGCGGTTGAAGTTGACGGTGTTGTCGTCAACATTCTTGAAGCGGAACAGGTCGGTGAAGTGGTCCACCTTGCGCCTCCAGATGAAGCCCGCGCCATACTCGCTGTTCTCTCCCTCGAGCCAGTCGTAGGCATCGTGGCTGTAGAAGAGTTTCAGGTATTTGTTTGAGGTCTGGCTCAGGCGGTATTCGAGCATCACGTTGTCGAAGAATGCCTGGTCGCGGCCAGACACGTTAGAGCCAGTGGAAATGGTTCCGCCCACGACAACGCGCAGACGATTGTTCCAGAACCGCTTGGCAAAGCGGAAACTATAGTCGGTGTGCATGCCTCCCGTAGCGTCGAAGGCATTGTCAAGACCGAAACTGAAGTCGAGTGTGCGCAGCGCGTTGCCCGCAATGTTGTTTATCTCGCTCTGCAGGAACGAACTGAGCGCATTGTTCATAGACATCTCGGCGTTGTTGTTGCCCGAGACATACATGCCCGTGGTGAGCATCGCCACAGCCAGTTTGCCCCGCTCCTCCTCGCTCATGGTGTTCAGTTCGTTCTGCACGGTCATGTCCGACGGTGCCGAGATGATGAACCGCAGCCCCATCTTCTGCAGCGTGTTGCTGACAACCACACCGCAGTCGAAATCGACACTACGGCTCTGCTCGCCCGTAGCGACACTCGACTTGGTGCGCTCTGTGGCAGTGATGTTGAGCCGCGGATTCATCGGGTCGCCCGTGAACTCTATGTAACTGCCGTCCTGTATGGTGAACGTCTTGAGCGGAATGATAGGCATGGAGTATTTCATCTCGCCGTTGTTCAGCGTGTATTTCCCCCTGATGCGGAAGTTGTCGGCTGGTGTGTATTGCAGTCGCAGGGTGCCCTCGCCCATCAAATCGACATAGTTGGAATGGTCTGGCTTGAGGTAGCATACTATTCTGGCGGCACGGTCAACGTTGACGGTCAGGTTCATGTCGAATCCCATGCCCTCCGGCTGCCTAACCACCACCTGCGTGGTGTCGGTGAAGTCGGTGAAGCGCACCAGTTCTTCCATTTGGTAATCGGTGGTGAGTGGCGAGTCGCGCAGTATGTACGACATGTCGGTGGTGCCCAGCACATCCATTCGTCCACGCAGGCGCAGATAGTCGAGAGTGCCGCGCAGGACACCCCTCAGATTGACATACGCCTTGCCGTAAGCCTCGCTGCGCCGCTGCTCCTTAGAGTCGATGAGCAGGAAGTCTTGTGCTGACAGCCGTATATTGAGGTTTATGTTGTCGAGGTCGGCAAAGTTGACGTCGCCGTTTATCCTCATCGGGTGGTCGTTGGTTGAGTATAGGTTGAAGTCCTTGAACTGAATCAGGCTGCCCTTCACCTGTATCGGCGTGGTGTCGAAGCGCATGCGCATGCCGTAGGGTTCGCTCACGAGGTATGCGTTGTTCAGTGTCAGAGTGCCATCGACATGTGGCTTGCTCAGTTGCCCGCGCATGTCGAGGTCGCCGTTGGCTGTTCCCTCGAAGCCCACTATCTGGTCGGGGATTAGTCCGTTGAGCACCTTCATCGGCATTTGGTCCATGCTGAGTTTCGCGTCGAGGTATCCGTTGCCCTCCGAGCGGTAGGTTCCCACCACCGTTGCCACCTCCTGCTCGTCGCTGTAGATGATGGCATCAACGTAATGCGAGCCGTCGTCCTTTGGCATATACACAAACTCGGTGCCCAGATTGCCCATGTGGCTGCCCTCGTAGGTCATGTCTTTCACGCTCATCGTAGAGCCCACGGTGATGTCGTCGGGTGTCTGAATGAAGTGATAGTCGCCATCGAGCGTTCCCGACATTCGCGGCATATATGGTATCACCGCCACGATGTCCTCTATCTTCAACTTGTTGAGCGAGAGTGTGAGGTCTTGCAGGGCATCGGTGTTGCTGTCGTCAGAATACACCTGAACGTCAACGCCGTCGTCGCTCCGCATTCTCAACTGCGCCGAGACGCGCTTGTCGTCGCCCAGGAAGACGTAGTTGTCCTTGTTGATGTTGAATTTCTTATATCCTATAATAGGGTCGTCGGTGAGCAGCCTCATCCTGATGCCGTTGTCCTCCATCTCGGCCACCGCTCCGAGACGCACGCCCAGCACGTCTTTCTGGTCGTAGTATCTCAGGTTGAGCGTGGCTCCCTTCTCTTGCAGATAGCCGTTGAAGAGGGTGTTGAATACGTATTGCGGATTCTTCTGGTTGTTGCGCACCTGTCCGTTGAACCTCAACTGCGTGTCGTCAGAATAGAGCGTGAGGCGCACGGTGTCCAGTTGAATGCTGTCGGCGAGCAGTTTATGCACCACCACATCACCGTTGAGACCATTCTCTGGCGACGAGGTGAGGTCCATCCTGGCGGCATCGAAAGAGTAGCCGTAGCGTTGCAGCACACGGCTCACAAAGTTGTCGCTGCCCGAATTGAGTTTGATGCGTGCCGTGGGCAGCAGTTCGCGCAGCCCCATCTGGTCAATCTTACGTGCCTTGATGTCGTCCTTCGTCTTCGCCATCAGTTTGTCCATCTGCTTCAGCAGCACCTTGTAGCCGCCGCGGGCATCCATATCGATGTAGAAGTCGCCGTTGCTTGCCACGAGGTGGGTGGTGTCGCGGCGCGTCAGCAGGTCGATGTTGACGTCGTCGGGGAAATAGCCCTTGTCGCCCTCCTGCACCACGAGGTCGCTCACCGTGCCCACCACACGATAATACTCGTTCTTGTCGGTGGCAATGTCGAGGTGGGTGCAGAACGATGCCGACAGCGGCGAGTCTGAGAGTTTCAGTTTATAGAAGTCGATGTGTGTGAGGTCGGCGCCAATGGTTGCTTTCACCTGCTTGCCTCCAAGCAGAGCATCCAGATTGATGTTTCCCTTTATCAGAGGGTTGTTGCTCTTCACGTTGGCAATGCCATGACCGTTAGCCACTCTCACCGTGCCGCCCATGCCGCTGAGGTCGTAGCCGCCATAGGCAAACTGCTTGATGTCAACATCGGCATCAATGCGCGTCCTGGGCGAATAGATGTCGGTGCCGTTGCCCTTCAGTTTCACCTTGCCGCTGAATGTGCCAAGGTCTTGCTTGGGCAGGAAGTGGTCCAGATTGAGGTTGTTGGCGACGAGGTCGGCATTGTAGGTCATTGCCCCTGCGGTGTTTATGTCGGCAGTGCCGGCAAGCGTTCCCTTGCCCTCTGTGGCACTGAACTTAGCGCGGTAACGGTCGCCGTCGATGCCGAAGTTGCCCTTGATGCCAATGCCTCGCGGTATGTTCACGCCGTCCATGGTGCCCTTGGGCAGTGCAGCGGTCAGGAAGTCGAGGTTATAGGCTGTGGCGTTGGCATCGAAATTGGCGCGCAGGTTGTCTAAGTCGTCAAGATTTTCAATGGTTCCGCGCCCGTTAACGTGGAATGCGGTGGGCAGGTCGGCCACAAGTCCAGTAAGTTCGGCATGCCTCATGTTGCCCGACAGTACGGTGTTCACCTTCAGCGGCTGTGCCGGCCACTTGGCTTTCATCGCCGCCGGCATGTCCACAAACTGCGAAAGGTCTTGCTTGCCCACATAACCGTCAGCGGTGAGGTGCATCTTTCCGGGCACCGTCTCGCTGAAGGTGTTCTGGTCCATCACGAAACGCGCCTTCAGTTTCGACTCAGATGTCTCAAGGTCAGCATCGGGAAGGTAAATCTTCTTGGCGTCCATCGAGAAGTGGGAGGTGAAGTTGCGCACGTCGATGCCGCTCTTCTCGCGGAACGACGACTTGCGTATGGCAACGTCTATCTTTGGCATGCAAAGGTCGAAAGAGTCGGCTTCGAGAGTCACATCGCTGAGTGCCAGGTGGCTGAAATCGACTCCACTTGAAGGCGGGTCGTAGTTATAGTCGAGGTTGAAGCCCCCACCCTTCCACTTCAAGTTGCCCACCTTGATGTGCGTCCGGTAGAAGTCCATATAGTAGTTCGTGGCAACAGCATCGTCCATCGCCACCTTCACAGACATCGTGTCGCCAGGCATGTGCACCGCCACACGACTGCGCTCGAACTTCACCTTGTCGGCATTCACCTTCCAGCGGTTGTCGCTCGCCGCGGTGTCTTCGGGCACGGTGTCGGCCAGTTCGATGTTGATATTGCCGCCGGCGAGCATCGCACTGTCCACGCGAATGGTCTTCTTCGAGAGGTCTATGCCGTGACTCTCAAGGTTGAGTTGCTCGAAATTGCCGCTGATACGTGTGGTATGTATTAGTCCGTCGGTGTTTATCTTCACGTCGCTGAAGCGCAGCGCATCAATCTCCACACGCTTCTTCAGCAGCGGCAGCAACTTGACGTCAACCACAAGTTCGCGGGCGTCGGCTATGGTGTCGCGCAGGTTGGGTATCGAGTCGTTGGGTTTCTCGATGTGAAGTCCCTTCAGGCTTAGGTCAAGAGGAAAACTAAGCCCCACGTGCTCTATCTTGATGTCCATGCCGGTCTGCTCGGAAGCATACTCAGCAACCTTTCCCGCAGCCCAGTTCTGGAACGGAGGGAAATAGAGAAGACCAACCAGTGCCGCTACCGCCAGCACCAGAGCAAGCAACGAAATGCCTAACCACTTGAGGAACTTCTTCATCTCTGTAAGTCATACTGCATCACGTTGCCGCGCAACTTGCGGCAACATACATGCACTAAAAACGACTGCAAATTAATAAAAAATAATCGAGATAAACGAATAAAAGCACGAAAAAGTGGCTCATAAGCATGCTTTTTCGGCACAAGAAACATGCAGTGAGAATGCCTCCTGTTTGCTCTTGCATCACGACTGATATCAAACGGCTGAACAATGTTAATAACTTTGTTGAACAAAGTTAATAAGATTGTCTAACAAAGTTAATAAGATTGTTGAACAAAGTTATTAACTTTGTTACCCCATTTGACGCTTCTTGCGAAGTGATTGATAATCAATGGTTTAACGAAAGGGCATTTTTCACCGCCTCAAAGACCGGCGAAACTCTGCCAAAGGGGGTCGTCAGGCAGCGGCGCATCGAGCGAGATGAGTTGCCGCGAGACGGGATGGACGAACTCGATGTGGCGCGCCAGCAGCGAGATGCTGCCGTCGGGATTGCTGCGGCGGGCACCATATTTCAGGTCGCCCTTTATCGGACAGCCGATGGCAGCGAGTTGGCAGCGTATCTGGTGATGGCGGCCCGTGAGCAGATTCACCTCAACGAGGGTGTAACGGTCGGATGCCCCGATGACACGATAGCGCAGGATGGCTTTCTTGGCGGCATACTCCTCGTGGTCGAGGGCATAACTCTTGTTCTGCTGCTCGTTGCGGTATATCCAGTGGACCAGTTCGCCCTCGTCATCCTTAGGGCGGTTCTGCACAATAGCCCAGTAGGTCTTGTGCACCTCGCCATTGGCAAACATCTTATTGAGTCGCGCCAGCGCTTTTGATGTCCGCGCGAAGACAACGAGCCCCGAGACAGGACGATCCAGACGATGCGCCACACCGAGGAACACCGCCCCGGGCTTGGCATACGCCTCCTTGATGTACTGCTTCACCTTCTCTGACAGCGGCTGGTCGCCAGTCTTGTCGGCCTGCACTATCTCTCCGCTCTCCTTGCTCACCACAATCACATGATTGTCCTCATATATTACCTGCATACGCTTCGCTATTATAAAAAGCAATTATAAATAATTCAAGTTTAGGAAGTTATGAACACACTGAATTTACTTTGTAGTTGGTTAACATACTTCAATAAATTTCAATAAATTATATGTCCTATCGCCAATGACTCCCCGCCCCTGTAGGGGAGGGGAAGGGGTGGGGTCAGCGTCTTTACACCCCCACACTGCATCTTTCTCACTTTATCACCTTCTAACTCTTTACATCTCTGTCCTTAATATCACTGACCCCACCCCTGGCCCCTCCCCTACAGGGGCGGGGAGACATCGGGTACAGCATCTTTTGGAACACTGTGTCATCTGCAAAGTCTGATTGTATATAGTTCCAAGTTTCAAGTTCAAAGTTCAAAGTTCAAAGTTCCAAGTTCAAAGTTCAAAGTTCAAAGTTCCAAGTTATTTAAGTCCGTTTATCCATTTCGCCACATCGTCGAGCACCTCTGGCGAGATGGTCTCCTCTATCTGTCCATATTCTAAGAAAAGTCCTGTGGTGCAGTGCTGGAAAAGGTGGTTGAGCCCAGGATACTCCTTAACAAGATTCTTCTTCGACTTAGGCAGCAGTTGACGGATAGCATTGAGGTTCTGCGAGGCAATAACCTGACAGTCTCGGTCGCCGTTGAGTGCAAATACAGGGCAGCGTGTGCTTTTTATATCCGCCGTAGGGTCATAGTCGACGAACCATTTTAGCCAAGGATTCTCCTTGACTTCTTTCTGCTGGCGATAACGTTCTACGGTCATATTGGCAGGTAGTCCAGAAAGTGACATGATACGGTTTTCCTGAGCCGCGAGCAACGTATCACCTTTCACGCCAGGACCTGCCAGAGAAACAACAAAGTCGGTCTTTTTTCTTGCTCCAAGCAGGAAGGCAATAAGACCTCCCTCACTATGTCCGAGCAGACCCACCTTACTGAATTTCTTCTGTTGGCGCAGGAAGTCAAGACCTGCTGAAGCATCACGCATAAAGTCCAATGAAGTGGCATTCTTTAATTCACCGCCAACCGACTTCCCGGTAGCACGATCGTCGTAACGCAGAGAGGCAATGCCTTGACGAGCCAAATAGTCGGCTATCACAAGGAACGGCTTATGTCCGAACAACTCCTCGTCGCGGTTCTGCGGTCCACTGCCCGAGATGAGCAGCACAACAACGGGCTTCTTCTTCGACGACTTGTCGTAGCCCACCGGCCACGTCAGCGTTCCAGCCAGTGTGGCACCGTCTGCCTCGTTGCGGAATGTCACCTCCTCCGTAGCGTAAGGGTATGGCTGAGCGGGCATTTGCGGGCGTTTCGCCTCCTCGACATCACCTCTTGCAAGTACAAGGGGGAACGACATGCCGTGCTGTGTGAACGTGCCGTCAAGTTTACCGTCCTTCAACTTTGCGCGGTAAGTCATGCCCAGATTCTCCACCTTTATGGCCAGCGAGTCGTCAGACAGGTATTCCTTAAAAGTCCCTATCCCCTTGGCTCCTTGGTCGGGGCTATCGAGCGTTATCAACACATAGCCATCGGCCTGGTCCAAATGAAGCACCAAAGTCAGCGACACAGTGCCGACATTCAGTTTACCAGACCATGAACCAAGCAGAACGGTTGTGGGTTGCACCTGCGCCTTTCCCATCAGTACTACAAGGACAAGAAAGGCAGTTATCATCACTTTTTTCATACGCATATATTCGATATTCTTTGCAAAGATACGTATTTCTTTTTATAATTGCGCATTGCGGGAATAAAAAATCCCCGCAACTGCATGTAGCAGCGCGGGGATTGTTATAAATAGCCGATGTGAATTACATGTTCATACCACCATCTACCTGGATAACCTGACCGCTCACATAACTTGAGAGGTCGCTGGCAAGATAGAGAGCAGTGTTGGCGATATCGTCCACCTGACCGCCACGGCGGAGAGGAATCTTCTTCTTCCACTCTTCACGAATCTCATCAGAGAGTTGCGCTGTCATGGCTGTCTCGATGAAGCCCGGAGCGATGGCGTTGGCACGGATGCCCTTAGGTCCCATCTCCTGTGCAATAGACTTTGCCAGGGCAATGAGTCCTGCCTTAGAAGCAGCATAGTTTGCCTGACCTGCGTTGCCATGAACACCTACGACAGAAGCCATGTTGATGATTGAACCGCCGCGCTGACGCATCATCACAGGAACACATGCGTGAATGAAGTTGAAAGCCGACTTCAGGTTAACGGCAATAACGGCATCCCACTGCTGCTCGGTCATGCGGAGCATAAGTCCGTCCTTGGTGATTCCGGCATTGTTTACGAGAATGTCAATGCTGCCGAACTCCTCCTTAACAGCCTTAACCACATCCTCTGTCTGCTGGAAATCAGCGGCATTGCTTGCATAACTCTTTGCCTTAACGCCAAGGGCAGCAATCTCTGCCTCGGTCTCCTCGTTCACAGCGAGGTCGGTGAATGCTATGTTTGCACCTTCTGCTGCAAACTTCAGCGCGATGGCCTTGCCAATACCGCGCGCTGCGCCAGTGATGAGCGCAGTCTTACCTGTTAATAATCCCATTTTTTCTTGATATTTTTATATTATTAAATTAGAATCAGCCATTAATTCTCAACCCCGCACTTCCATTGCGTCCCAGCGCTCCATATACGAACTTTGCCACCAGCGGCTTGCTCGTCTCGGGTGTCATGCCATGACCCAGACGGCCATAGATGAACGGCACCTCAAGTCCCTTGATGCAGTAGTGGGTGATGTCGGCAACCAGTTCCACGTTGTCGATGTCGAACTCGCCTTCGGCCTTACCCTCGGCATACACCTTGCGGAACAGTTCTATCTCGTCCTCGTCAAAGTTCTTGCGCACCTTCTCAACCATCCATATATTGCGGAAGAAGGCAGCACGCAGGTTTCCGTTGCGCATCACCGTCTCCTTGATAGTGGTAAGATGGGTGTAGATGAGTTCGATAATCTTGTCCTGAGGCTTTATCCTCTTGGCAGCCACCTCGTCCATGCGGTCGGAGAGACGTTCAAGTTCGCTCTCGATAACGGCATAATAGACATCCTCCTTACTCTTGAAATAGGTGTAAAGAGTGCGGCGACCCTTGCCCGAAGCAACAGCAATGTCGTTCATCGTGGTGTTCTCCAGACCGTTCTTAGCGAACAACTGACGCGCCACATCTACGAGTTTCTGCCTTGTCTTTGATATTGACATTCCCTTTCCCCTCCTTATTTATTTAATTGCACATTAGCGTTATCGTGTGCAAAAGTAGGTATTTTATTTTATAACTCCAAATTTTTTTGTGAAGAAAGTGTAATAATTCACTATTGTAGTTGCATCATTTACCAAAAAGTATTATCTTTGTCCAACGATAATTCAATAAATAAGTTAGACAATGAACAAGTGTGCTTTATTAGTATTTGTTGCATCACTGGCATTCGGAAGTGCATGCAAACAGGCAAATGAGAAAGCAGAGACAACAAATGTTTCTGCAAGTGTTTCACAAGAACAAGGAACCATAGTGGCAGACGACTCGAAAGGGAAAGAGTTTCTTGAGGCCTTTTATGACAAGATGGATGAAATCGATGGCGACAATTTCGACCAGGACAAGGTTTATGCCCACATAAAAGAAAACTCCACAGAGCATGCTATAGATGTACTGGAAGAACTCTATGAGTATGACTGCGAAGGCGAATGTCTGGCATTTTGGACACTCACTTACGGGGCATTCAACGACCCGGGCGGTTTTGTATCACGCAAGATTACGCCTCAAGGCAATAATGTTTTCCTCGTAGAGAACAAATACGAAAATAACACCAACAAGGTGCTTTTGGAAGTTACCGAAACCAATAACGGCTATAAGATAAGCGACATAAAAACAATGGAAGAGTAAAGACTACTCCACTCGACTCCATCATCACAAGTTTGTCACTATATCAGATAAGATTATACCTCCTTAACGGTCTGTAATAGGCTATTAAGGAGGTATAAATGTTAAAATGCATCTTTTATTTGGTCGTTTGCAAAAAAAGCAGTACCTTTGCACTCGCAAAAAAGGAAACGCCCATTTTAAAGGCATTTTCCAATGGTTAACATCGCGGAGTGGAGCAGTTGGTAGCTCGCCAGGCTCATAACCTGGAGGTCGCATGTTCGAGTCCTGCCTCCGCAACTACAAAAGCCAGTCCTTAGTGACTGGCTTTTTTCATT
>OCTX012260783.1_pt1 | contig 19279 bp, 13 predicted proteins | sample 1539691 | NCBI WGS metagenome assembly OCTX01 (sample SAMN02144231, study PRJEB22623) | gut metagenome | biome: sheep rumen | host: Ovis aries | place: New Zealand
CTTCATCGGCTTGAGCGCATAATCCTGCATGACTCCACCCTCGCCGAACCCGAGACTGTTCAACCGGCAGCCGGCTGCCACCGCCGCCACGCCCATCCATGCCGTGCCCCTCAAGAAGTCGCGACGGTTCAATCCTGTCTTAACGGCAGTCATGTTTTCCCCTCCTGAAATTCGCTTTCGACATTCGCCAGATTTCCATTGCCGCGACGAGCGCGGCAACTTCAAACAGCGCCAGCACGAACGACGCCGACGACGACGGCAAGTACGCGACAAGTCCGTCACCGAAAAGATGTGCCGCCGCGCGCAGCACTGGAGCGAAGAAATGGGAAATAAAATATGCCGAGAGCGCCATCCGCCCGAAGAAGAGGGCAACGTCAAGCCCCCTGCGAAGCATCAGGATGTCGTTCACTACGTATAGAGCCGCAAGCGACAGAACACACCAGCCCATAGCCTCGGCCGTGAACGACAGCGTGAATATCGGCTTGATGCACGGAATCCAGATTTCGCTCACGAAGCCGACCGCAAGAAGCGCAACGCCGTATATGGCAAGTTCGAAGGCCCTGTGCCACTTGGCCTTGTCCGAAACAATAATCTTCGTAGCGTGATAACCAGCGAATGTCATCGCGGCGAACATGAGGGATGTCGAAAACCATGTGTAGTGGCTGGGCTTTACGACCCATGCGCTGCCCTCCGGCAGAACAAAAGCAAGGATGGCATGGTCGATCTTGAAGGCGACATTGTCGAACTTTCCATAGCCCCCTAAGGCCAGGAGCGCGGTGTACGCGACAACCATGACAACCGGCGCGGCAATCATCAGCGCGCGCGCGCGGAACGCCATCGCCGCAGCGACAGCGAGATATCCGACGGCTATGGACTGCAATGTGTTTGAAAACGGCGACATCTGAAGCGGATCAAGCGTCATCCATCGGCCCTGGACAAGTCCGCCAAGCACCCATAGAAGCAAAACACGTCCCAGTACATGCCGCCAGAAAGTACCGCAGCCCTCCTTTAGCCGGCGTTCAAGTGCAAGCGGCATCGCCGCGCCGCACATGAAGATGAAGAGCGGCATGATGATGTCCCAGAGCGTAAAGCACTCCCATCCATGGTTGAACTGCCGCATGAACCCGTCCGGAAAGCAGCCCCATCCCTTCTGCGCGGCGCACACGAGCGGTCCTGCGACAGTCAGCAGCAGCATGTCAAGCCCGCGCAACACATCGAGGGAGAAAAGCCGCCCTGATGCCGGAAATGTCACATCCGCATTTTTCATAATTCCTGCCTCGATTTTCACAATTCTTTCCCCTGTATGCCACGCATTCAATCGCGACTCCCGTTAGGATCCGACAAAAACCGACTGTTTTTCAAGCTCGCGGCGAAGTTCAGCATAGACGATGGTCCGAGGAGATATGTTCTTCTTCGCGGAAAGCGCCGCCGCAACACCGGCAGCCTGCCCAGTGACGAAGCAGGGGCATATCAGGCGGAACGTATCAATGGTGTCGGGCGCGCCCAGCATACGGCCCGCGCAGAGGACGTTCTCGCATCCGACGGGGAGAAGCTGCCGGTACGCAACAGGAAACGCCTCGTGGGCGCCATCCACGCCAAACCAGCCGACGACATCCTTGGGAGCGTATCCGGGCCTGCGGATCTCCGCCCGGTCGGTGATGTAGTCGCACTCGAAAATGCGCGTGGCGCGAGGCCCGATCTGCGAGCACGTGTTGGCGATGTACACCTCTTCCCAGCCGGGGGTCTTCTGCATTTTCCGGACGTGCTCGAACCAGTACTTGCGGTGGGCCACCTCAGCCGCCGAAAGGTCGCGCACGGAAAGCCCGTCGCCCTTCGGCCCGAGGCGTCCGGTCCATGCAGTGGAGGGATTCCCCTCGTTGCCTCTCGTCGCCCAGTATTCGCTGAGGCCGTAAACGTCTTTCTCGACGTTCGCCGGCGGACGCTTCGCCGTGATGCGATCCATGTTCGCAAGCCGGACGACAAAACCTATGCCGTGCGTGATCTGGCGGTATCTCGCCCCGGCAGAGAATGCGATGTCACCATCGCCGGTACAGTCGACGACCTGTTTCGCGAGAATCGCCTGAAGCCCCTGCTTGGACTGAAACACAACTCCCAGGACCTTGTCGCCGTCCTGAACGACATCAACCCCGTATGCATGGAAGAACATCTCGACCTTGCTCTCGGCGACCATCTTGTCCATCAGGTACTTCGCCGCCTCGGGATCGACCGTCGGCTGCCAGTGGGCGCGCGAGCGGTCGTCGCCGGTCCTCGACCAGAAGAAGCGTCTGCCGAGGGCGGATGCGCGATCCATGAACTCCTCGCAGACGCCGTGCGTCACGAGTTCCCATCTGCCGCCGTCCGCGCGGCGCGACGTCGCAAGCATGATGAGCACCATGCCGTTGGTGAAAAGCCCGCCAAGCGAACCGGCCCTCTCGACGAGCGCGACCTTCACGCCCTGCCGCGCAGCGGCGACCGCAGCGGCGAAGCCGGCGGGGCCGCCGCCCACCACGACCACGTCCGTCTCGTGGAAAAGCGGCACCTCGCGCGCTGGCATGACGACCTTGCCGTCTTTCATGTAGCAACTCGGGCCATCCTCGATGGTATGCGGGATGGGGAATATCCGCTGCCCGAACCAGACGTTGTCGGGATCGCCGACGGAGCCGGGCGGAAGCGTCTTGCTCGTCGCGACATAGTCGTCGCCAATCGCCGCACCGGACACGCCGACCGCGCCAAGCAGCCCAAGCCTCTTCAGGAACTCGCGTTTACTTATCTGCATGCATGCCTCCTTGCCTACAACTTTAAAACTACCATGCCCGATGCCTCCCAGCATCTGCCAAGTTACCTCAAGTCGGCCAAGTTCGTCAGTCTTCCCAGTCGCCGGCGATGTCGCACGATGACGAAGCCGTGGAGAAAACCGTGGCGGAACCCGTTCGTGGCCGCAGTCTCCTCGCACGCTTCGATCCAGCTGAGAATAGCCCTCGACGAAACGCCCTGCGACTCCGGAGTGGCAATGGTGCCGAACGGCGTCTGCGCCTGCATGCCCATAAAGGGCGACACGGCTACAGCCAAAGCGATTGTCATCATTTTCATATCGGCGTACATTATAACGAAAAGCTCTCCCCTCTAGTCACTTGCCGCATATTTCGCGGAAGTACGGCAGCATCGCATCGCGCCAGATGCGATAACCTTTCTCCGTCAAGTGGCAGAAGTCCGTGAAAACCTCCTTCGTCGCCGTTCCGTCTGGTTCGAGAAATCTGTCGTTGATGTCGCACCAGATGACGTCTTTTCCGTCTGCAAGACCACGAATCATCGTCTTGACTTTCTCGTACTTGCAGCGCGTCGGATTGTCCGGCTTCTCACCGCGCGGGAACACAGGCAGAAGCAGAACCCTCGCATTCGGCTGGCGTTCGCGTATGACCTCTACGAGGCGCTTAATCCCTCGCGCAACGTCAGATGCGGGATTCCCGTTGTTCGTTCCGGCCATGACCATCACGGCCTTCGCCTCGTAGCCGTCAAGCTCGCCATGCGTCATGCGCCAGATCATATTTTCTGTCTTCTGTCCACTGTAGCCGAGGTTCAGAATCGAATATGTCTTCTGCAACTCGCGGAACACCGGGACGCCGCACCCGTTGTCGTCCCCAAAGTAGTGCGTGATCGAATCACCAACGAACACCAGATCAAACTTGCCGCCGGAAGCCGCGATTTCCTTGCGCTTCTGCGCCATACGGCCCGGCCACCAGGCATAGACCGCGTCCGCCGGATCGTCGTCGCCAAGTCCCTTAGGACGGAACGGCTTCGCCGGCAGAGTCGTCGCGCCGCTCCCGTCGCCTTCTATGCGGTTGTTCTCCATCACGTACCACATCAGCTCGTCGAAGATGCGCCTCGCGTCGCCGAGCGCCCGCGACTGCTCGCGCTTGGCGAAGTCCGTAACAATTGACGCGTCGTCTTTCGCGACGGCCTCCGCCAGCGCCCTCGGATGGCTCGCGAGCAGCTCCCGTTCGCGAGCCCGCCACCAGGCGCGGACGCCGCGCCCGTAGAATCGGCGGTTCTGCTCGGCAAGTGCGCATAGGCGGCGGAACGCATGTCCTGCGAGGGCCGGATTATAGGAAAAAGGCTTCTCTACGTCGTCCCGCGAAAACGCCTCGTCTGTCTCGGCGACGGCGGAGTTCATGGGCAGGAAGACCGAGTGCTCCGAATTGGCAAGTGAGAACCAGACCGTCCCGGCGAACTTCGCGGGGAGGCGGGGGTCGAGCGAGATTACGTGGCTCGTGGCCTGCTTGGTCGTGCCGATCGTGCGCACCTTCGGGCTGCCGCCCTCGTCGGGGCACCTGTCCGTCCCCTCGTAGCGCGAACGCATCAGCTCGAACATGTCGTCGATCGACACTTTGCGCGCCGGAGTGTAGAACAGAGGCATCGGCCGCTTCGTCTCGTACTCCCCGGCGGTGGACGGCGAGAACGTCTTGTGCCCGAACCATGTGCGGAAGTTGGAATAGTCGCCTAGCGGAGTCGCGTAGGTGAGGCAGAGGTCAGGCAGTCCGTCGGCGCCGCGCACGAGGAGCCCGGCCTTCTCCGGCATGGAGATGAGCTCCGGCGAATGGCGCACATCGGGGGAGTCGGGGTCGAACGACCGGATCATGAACTGGTTGCCGAAGCACGCGACCTTGTCCTCCGGCATCTTCACGGCAGCCCACTGGTGACCCGAGTACGCCTCGAGATACCATGCCTCATCCCTGTCGGCGAACATATATATCTCCGCGCCGAAGTGGCCGCGCTCGGCGATGGCCTTTGCGAAATAGTCGAGCGCCTCACGTGCGGTGGCGCAGTTCGCCGCGACAAGCCCGGGCATGTTGTATTCCCCTACGCCTTTCCTGTTTGTCTTCGGATCAATATCCAGGATCTCCCTGCGTGTATGACCGGTAACGGTCCCCGATATGACAAGCCCGGCCTCGTTCGCGCAAGCGCTCGGATAGTACCCCTTCCCGACGGCGGTGACGGACGGCGTGCAGACATATGCGTACTTAACATCCTCTCCGCGAGGAATCCTCGTCGCCCGAAAGCAACAAGTCCACGGCGGCGTATCAACGGTTCTGCCTATAAGCACGGTGCCGTCGGCGCTAACATTCTTACCCGCATACATGCCCGTGCATGCGAATGCCAAAGATGCGCTCGCCACGACCGCCACTGCTATATATTTTTTCATGAACCCTCCCTTCAACGCATCCCAGACACAAAGATTTAATCAAAACAAACGAATCAATTGCCTCATCTTTTGCTACCGACGTCACTCACTCGTAGCGGAAGGTCCAGAACTGCCAGCGCAAGCGGTTCGACGTCCATTCATCTTTGTATTCAGGTGCATAGATCCACGTACCCTTGAAATTGGCCGTTGCCATCTTCGGCAGATAACGCGCGACATCTCCCAGCTGATCATGCGGGGCAATCTCCACTTCCTCTGCGCCTGTCTCCAAGACCTCCAACGCCGCGAAAAGGAAGTCTGCCGGGCCGACTTTCACGCCACCGACATCTATGGTCGTCGGCAGAAATCGAGAGACGTCCATCCGCTTTGCCGCCGCGGCAAGATCGGCCGACCTGACGCGCACAGTCGTCTTGACGCCCTCGGGCGCATAGAGGAATCCGTACACCTTGCCTGGCTCATAACGCGTCTCTCCTCGGAGAAACCGCACGGCGGCAAGAAAACAGTCGGCTATGCACCATTCTCCAGGCTTGCGAACAGGCCCGAGAGATTTCCGCAGTGAAGCTCGAATCGCCGGGACGTCATCCAGATGGATCGCACGACGAGGCTTCTGTTCGGCATAAAGACGCTCGCAGTCAGTCACCTCGAAGCGATCGTCCGCCTTAAGCTTGCGGATAAACGCTCGAAGCCGTTCGTAGAAGACTGCGGTATCCGCCTCGCTTCGGGCCTTGGCATAAGGCCATTCGCCAAACGGGTACTTGTTGCCCCCCTTGAACACGTAATCCCAATGCTGTGTGCAAACTGCCATATGTGGATGCATGTACAGCGTTGCGACTTTCTGCTTCGCAAGGGCATCAAGCTCCCTGTCCACGTCCCTGGGCTCAATGTAGTTCGGTATGAAGCTTTCCAGATGCATTCGATAGGCATACGTCAAGTGTCGCTGGTTGCAGTACCAGATGTCGCCGCATTTCGTCTCGTCCTCGTACATTCCAGTGCCGCCGCCAAAAAAAGGTATTCCAAGATCGGCATAGAGATACATCGCCACAATTGTATTGCCGTTCCCCGGCAGGACGGAACACCACATCTTCTCCTTACCAGTCGCAGCCTGCAGCATGCCGATCGCGCGACACTCTTCGTCAAATGCAATCTCGCGCGCCTTCGCGTAGTCCTCTATGTCCGTTGATTCTGTTATGTTCGGGTGGAGGGAATGGTATAATGTCTGAGTCCCGACAAGATGTGGCTTAAGCGCGTCAATGACGTCGAATCTACGCCAATCAACAAGCTTCTTGCCCAAATATCCAATCATAGCGAAATGCCCTCGCACCCCTTCGGACGCAAGGATGTCGGCCACATCACGAATAGCATCCGCGCTTCTCGGCTGGATGAAGTCCTCGGTGTCGAAGAAAAAAACTACCTTGGTTTTTGTCTCGCCACAGAGAATCGCCGGCGACAGCAACAGCGCGCCCATTAATCCAAGTTGCCTTAGCAACACCCGTCTACTTGTCTGCATGTTTTACCTCCATTGGCACCATCTGCGTTTGCTCAATCTCAAATACCGCCGCGTCAAGTCCGGCGATCGTAAGCGCCGCCCCGTCGAACTTACCACGCCACACCTTGCCGAGCCGTCCCGCAATCTCAAGACGGAATGTCTTCTCCTCCGGGGTGTGGTTGACCGCAACAACATAGACACATCCGTTGTCCGCGACATGCTCCGACAATCCAAGCATTGGGTCGCATTTCCCAACCCGGCGCACGACTCCCGCCTCCTTCGCCGCGATGGCATAGACAGGCCAGCCCGAAATCTTTGCGTTTACTTCCAATGCGCCATTGAAATATAGCACCTTCCCTGCGCCATATTCCATTGACGTCATCACCGGCACGCCTGATTTGTCGCAGAGCAATGACTTCGCTTTCTCAACCGTAAAAGTACGATGGCATGGCTCGGCAAAAGCAAACGAATCCTTGCCAAGGTCAATTTCGATTGTGTTTTGCGAACGATAGTGGTTTTCGATTTTAATGCCAAAACACTCCCGGGTGTCCGAAAGGACAGCACCGTTGCCGAGCGTGACAAGCACAGTCGCACCCTCGCGAGCCTTGGACATCACCCGATGGAAGGCCTTGGCGGAATACGTCTGATACGTTGAGCCAGACGGCAGGATGTAGAAACTTGCTTCAGGTAATTCCTGCTCCGCACCAGCAAAGCGGATGTCAAATCCCGCCTCGCGTGCGAGGGTCCACGCCCCCATTGCCTGAGGCCAGAAATTCTCGCGTTCAGACACCACAACAACCGCGTCGACCTGACGTTTCGGCAAGGTTTTAAATGGCAGCGACTTAAGAAACGCCGCAAATTCACGCATCGCCAGCGCGGTTGGCTTCGGTTCGCCGACACACGTAAAAAGCCCGAGCTCACGCTCAATAGCGGTCCAGTCATACGGCGAATAGTCAAGATGGTTCTGGTCGAACGCGCACCACCAGCAGTATGTGTCCAAATTCGCGGCCCAAGAACTGAAAAGCGATGCTCGCAGCATCCGCGCAGCCCTCTCGTCGCTGACTATCTGCGGCCCCATCGAGCCAGCCTCCTCGACAAATGCCGGCTTCCCTGACAAGTCGGCATAGTATGTCGTCTCGCATGCCGCGTGACAGATGTTACGAATTCCGTCAAACGGCTCGGTGTTCATGCCTGGAGTCCAAAGCGGATAGGGATGCGTCGTCAGCACGTCCAGCAATTCCCCCTGGTCGCGCGCATTCACGCGCTCTTGCGCAAAATCCGGATCGGAAACGCTTTTCACGCCGTGCATTCCGCTCACCACTGGACGCGTAGGGTCGGCCAGCCGGATCGTCGAGGCGATTGAGTGCATCCAGTTGCGGAACTGGGCACGGTCGCTGTCGCCAAGGCAATCGCATTCATTGCCGAGATCCCATGCAACAATGCCCTTTTCGTCACGAAGTCTCTCCACGAAGTACTTTACAAACCGAGTTTGCCACATGATGGACTCGGCATCCGTAATTGGATTCTTCCGCTCAAGAGCCGGAGGGACAAATAGACGACCCGACATCCAGCCAGTGATCAATCCGACGACAAGGCCCTGCCCGCGTCTTTCTGCGGATCGGCTTAGGAACCGGAATCGCTCCACCATCTCATCGTCCACCGCCGCATAGTTCTTGAGAGGTCCGCCATTCTGCGACCACCCACGAAATTTGCCCTTGCTGGCGTACTGCGAAGTGAGCGGCTGGAAGTCCGGCCAAAGCGGGAAAACGCGAAGCACAGACATGCCATTTTCCGCAAGCTTGTCGAGATCGGACTCCACCTGATCGGGATTCCAGTCCCGCCACATGAAAATCCCGGCGTGGCTTGCCCAATAATTGCAGCCGCAGCGGAAGACGCCATCTCCAAGCATTCCGACGCCTGATGTGCTGGACATTTTGTCCTTGCCGTCCGGCGTCTCCACAGCTATCGCAGACCGCGGCAGAAGTGCCATTACCACCGAGATTATCGATAGATTATGCCAGAACGTTCGCATCACTTCTCCATTGCCCGTTGACTATTTATACGAATAACCTACCGTTTTGCCACCATCCCGAGTATTGCGCTCCACCCACTTCAACCGAGGGAAATGTGCATCCGTCGTCTCTGGGCCACGAATGCCAGCCTTTCGCCCAGCTGTGGCCGTAGGTATCGATTTGAAATCCGGAAGTCCCGCCGCGACAGCCTCCGCTGTCAGTTCAAAAACCGGATGAAAATCTTCAGCCTCAATCTCGCCGCCAAAAGACTGAGGAATCACTATAGCACCAGGCTCCAACTCTAGTTTCTTAGATATCTTCACCGTTTGTCCGCCGTTTGTAGCAGACAGATTCAGCACACCTCCGGGACAGACAGTGAGCGCCCCAATCTCCGACTGTCCTGTCGCGCTCCCGAGCTCAAGCATCGCTTCTGAAGCGATTATCACATGTCCAGGCATTCTGTATCGCCCGTTTCGCGTTCTAAACGTGAAACAACGGCCAATTCGAAATGTACCCAAAAACGACGTCCAATCATCCTGGACAATAAAAACGACGCCAGACTGCTCTCTCTCATGGAGTTCCCACGTCAACACGCCGTCTGGATCCGAAGTAAACCGCATCAGCGCAGACACCACGTATAGCTTGGATTCATTATGCCTTCCAGACTTAAATACTACGGGCTTGACCGCAGAAGTTCCTGTGCCCTTGACATGCACCGAGCCGTCGACAATATTCCCTAGGTTCACCCAGTGGAAAACCGATCCCGGCAACATTGTCAGAGGGCCGCAAATCGCCGTCGTTCCCCAATATCCGCTCATCCGCACCCGTCCACCGACGACAATGTCGTCCCCGACAAATCCGGCAGGCGTCTCGTCTCGCAAAACCCAGTCAAGATCCAGTGTTCTTCCCGCTTTCACAAAATAGTTGGTGCCTGCATGTGGAGCTTCCTTGTCCGACCAGTTCTTGGCAGAATGAAACGACGAATTCGTTCCATTGCCCGAATCGTTGCCTTCCAGCGTGACATAGCCGGTCTCTGCCGTGTAGGTGGTAGCATGACTGGCTCCATAGGCAGAATCGGCAACGCCTATGATTCCGCAGAACACCGCAACAACTATTTTCATCCCAACTTTTCCTTTCTTAGACATTTCTCTATTTGCCTTGAATCACAGGCTGTTTTCTAGCGTCAGCTTTGCGGCAGGCGCAGAATCTTTCGCACCCTTCGGCCTGCGAAGGAACTTCCACTGCTGCACCTCGCCCCACCATCCGCGGAAGATGCTCGCATAGTTATCCGGCAGATCACGATAGTGCCTCTTGCGGAAATCGAGCAGTTCGCGAGAACGGTCCCAGAAGGACTGCATGTCCGTCTGATAGTTGACGGCCGCATCGCAAAAGCGGAAGGTGACGACCGCGTGCCTTGCGACAAGCAGAAGCGTCTCAAGACGCTTTTTAGCGGCGGCATCAATCTCGGGATGCGACGCAAGCGCACGCTCGAGGATCGCAACTTTCTCCTTCAGCTCCACTTCGTTGCGCCCGTATGCCTGCCAGGCCCGCGGACCGAACATCGAAAGCTGCGAATGGTCAAGCTTCTCGCCGTTTGCAAGAAAAACTTCGCGGGCATGCTCCCCGTCTCTGCGCACCGCCTCGAAATACTCCTTCACCTCCGCCTTCGCCGCGCCATACCCGGAATAGAACTCGTCGCACACTTTCTCGAAGTCCATGTCTGGATCCTGCAGCATCTTCGCGGTCACGTAATACTCGATGTCCATCACCAGGCGATTCGCCGGCGCATCGTAGTCGAAGCCAATCGCGCCGCTGTCGATCGCCTCCTTGAAATTCCGGTAGAGATATTGTTCCATGCCACGCGGAATCGATCCGAGAAAATGGTGATGGTTGGGTCGCAGGAAGAATCGCTTCGCCCCCATCTCCTTCCAGCCGTTGAAAAGCGCCGTCGTGTCGTCCATCATCGACGGCACCGCTCCAAGGAGAACATGATCGCCGTGTCTTAATTTCTGCTTGCGCGGCGGAAGGCGATATTCGTTGTATATGTAGGCAACCAACATCACGTCGGGCCGTATCGCCATCGCCTTTTCGGCAATGCGATCCCAGAACTGCACGTAGCGGTCGCTTCGGTGGATGAGTTTTCCGTCCGATGGCAGATTCACGTCGAACTTCTCGCATTCAGGACACTGGCAATAGGCTGTTCCGTCATTCTCGCAGACGTTGATGTAGCGGTTTGTGCCGCGCTTGAGCCAGTCGGCTATTATTTGATTTACCGTTTCTTCGTTGGATACACACAGATGGACAAATTCGTCTCGTTCGCCTCTGACATTTCCACGCTCTCCGTTCACAAGCGCCAAATATTCGGGATGTGTTTTACCAAAACGCTTCTTCCAGTCGGTAAAGGCATGGCCGTAGCGGAAATGCTCCCGGTCTTGAAGTCTCATGCGGCAGCGCCAGAGCAGACGTTCGATGTAATTTCGTTCGTCAAGCTGCGGATCGAAGGAAAGGATTTCCTCGGGAAGCCCAGGGACAAACCTTGCGCAGTCTGCGTAAGACGGGCACTTCCTTGCCTTTCTGCCAGCTCGGAATTCCGCCTTGGCGAGCTTGGAGACATACGACGCCTCCTTGCGCTTTGGCAGCTTCACCTTTGTGCGCGGCGTGAATATGTACCCATCGTCGCCAGGCCATATCCACCTAACGCCCAGTTCATTTTCGACAAATAGCTCCACGGCAAAAAGAGAACCATTGTGAATCAAACCCTGCTGGCTCTGCCTATCTCCAGGCTCCCAGCCCATAACCGGACCGGCGTCATCCCCCCAGAAATATACGCAGTCCCCGTCGACACGATAGATCGACTCAAATGGTGCCGGTTCCCGCCCATCCGGCGGCCGGGCAAAGACGAACTTCACGGGCGCGTTTTCGGCAAATTCAGAGGCGCAGACTTTTTTCAGGTGGTGCCGCAGCTCTTTGACGGCAAGCGACGATGACCCCTTCGCCTCTATCGGCTCTACAATCGCGACAGTTGAGAAGTCGCGCACGACAAGAGCCGATCCTCCGGTTTCGAAATTGTTCACACAGCCTGACAAAAGAAGGCTAAAGCCGAAAACATATTTAATTTTGTCCATGACCGCCCCTTGAAAAAATTATCATCGAACAACCAGAACAAAACCAGACGGTTTCCCGATTGTTACGACGAGTGTTTTCGTTGAATCTGCCGGGTTGGACAACCATTCAATTTTCGCTTCATACTTTCTGGGGAGCTCACTGAATGAAAATGCATCGTTGTAAGCCTGAACCTGCGCCGACGGCACCGTGCAAATGGCAATTGAAACCCGCTCCCCGTTTTCAACATCAATGTCGGCCATGTCAAAAGAGACCGGAATCGTCGAATCGCATGCCAGGGAGGCGTCCGTCAGATCGACGCCCTGGTTCGCCATGGCGGGGTCGGTCGACTTAGCCTTCAGACGAAGCGTCGTGTTCTCGGCAAAAAAGACGTCGATGCCTCTGATCGCGTTCGCCGAGACGAATCCCAATGCTCCTTTTCCGACCTCGAGCCGCGGTCGGCCAACGATATCGGGAGAGACGGCGGCCGTCCCGCCAAGCATCAGCGTTCCCGCACCCTCTTTTACCAACTTTGTCCCGTACGTAATTGGACTCGTCACGGTGGCAACGGCACCTTCCGCCACCCTCAGATAAGCGTTCCCCGGGAAGAACCAGCCGCGCGTCTGTTCGTTGAACTCCGCCGTGGAGAGAAGCGTGAGACGACACTCGTTGCTGATGGTCAGCGCATCGTAGGCCGCTTCCGTGAGCGGTCCGCCGAGGTTCGACTGCGTGGATACGCGAAGCGTGATGTTAGAGTCTGAACCTGCGGCAAAAGGCTCATCTTCGAAATAACTGTCATACTTTGAATCTGCCGTCTGCCAGCAGTCCACCATCATCTTGCCGCCGAAGGAAGAGTTGTCACCGGTCAGTTCGAACGTACCGCGAGGCAGCGACCGATCCCACGATGAAGAATTCACCTCGGAATTCATGGTGAACCGCAGCAGGCCGTCGCCGGAGATATCGGAATCGATATAATGCGTGCATCTGTCTCCAGCAACAAATCTGTATGCCGGCAAGACGCCGTTGCCGACCACCCGCATTGTCCCGCGGAGATGATAGGTGGAATCCTTGTTGAGCAGACGGATTCTGCCGTTTCCGCACAAAGCGAGATTATTTATCGTAATGTCACCGGAGTTCGAATACATGAGGAACTGGCTGCCGTTCACCATGAGCGAATCACCAGGAAAGACATATGGACTTCCGACTCCGGTGATCACGAGATTATAGGAGCTGTAGTACCCTTTACCCGCCTGCGGGTAGTGTCCGTCGCTCCAGAACCTGGCCGGATCCTTCGTCCCGGTGCCGTTGCTGTCGAATCCGTGCGCCTGATAGCTCATGGTGTTCGTGACGGCGACCGTTTCTTTGTACGAGAAGCCGACCATTTTGCCGCCGCCATCCGAATCGCGCACGACCCACGCCATTTCGGGGAATATCGAAACTTTCGGTTCGTGCCCGTTTATTATGGACTGCGTACGGCCGCATATCGGCGCGGAGATTTCCGCGAAATCTGGCAGCCCCTCCGCAACAGCCCCCGGTGACAGCTCAAAAACGGGATGAAACTCATTCGCCAGCAGATGATTGCCACTGAATGCCTGCGGGATAACCAGCGCGCCAGACTCAAGCTCAAGCTTATTGTCGATTTTGATCGTCTGCGTCCCGTTCACAGCTGAAAGATTGAGAACACCGTTGCTCTGAATAGTCAACGCGCCGATTTCCGACTGTCCCGAAGAGGCGGTCAGCTGCAACATCGCGTTGGTTCCGACAACCGCATGTCCCGGCATCCGATAGCGTCCGCTCTGCGTTTTGAACGTGAGATTGCGCCCCATCCGAAACGTGCCATGAAAGTTAGACCAGTCGTCGGGAACCGTAAACATCACACCTATGTCATTCCCCTCGAAAAGCGTCCAGCTCAGTTCACCGTCGGCATCGGAGCTGAACGTCATCATGGCGTTCATTGCGCGCAAGGTTGTTTCATTACGTCTGCCAGACCTGAAAACCACAGGCTTGCCCGCAGTAGTCCCGGTTCCCTTTATATGAACAGAACCTCCGGTTATGTTCCCGATGTTGACCCAGTGGAAAATCGAATCCGGCAGCATCGTCAACGGCCCGCAGACTGCCTTTGTCCCCCATGCGCCGTTCATCAGCACCTGGCCGCCGACAACGAGACTGTCACCTGCGAATCCCGTCGGCGTCTCGGCGCTCGCGACATAATCTAAATAGAGGACTTTCCCAGTCTTGACGTAGTAGTTCGTACCGGCATGCGGAACGCCGTAGTCCGGCGGAACGTCTTTGTCCGACCAATTCTTCGCGGAATGGAACGACGAATTCGCGCCATTGCCCGTATCGTTCCCTTCCAGCGTTACATAGCCCGTCTCTGCCGTGTATACGGCATCAAAGCTCGTATCATAGGCTAAAGCGGCAGCACCGAAGACTCCACAGAAAACCGCAATCATTTGTTTCATTTCTGCTTTTCCTTCCTTTATGGACTGGATTATCCAACTTGCTTTCGGACGCAATTATACCAAAGCGGTCCAGCAAGTCTCAATTGCAGGAAACTACAGTATCTGGCGGAGGGGGAACGGACGGCAGGCCGTCATGCTGAATTCGGCAGACAGCTACTCTCTGAAAAGTCGTCAAGAGCGGTCGTTAACGCGACAGACCCATGAGATCCCGGATTGGAACAATGGAATCGAAATAGTTGTCCGCCTCGACGATCGGCGCAAGGTGGCCTTCGTACACAAGCGACGTCCGCACCGACTTGCCCGCATGCTTCCCAAGACGTTCAACCTTCTGCTCTACTTCCTGCTCGACTTCGCGGCCTATCTCCCGCTGTCGTTTGATTTCAACCACGTACATCGCGCGGCGAGTCTGTATGAGAAGGTCAATCTGAAGTCCGGCGTCGCCCACCCGGCGATATGGAGCGGCGGACTCTATCAACGCGTTGCCGAGATGAAGCGGCGGTATCAGTTCAGCGTAGTTGTTCACCACGAGATTCTCGAAAGCATACCCCATGACGGATTCCCACCCGTCAAGCGCAGACAGCGATACGAACGAATAAGACCCATCATCTATAGACTCTTTCGACGGCTCGATGTACTTGAGATAGAAACGAGCGTAGTTGTCCTTTATGCGATAACGACGTTCGCGGATCTTGGCCCCTGTCTCTGGATTCCTTCCTGCGTCAAGTGCGACAAATCCGGCCTCGCACAGCTGTCCGAGCGCGGCGGAAAGCTTGCCGCCTTTTTCCATTCCAAGAGATTCCGCCAGTTCGGACACGGTCATCGGACCTTCCGCAAGACGTCTTATGACACGCCCGGAAAGACGCGGTTGCCGAGTCACGACGTCGGTAAACATCTCATCGAAGTCCGTCCGCAGCGTGCTGTTTGCCCGAAATGCCATTTTCTTTATGTTGTCCGCAGCGGACAATGACGGATCCACTTCCTCCAGGTAGCGCGGAACTCCACCAGTAACTGACAAAACGTCAAGCATTTCACGCGTCTCTATCCGCGAAGCAGCCGCGCCCCAGAATTTGACGCATTGCGAAAGCGGCAGTTCGCCTACAACCATGTCAAGCGAGCGTCGTCCGTAGAATGCGCCGTTGTCGATGATGTTTTCCTTGATCCACCCTGATATGCTTCCACAAAGCACGACAATAAGTCGGTCGTGTTTCTTCCAATAGTTGTCCCACACGATTTTAACCATGTCGGGGAACATCGCATCATAATATCCAAACCACGAAATCTCATCTATGAGAACGACGGTCTTTTCATCGTCGCGGATTTCCTTGTCCAGGCGGATGAATGCATTTAGCCAGTTTTCAGGCGTAGTTCTTTCCGAGCCTGTCTGCGCCGAAAGCTGAACCGCAAAGGCGGATAGTTCGTCATCGTTCGTATAGCCATCCTTTGGGCGCACACCCTCCACCTTGATGAAGCGGGCATTGGACATCTTGGCAAACTGCTCAATTAGCGTAGATTTGCCAATACGCCTTCTACCACGGCATGTGCAGAGGGACGAGACGCGTTTTCCCCATAGACCTTTCAAGTCGTCCAACTGCCGTTCACGACCAAAAAACTTCATGTTGCCCCTCCTGTACAATTCATGTTACTTCACCAAATCATGCAAATTATACCATTTTCTCATGACGCAAGTCAACGATAGGAGTGCACCTATCTCATATTTTAGCAAATAGGTGCACTTTTTTTGCACACCAATAAAGTGCACCTATCCCGCATTATTTAGAATAGGTGCACTCTTGGTTTTTGCCGCAACTACAGAAAACTACAGTATCTGGGGCAGTTGGTATTTTGATATAATTCACATATGTCACGCTTCGTCCATATCGCGCTCGTCTCGCTTGTGTCTGCGCTTTGCTCAGCTGCGCAGGCGCGTACAGTTCGCTCGATACCTGAAGCCAAGACGCTGACACACGCTGACTTTGTCTCTCCAGTTGACTTCGAACTGCGCGGAATACTCCTGTCCGCCCCGACAGAGTATAGAGCCCCAAGCGACCGCTCCATCGTGATCGAGCAGAACGGACAGCGCCTTATGCTGCACACTTCAAAGGAGCGCCCGGTGAAAATCCCCGCACAGCCCGGCGACACGGTTGTCCTTCGCGGTCAGACGGAATTCCGCAACGGAATCTACGACAGGTTCAGAATCGACAATGTCGAAACTCTGGAACACGGCGCTCCTCCACCCCCTGAACATGCGACGGTCGAAGAAATTCTCGGCGGATTCCACAACTTAAAGATCGTAACCGTGCGCGGAGAGATGTCCGCCGTGTTCAACGACGAGATTGACGACAACTGGCACTATTGCATCCTGAGCGACGGACGGCACAGCATCCACCTTGCCGTCAGATCCAATCCTGGCGTTCCCGCCTGGACCAGAGACCTGCCTGGTGCCACGATCGAAGCAACTGGTCTTTGCTGTTCGTTCTTCGGACTCAGACGATTCATCCAGCCCGGCGTGCGGGTGGACAACGCCGACGCCATCCGCATACTTAGAAAGGCCCCTGACCCCTTCAACGTGCCGGAACTTGAAGACACCCAGACGATGCCTATCGCCGATGTGCTCAGACTAGGGCGGCGCAAAGTGCGCGGACAAGTCCTTGCCGCATGGGAAGACGACCATCTGCTAGTCAAAACGCCGGACGGACGCGTCGTGCGGACACACCTCTCGGTCGGCGCCGACAGGCCTGATCCCGGCGACATCGTGGAAGTGGCAGGGACCGTCACTACGGACTTTTTCCGCCTGAACCTTGCCGACGCCGTCGTGCGCAAGGCTCCATACGACACGCCGTCCGTCGCGCCCGAGCCCGTCATCAGCGAAAAGCAGTTCGCCGCCGACATGATGGTTCCGCGAAACAAGGCGCTTTATCTCGGCAGGACGGTGCGCGCGTCGGGAACCGTCGAGCGCATCCAGCAGACTGGCGGAACGACAGTCCGCATAAACATCGACACTGGATACGCGAAAATGACGGCGGTCGCGGATGCGCGGTCCACGCCCCCGGCCGAAGTGGAAATCGGGAGCAGGGTGGAAGTGACGGGCGCGTTCGTCACCGACGGCGACAACTGGCATCCGGACGTCCCCTTCCCTCGCATCGGCGAGTGGTTTGTCGTGCTTCGGTCGCCCGCCGACGTCAAAGTCCTGGCGCGCCCGCCGTGGTGGACACCCAGAAGATTGCTTGGCGTAATCGCGGTTCTCCTCGCCGCTCTCGCCGGATTCGTCGTCTGGAACCGCGCGCTCCGGCATCTCGCGAACAGGCGCGGACGCGAACTCTACCGCGAGCAGATCGCCCTCGCAAGCGCACAGCTGCGCGTGGACGAGCGTACGCGACTTGCCGCGGAGCTGCATGACTCGCTGTCTCAGAACCTCTCCGGAATTGCCTGCCAGATCAACGTGGCGAAGCTGACCGCAGGCGACGGCGAGACGAAGAAACTGCTCGCGACGGCGGAGAGGATGCTCCAGTCCAGTCGCACGGAACTGACGCGCTGTATCAGCGATTTGAGATGCGACACGCTGGAAGAGCCGGATTTCGACGCCGCAATCAAAAAGAACCTCGAGCTGCTCGCTCTCCCGGCGACGATCCATGTGCGATTCAGCATTCCGCGCGCAAGAGTCAGCGACTCCACGGCCCATGCGATTCTCTGCATCGTGCGAGAACTCGTATCCAACGCCGTCCGGCATGGCAAGGCCCGGACCGTGAAGGTGGCAGGCAGCATTGACAACACCTGTCTTGCATTCTCGGTAAGGGATGACGGAACCGGTTTCGAAGTTGCGTCCAGGCGCGGCGTCTCGGAAGGCCATTTCGGCCTTGCCGGAATCCAGGATCGCGTCAACCGCCTCGACGGATCGTTCGATATCCGGTCCGCTCCGGGCAAAGGCACGGTCGCGCGCGTGACAATTCCCCTCCTGTCCAACAAGCAGCAACCCCCAAATCAATCGTCAAATGCCTAAAACAGCCACGAAACCGATTCGAATCCTCATCGCAGACGACCACTCCCTGATGCGCGTCGGGCTCAACGCACTCTTCTCCCACCAGCCCGACATGGAGGTCATCGGTGAGGCACGCGACGGGATGGAAGCCGTCCGCCTGGCCGAAAAGCTCGACCCGGACGTCATCGTCATGGACTTGATGATGCCCAAGCTGGACGGAGCCGACGCCACGCAGCGCATCCTCGACGTCTCGCCGGACGCAAAGGTCGTCATCCTGACGTCGTACGGCACGTCGGACGACCTCGTGCGCGCCGTAGCCAACGGCGTCAAGGGAGCGATGATAAAATCCGCTCCCATAGAAGAAATAGTGGACGCCATCAGAACCGTCCATGCCGGTGGCGAGTCGTTTCCGCCAGAAGTGCGCCAATTCGTCGCCGAGACACCGAGGCCGGCAATTCTCACCGAGCGGCAGAAAGACATTCTGCACTCCGCGACACGGGGTCTTACTACAGAGGAGATAGCCAAGCAGTACGGCATATCGGTAAGCTGCGTTCTCAAGCACTTCACGTCGATCTTCCGCAAGCTCGACGTCACCAACCGGACGGAGGCAATCACCGTCGCCCTCCGCAAGCAGCTGCTGAAGGCGTGAGCTGATGCGGCTTGAAGCCCAAAGGCTCACAGTTGATTGCCTCACCCGATTGCCACAGTGTCCATCCGCCTTCACCACATCCAAGCGGAGAATACGAACAGTGGGCGCGACAAAGCAGGGGGCCTCGATCAATGTGATACGGCTAGTGTCATTTCGCAAACGTCCTCCCCTTCTTCGTGGTGCGAAGCGTTCTGCGCGGCAGCGCTCATGGCAGCATTGCCAGCAGCTTGGCGATTTCCTTCGCGTCGCGGGTAGTGAAGGAAGTGACGCGACGGCCGAGGCAGTTGATGGACGAGCCGAGCCCGTGCAGCTCTATGACATCAAAGTCATGTCAGGCCCGTGATATCTTGTCGATCAAATCATTTGCCCAATCAACCGCCTCGGCAACAGTTGCC
>OCTX012241834.1_pt1 | contig 19261 bp, 17 predicted proteins | sample 1539691 | NCBI WGS metagenome assembly OCTX01 (sample SAMN02144231, study PRJEB22623) | gut metagenome | biome: sheep rumen | host: Ovis aries | place: New Zealand
ACATAAACAATCCAATTTCTTAGGAACACTCAAAACCCCAGCAGATGCTGGGGCTAAGGCTTATGGCTAAAAAGGAGTTGGATGCTTACAATTAATCTGGATAAATTAACCTATGCAGGGAATCTCGCAAATCTCAAAGACATAGAAGACGAACCTAATTACAAGTTTGTCAAGATGGATATTTGCGACTTTGATGGCGTTCTTAAACTCATGCAAGACGAGAAGGTGGACGGTATCATTCATCTTGCAGCAGAAAGTCATGTGGACCGTTCCATCAAAGATCCATTTACATTTGCCCAGACCAATGTGATGGGTACATTGAGCCTGTTGCAAGCTGCAAAGGCATATTGGGAGAGCCTGCCAGAGAAATACGAGGGTAAGCGTTTCTACCACATCTCTACAGATGAAGTATACGGAGCACTTCAGATGACTCATCCAGAGGGCATTGAGCCTCCGTTTACAACGAAGGCCTCTTCTGGTAAACATCATCTGGCGTATGGTGAGAAGTTCTTTACGGAGGACTTGAAATACCAACCTCATAGTCCTTATAGTGCAGCTAAGGCTAGCTCCGACCACTTTGTACGTGCATTCCATGATACCTTTGGTATGCCAACTATTGTCACTAACTGCTCAAACAACTATGGTCCTTATCAGTTCCCCGAGAAGTTGATCCCTCTTTTCATCAATAATATCCGCCATCGCAAGCCATTGCCGGTGTATGGTAAGGGTGAGAATGTGCGCGATTGGCTATATGTGGTTGATCATGCAAGAGCCATTGATACCATCTTCCATAATGGTAAGATAGCAGAGACTTATAATATTGGTGGTTTCAATGAGTGGAAAAATATCGATATCATCAAAGTACTTATTAACACAGTAGATCCCCTTTTGGGACGACCTGAGGGCGCGGATATGGATTTGATTACCTACGTAACAGATCGTGCTGGTCATGATTTGCGTTATGCCATTGACAGTACGAAACTCCAGAAAGAACTGGGCTGGGAACCTTCTCTTCAGTTTGAAGAAGGTATTGAGAAAACCGTAAAATGGTATTTGGATAATCAGGAATGGTTGGATAATGTAACTTCTGGTGATTACCAGAGGTATTATGAGAATATGTACAAAAATAGATAATTATGAAAGGAATCGTTTTGGCTGGTGGCTCAGGAACCCGCCTTTATCCCATTACAAAGGGTGTGAGCAAGCAGTTGCTCCCAATCTATGATAAACCTATGGTTTATTATCCTATCAGTGCATTGATGCTGGCAGGAATTAGGGATATACTTATTATCTCTACACCATACGACCTGCCAGGTTTCAAACGTCTTCTGGGTGATGGTTCTGATTATGGCGTTCATTTTGAATATGCGGAACAACCTTCTCCTGATGGACTTGCTCAAGCTTTTATCATCGGAGAGAAGTTTATTGGTAACGATTGCGCGTGTTTAGTCCTTGGCGACAATATCTTTTATGGCTCTGGCTTTACAAAATTACTACGAAATGCCGTTGAAGATGCAGAAAAGAATGCTAAGGCTACGGTATTCGGCTACTGGGTGTCAGATCCAGAACGTTATGGCGTTGCTGAGTTCGATAAGGAGGGCAACTGCCTGAGTATTGAGGAAAAACCCAAAGAACCCAAGAGCAACTATGCAGTAGTGGGACTTTATTTCTACCCCAACAAGGTCGTTGATGTCGCAAAACATATCAAACCCAGTGCTAGAGGTGAATTGGAAATCACTACTGTGAACCAAGAGTTCTTGAAAGATGGAGAACTGAAAGTTCAGGTCTTTGGCCGTGGCTTTGCTTGGTTGGATACCGGTACGCATGATTCATTAGCAGAGGCTTCTACTTTCGTGGAAGTAATTGAGAAACGTCAGGGATTGAAAGTAGCTTGTTTGGAAGGTATAGCCTATCGTAATGGCTGGATATCTGAGGAGAAGATGCGCGAGCTTGCTAAACCTATGCTGAAGAATCAGTATGGACAATACCTCTTAAAGGTTATTGAAGAAATGAAAGAAGAAATTAATTCAATGAGTTTTAGACGAAATTGCTTTTAAAATGTCTCTTTACGATTATCTTATAGTAGGCTCTGGCCTCTTTGGTGCTACCTTTGCGCACCAGGCCACGAAGCAAGGAAAGAAATTCCTTGTGATAGACAAACGCCCCCACCTAGGCGGTAATGTCTATTGCGAAAATGTGGAAGGCATAAACGTTCATAAGTATGGTGCACACATTTTCCATACTAACAACAAAGAGGTTTGGGACTTTGTAAACAGCATTGTTCCGTTTAACCGATACACTAACAGTCCTGTTGCCAACTATCACGGCAAGCTCTACAACCTGCCCTTCAATATGAACACTTTTTACCAGATGTGGGGTGTAACCACACCTGAAGAAGCTGTTGCAAAGATTGAAGAGCAGAAGGCTGAGGCTGTTGCCAAGATGAAAGCAGAAGGCGTTTCTGAGCCTCGCAACTTGGAAGAGCAAGGCCTTTGCCTGGTTGGTAAGGACATCTTTGAGAAACTCATTAAGGAGTACACCGAGAAGCAGTGGGGCCGTAAATGTAGTGAACTGCCTGCATTCATCATTAAACGTCTGCCGGTACGCCTTGTATTTGACAACAACTACTTCAACGATGCATACCAGGGCATTCCCATTGGTGGTTACAACAAACTCATTGAAGGCTTGCTGGAAGGAGTAGAATGCAAGACAAATACGGACTTCTTCAAGAGTGAGTATCGTGACTGGCGTAAATATGCCAACCAGTTGGTCTATACAGGTCCTATTGATGAGTACTTTAACTTCTGCTATGGTAAGCTTGATTGGCGAACGGTCAGTTTTAAAACCCGAGTTGTGGATACTCCTAACTACCAAGGTAATGCGGTTGTGAATTATACCTCACATGAGCAGCCTTATACCCGTGTTATTGAGCACAAGCATTTCGAGATGTTTGGGCAGGCGGTTTATGATTGCCCCAAGACGGTGGTGAGTGAGGAGTATTCTACCGAGTATAAGGAGGGTATGGAGCAGTACTATCCAGTCAATGATGATAAGAACAATCAATTGGCGGAGAAGTATCGTGCTATGGCCGCAGAGGAGAAGGATGCCATCTTTGGTGGACGTTTGGCGGAGTATAAATATTACGATATGGCTCCGATTATTGAAAAGGTACTTACTCTAAAGTAAATATTTGATTGCTATTGTTTGATGCAAACTGAACCTTTATCTGATAACAAAAGGATCGCTAAGAATACAATATTTTTGTATTTCCGAACAATCGTTATCCTGATTGTTAGTCTTTACACGTCGAGGGTTGTATTGAATGTCCTCGGTGTCGATGACTACGGTACATATAATGTTGTAGGAGGTGTTGTTACACTGTTGGCATTTCTCAATGCCGCTCTTAGTAATGGAAGTTCACGCTTCCTTACTTACGAGATGGGTAAGGGAGAGGGTGGAAATGTAAACAAAATATTTCAATCATCTTTATTAGCCCATGCCGTTTTAGCTATCATAATAGCAATCATTGCAGAAACTGTAGGGTTATGGTTTGTCTATAATAAGCTAGTTATAGCACCAGAGCGTTTATCAGCAGCAATATTCACTTATCATATATCGGTTCTTACCTCTTTAATTACAATCGTTCAGGTCCCATATACCTCCATGATACTAGTAAAGGAAAAAATGGACTATTTTGCCTATGTTAGTGTAATCGATTCGGTATTGAAGCTACTTATTGTATTTTTACTTCCCTTATGGAATTTCGACAGGTTGGAGCTTTACGCAATATTGTTGTTATTCACTCAAATGATTGTGTCTTTATTCTATGTGATCTATTGCATAAATAAATTTGCTGATTCTTCATTGAAGAATTTTAAAGCTGACATCAATAAGATAAAGGAAATTGTTTCATTTTCCAGTTGGAGTTTATTTGGCAATGCTGCACATGCATTAAATGGCCAAGGGCTAACAATCGTTACAAACATGTTCTTTAACCCTGCAATTGTTGCCGCTCGTGCATTATCCATACAAGTTAACTCTGCTGCAATGAGCTTGGTACAGAATCTAGGTCTTGCCGCTAATCCTCAAATTGTAAAATTATACTCTGCGGGGGAAAGAGATAAATCAAGCAACTTATTGATGAATACCGCTCGATATTCTTATATGCTGATTCTGTTGATTTCAGTACCATTAATCACCTTATGTAATGAAGTATTGTCTGTTTGGTTGGTTGAGGTACCAGAATATACTGTGATATTTGTACAATTGATTCTAATACAGAGTCTGTTTTTTACGCTAGATACAAGCTTCTATACTGGATTATATGCCTGCGGAAGAGTGAGAGAAAATGCTCTTATTAGCCCATCTTTATACTTTATTCAGTTCATTGTTGTTTATTTCCTTTTCAAGGCAGGATGCTCTCCTATTTCATTATCAATTGCAGGAATAATTACTTGTGCGATATCAGGCGTGATAGTGAAGCCTATCCTGTTAAATAGATTCGCGGATTATTCATTTAAGAGAGTGTATGGTTGTATCCTCAAATGTATGATGACAACTCTTATCGTTATTCCAATTCCAGTTATAATGGTGGTATTTAGAGAAGACTCTTTGGGTAATTTCATGATAAGGGTCATAACTAGTATAGTTGTAACTGTAGCCGGTATTTTGTTTGTTGGTTTATACCCTGATGAAGTAAAGATGGCAAAGAATAAGATTATGCAGAGGATTAAGACGCAATAGCCTTCATTTATTATATATTATGAAGATTTTTATTATAGGTGGTACGGGTGTTCTCAGTACTGATATAGTTAAGGAGTGTTTAAATCACAAAGATGAGGTTTATATTCTTAATAGGGGTAGGCATAAAGAAGATGTTCCAAATGATAGTAATTGTCATTTAATCATTGGAGATATAAGAGATTCAGAAAGCGTAAGAAGCGCGGTAGATGGATTACAATTTGATGTTGTCATTGATTTTTTATCATTTAGACCTTCGCAATTAGATAGCACATACAAGATTTTTGCCCCTCTTTGTAAACAGTATGTATTTATCTCTACATGCTGCGTATTCCAGAGAAAGCCAGAAGATGGTGTTATTACGGAAGGAAGCCCTAAACCGAATCAAATTATATCGTATGGCTATGAGAAGTATCAGTGTGAATTACTTTTAAAGAGGCTGAACAAAGAATTTGAATCCAATTATACTATAATTCGACCTTACATTACATACGGCAACACACGAATTCCTTTTGGTTTAGCACCGTTAGAGCGCTACCATTGGACTATGATTGGCCGTATATTATCGGATAAGCCATTTTTCATATGGGATGACGGCACAAATAAATGCAACTTCCTTAATACGTGTGATTTCGCGAGATTGTTTTACTTGCTTTTATTAAATCCGAAGGCATATAATCAGGACGTTAATATAACGGGTAATGTCATTTATGAATGGAAAGATTTACTTGATATACTGTATGACTATTTAGGAAAAAATAAAAATAATATAGTAAGTATCCCCCAAAAAATAATAGCAAAAGAGCTTCCTGAATACGAAGAAAGCTTATTGGGAGATAGGGCTTTAGATGGTGTTTTTGATACAAGCAAACTTCTAGAAATAGCCCCTCAAGCGGAAGAAATATACCAAAGTTCTTTAAATCTTCGTGAAGGAATAAGAAGAACTGTAGAGAGTTATAAAGAGAAACAATACTATAAAGGAATAGATTTTCGATACGACGCGCGTGTTGACAGAATGATTGCAAACTATTTACCTTATAAAGACCAGAGAAGAAAGAACATTCGGTTTGTTGATTATTTGGGTAATTGTACCAAAAAAGATCGTATGATATATCAGTTCTTTCGCTTAACGCCTAATTACATGATAAGCCTTCTTGCTCAGATTAAACATAAGATTAAAGGAGTATGATAAATATCGCAGATAAGAAAAAATGCTGCGGGTGTTATGCATGTTATCAAGTATGCCCAAAACACTGCATTACGATGAGGCCTGACGAAGAAGGCTTCTATTATCCGCATGTAGATGAGCAAACATGTATAAACTGTGGACTTTGTGAAAAGGTATGCCCAGAACTGGATACAGAAAAGCTTGATAACTGGAAGATCCCCAAGGTTTATGAAGCATATTCTAAAGATGAAGAGATAAGAATAAAGAGTACATCAGGTGGTTTGTTCAGTATACTTGCAAACCAGATGTACGATGAAGGAGCCTATGTGGGAGGTGCTGTATACGATGAAGATTTTAAGCTAAAACTTTTTGTCTCTAACGAGAGAGAGGATCTGAATAGAACAAGGGGCTCAAAGTATATACAAGCTGAGGTCAACGAGGTATTCGTACAAATCAAAGATTTGTTGAATAGAGGAGAAAAGGTATTTATATGCTCCAATCCTTGCCAAATATTTGCTTTAAAGAAATTTTTAAGGAAAGACTATCCCAATTTGTACACTTGCGATATACTTTGTAAAGGTGTGCCAACGTATAAATTCTTAAAGTCTTATCTTGATTATCAAGCTGCAAGATATGGCTCTAAAGTCAAGTCGCTTCAATTTAAGTATAAAGATGATAAATACGTATGGGGCTGGTTGGGAACAAAAATAGATTTTGTTAATGGCAAGCATTATTTAAAGTACGGAGGGGAGGATGCCTTCATGACAGCTTTCTTGCGTACCGGTTTTACGGTTCGCCCTTCTTGTATCGAGTGCCATTTTAAAGACTTTCCTCGTTATGCAGATATTTCCCTTGGTGACTTTTGGGGTATACAAAATTACTCAAACCAAGATACAAGGAAAGGAATGTCTTTGGTATTAGTTAACAACCCAAGAGGGCAGGAGTTGCTTGAAAAGGTATCAAAGAGATTATATCTTGCAGAGCATTCAATTCCTGAAGCTACTAAAGGAAATATTCATTTGATTCAGGCATACGATCCAACACCCGGCTTTTCTGAACGGATGCGTAAAGAATTTTATGATGATTTGGATAAAAAAGGTTTTCGTTTTGTAGAAAAAAAATATCTCACCTATCTCTATCAGACTAAAATTCGGAAAGGTATACAACTACTGAAGGATATTATTAATGACCAATCAATAAAAAGTATCTATCATAATATCAAATACAATTTGTTTTCAAAGACTATTATTCGAAAAGGATTGAAGAGTCTTCTTCTTTGCTATAGGGGTGCGCTAATTTCCACAAAACCTTATTCAAAGATTGAATTGAATGCCCCTTTGGTCGTTGGGAAAAAAAGAGTCATAGGCCACAAAGTAACGACAAGAATACAACTGGATAGATACTGTAAATTGACTGTTAATGGAACCTTTAGTGTAAACGAGGGTTCATATATCTGGATTACAAAATCTGGGCATCTAACTTTGGACGGCGGTTTTATCAATGAAGGTGCAACAATAACGTGCGCCACAAAAGTACATATTGGTAAGGGCGCTAACATTGCAAGAGAGGCTGTAATTCGGGACTATGATGGTCATTATATCGAGGATCTTAATTATAGGACCGCAAAACCCGTTTGGATTGGTGATAATGTATGGGTTGGATACCGGGCAATGATTCTTAAAGGTGTCACGATAGGTGATGGCTCGATAGTCGCAGCTAATGCAGTTGTAACAAAAGACGTTCCTCCTCATAGTATTGTGGCTGGTAATCCCGCAAAAATAATTCGTACAAATATTAACTGGAGAGATTTTCAATGAAGATAAAACTAGTAACATTCGCACCTCATCCCAATTTTGGGACATGCCTTCAGTCCTATGCACTTAACAAAGTGCTTAGAGAAATGGGGCACGATGTGGAGTTTATTTATAATTGTAGAGAGAATCCTAAGTGGAGAATAACGGATTATATTCGCTTCTTCATTAAGAAGATTCTCCCCTCAAAGGTTGTTCAACAAATTAGTGAGAAAAGGGAGAATTTACCGCACCAGAATTCTGAAATGCCCCCCGCAATCTTAACCCTTCCTGATAACAAATTCCTTTTTCTTCTTAGTAAGCTCCCTTTTTACGAAGCAATCTATAAGAGAATAAAATGTCGGAACGTTCAATGGAAGAAGGTTTGGCGGTTTACTTATGAGGATGGAAATTATAATATGCGACGGATCTATACTCATAATCAATATAAAGAAGTTGTGAATGATGCTGATATGTTTATTACTGGGAGCGATCAAATATGGAATCCTTATTGTGGAGGGTTCAACCCTATGATGTTCCTGGAATTTGCTGGTGATTGTAAGCGTATTGCGTATTCATCAAGTATTGCAAGGCCTGAATTCCCGATAGAAGTGAGAGAAAGGGCAAAAGTAGACCTGCAAAAATTCAAGTATATTGCAGTCAGAGAACAAACCTCTGTTGAAATGTTGAAATCTTTGTTAGGGAGAAATGATGTTAAGTTGGTTGTTGATCCCACAGGCCTCCTGTCAAGAGATGCATGGCGCGAATTTGGAGAAAGAGCTATAATTGAATTCCGGCTGCCAAAAGAATATATACTTTGTTATTTCGTTGGAGAAAGAAAAGAATATAGGGATATGGTGTATGACGTCATTGCCAAGACTGGGATAAAAGACGTTATTACTATTGATTGCAAGGGCGGTCTTGTTAATTATGGTGATGGGTTATTGTATAAAAAAGGAGGCCCGTATGAATTTGTTTATCTGATAAACCACGCCTCAATGGTGTGTATGGATTCATTCCATGCAACTATATTCGCTTTGAAATTCGGGGTGGACTTTGTACATGTTTTAAAGACAAAGTCGGAGGAAAACGTCGAATCTCAAAACTCTCGTATGTATGATTTCCTAGGGAGATATGGATTACTTTACAAACTCTACAGGCCTGATTCTGAAGAATGGTTGCGCCCGATTGATTTTGATATGGTAAATAGGAAAATGAAAGAAGAGATAGAAGACTCATATAATTTTCTGAGATTTGAGGTAGAAGCCTAATGGGACGTGTTCAAAAAATATTGTATTATAGCTTTGGCCTAGGAATGACATCCCCCTTATTAGCTTTAGTGTTTGGGGGGCATATTATTTCGTTAACTACTGTTACAATTGCTTTAGTTTTCTTTGACTTGCTGCTTTGCAGACATTGTATCCGGTTTTCTTATTATAAGAAATCGCTTTACTCAAAGTATTTTCTTATATGGATGATAATTAGTTTAGTATCAAGTGTCTTTGGTTTTGTATATTTTATTGGATTCCAAAAAGAATTTGCGTTGTCATCCATAAGCTTTATACCTAAAATACTGTTTTATATCATACTTTTTTTCTTTTTTGCTAGAGATGTTTATGGAGAGGATAAAATGGAGGTGGTGTTTAAAGGAATAAAGTTTGGTATATTATTGAACTTGGTATGGGCAATTGTGGATGCCTCAATGTATTATACTATAGGGGAGTCATTAACAAATAATGTTTTTAAAAGTTACATCATAGCCGCTGATATGCCAAATGGATTAGCTTCTACAGTTGACGGTTTATCTATAAGGTCTGTAGGCTTGAATAATGATGAGGCAACGATCGGTTTTTTCTCCATTTGTGCTGTCGTTTATTCTTTTTTGTATAAAAAATTATGGTTGACAGTTGTAGGCATCCTGGCAACTTTCTCTAGTGTAACTTTTATCGGCGTTGTTGGTATAACATGCGCCTTTATTTGGCAATTTCTTTTGAGAAAGAAAACAAAGCACAAACTCAGAAATATTATTATTGTATTTGCTTTCGGTTTTGCTGCTTTAATTTATGTCAATAATTCAAATAATGATATTATAGTTGGTCTTCGTACAGCAATTGAATTAAGAGCAGAGTCTAAGAAGGATGGAGACCATAGTGCAGAAGCTAGGAAGCTTTTTATTACTAAGTTTCCGGCGTGTGTAAAACAGTTGCCAACATCATTAATGATAGGAACTGGTTATAATAGTGCAGTTTATGCATACTATCAAGAGGGGCTGGAATATTCCCGTTTTAGCAAAACAAACCCAAAGCCTACCGCCATTGAAAATACGTATATTGAGTATTTTTTTGATTTAGGATTCTTTGGATTGTTATTCTTCTTACTCTTATACTATAAAATCTTCACTGATTCATTGCGTATTTACAATAAATATAAGATAGAGTTTTATGCTTTAATCTATGCATATACTTTTGGTGCTATCTTTGAGTTTGCATTCTATCATAATATCTTATATTCGATGGACATGATTGTTTGTATAGCTGCAGTTCTTTATCTCAACGAAAATAGCAAACAATGCACAGCAATAAAAGCGCAAAATTAGTTTTAATAAAAGAAAATAATATGAACAAAATCCTTACTGTAATTATTCCGACTTACAACATGGAGAAATACATAACTAAATGTTTAGACTCCTTGCTTGTATCTGAAGACAATATGAATCTATTAGAAGTGTTAGTTGTGAATGATGGATCTAAAGATGCGTCTTCAGAAATAGCACATAAATACGAAGATAGGTTTCCCCAGACCTTCCGCGTAATAGATAAACAAAATGGTAATTATGGGTCATGTATAAATAGAGGATTGAAGGAAGCACAGGGTAAATATGTAAAAGTGCTTGATGCTGATGACTATTATAATACTGAATCCTTTAATAGATACTTAGTAAAACTGACAAAAGTTGATGCAGACATTATATCCAATCATTTTGAAACAGTCAAAGAAAATGGAGATAAAATACGACTGTTCAGATTCCATTTCTCCGACAATGTGACAATTCCTCTCAGTGATTGTGATACTTACCTCTTAACCATAATTACAATGCACGGTTTGGCATATAGAAGAGAGTTACTTATCAATAATGCTTATTCTCAAACAGAGGGCATTTCATATACAGACCAAGAATGGAGTTTTAAGCCTTTTGGTATGGCCAAAACACTTTATGACTCTGATGAGGTTCTATATAAATATTTGTTAGGGAGGGAAGGCCAGACGATGGAACCCGCAAAGATGGCAGCCTCTGTTAAAAATTTGGAAAAAGTTGCGAATGAACTAGTAGGCTACTATTCGGGAAAGCAATGGGAAGAGTGGCTTGATAATATTTATATGAAGAAGCTTATGATGTTGATTAACAGTATATATCTGATACAGTTAACATGTTCCAAAGATCTTCACCCTAGTGCATTGGTAGAGTTTGACAAAAACCTTTTAACTGCTAATAAAAAAGTTTATGATAGTTTGTCCAACCAACCAATACACGAAAAGGTGCTTAGATTTAAATATATAAATATGTGGAGGAAGGGGCATGATACAAGGCTAAAATGTTCTTTGGTTTTATATAAATGCTTTCAGAAAGTTCAGAGAATAGTAAGTTAATATGCCAGGATAGAAATATGAAAAACAGAATTATCGCAATTGGGCCATTATCGGACTTAAAAAACAAAAGGTTTACAGGGCAGTCAGTAATGTTTGATGGGACTGTTGATTTCTTTAGGAAATCCGGTCTTGATGTGACTGTCGTTGATATTAACCAGTCAGTTCTAAATGGATCGGTAATAAGGCGTTGTTTGGATTATTTTACAATTTTTGCTAAATTTTTCTGGACTTGCATTTCAAAGAGATTTGATGTTGCTTATCTTACATCCTCTTTAGGGAAGACTGGTATTTATAGGGACATGATTTTCGTTGGTGTTTTACACCTATTTCATGTTAAAGTTGTTATACACCAGTTTGGAGCCGATATTTCTGGTACGAGTAGTATAAAGGGACTTTCAAAAAAAATCTTTAATAGAATATTAAGGTATATTTCATATATTTTGGTTGAAGGGGATTATATTAAACAATTATTTGAAAAGATACCTGAGGTATCAGGGAAGATAAAAATAGTCCCTAATGGACTTCCTTTGGAAGGTAAACATATTGGTAAAAACAAGGAATATAATATAAATAGCCCATTCCTGCTTTTTTACTTGAGTAATCTGATATATTCAAAAGGTTGGTTTGATGTTTTGCAGTCAGTAAACTTATTAGTTAACGAGTACCATTTGGACGTAAAGTGTGTTTTCGCTGGCCGCTTTCTAGATTCATTAGACGATGAAAAACCGGGAATTAGTAGTAAACAGGTCTTTGACGACTATGTTGCCACACACAACCTTAAGGAGTATATAGAATACTATGTCGGTTTGTATGGAGAAGAAAAAGATGAGTATTTTTCAAGAGCTAACGTATTCCTTCTTCCGACCTATTATATTAATGAAGGACAACCCGTATCGATAATTGAGGCAATGGCATATGGCTGTGTTCCTATAGTGACCAACTATAGGCATATCCCAATGATGGTCAATGAGAGTAATGGTATTTATGTCGAACCAAGGTCGCCGGAAAGTATTGCATCGGCAATCAGTTCTTTAATACAGAATCCGCAGATATATAGAGAGAAGTCTAAAGCATGTATAGAAGACTATCAAATGAACTTTACTTTTGCAGTATATACAAGTAAAATAATGGATTATATAAAATCTTTGTTATAATTATGACAATTCTTTTGCTCGGTAGTTTTGGTTTCATTGGAACCAATATTATTAAATTTATTGATGCAAACAAGAAGGATTTAAATGTTGTGGCCTTCGACAGATTTCCGGCTCATTTGGATCATGTGCAGTTTGATAGCGTAAAAAAAGTTTATGCTGGTGACTTCTCTGACGAATGCTTACTGAAGCAAGTTTTTGATGAAAATGAGATAGATCTTGTAATCCACTCTTTGAGTGCTAGTGTGCCCTCATCTTCACAAGATAATGAATTCGATATTAAGTTTAACGTACTTCCTACAATCGGGCTGCTCAATCAAATGGTGAGCCATCATGTACGGGATATTGTTTTCATTTCTTCGGGAGGTGCAATATATGGCGACCATTATGTTGAGAAATCAGGGCATATAGAAGAGGAGGTTTTATTCCCCAAAAGTGCTTATGGTGTATCAAAACTAGTTATCGAAAAATACCTGTATCTATATGCTATTCAGCACGATATAAGATCTTTGGTGCTTCGACTCTCTAATCCGTATGGTCCATATCATTATTCACAGAAGCAGGGAATAATTAATATTGCTCTAGAAAGGGCGATAAACAACGAACCATTTGAAATTTGGGGCGATGGAAATGGAAAGAAAGATTATATCTTTATTGATGATTTCAGCGCTATCATGATGAAATTAATAGAACAATGGGGGGATAATTATTCTGTGATAAATGTCGGAAGCGGCCAACTTTTGTCTGTTAACGACATCGTGAGTGAGATAAAGAATGAGGTAAACCCTTCATTCAATTGGTCATATAAGAATGCTAATACCCTTGATGTTCAGGATTTTAAATTAAATCTCAATAAATTAAAGAATGTTTTAGGGGACTTTAAATTTACTTCGTTATATGATGGAATAATAAAGACCCAAAAGTGGTATACACAAAGGCTTAATGGGCGGAAGTAGTGGGAAGCTAAATTGTAGTATAAATAGGATGGTGTTTATTTATACGATAGAGGATAAACACAGCAATCTTTACTGAATAATGTATCGGAAATTTTTTAAACAAATCGTTGATTGTCTTCTTTCAGTCTTTGGACTGGTAGTCAGTTGTATTCCGATGGTTTTTATTGCTATTGCTATTAAATGCGACAGCAAAGGACCTGTGTTTTTTAAACAGAGACGTTTGGGAAAAGGAATGAAACCTTTTACTGTATTTAAGTTTCGGACTATGTGTGATCATGCATATGAGATAGGTGGTATTGCAAAGAGTTCAAATGATTCTCGCATAACGAAAGTGGGTGCCTTCCTTCGTAGAACCAGTCTTGATGAGCTTCCACAGATGTTTAACATTTTAAATGGTACAATGGCTATTATTGGGCCTCGTCCAATACTTGACTGGGAGTTTGAACCATACAAGGACAATAAGGAGTACTGCAAACGCTACAATGTCAAGGCTGGCATGTTTTGTACAGTAGATGTTGACTATAGGGCCTCTGCTGACAGAGATCTCCAGTTTAAAATGGATGCAGAGTATGCAGACAACGTTTCCTTCGAATTGGATGTTAAAACTTTCTTCTCCATCATCAAGACTGTGATAAAAGGGGATAACGTGTACGTAGAAGATAATAAACACGATAATAATGAATAATAGTTATAACGGACATCTGTGTATAGTGTTCGCACTGGAGCACTATAACCCATTGAATATGATTCGCGCCTTTGGCGAGAATGGTATCAATCCTGTGTATATATCTGTGAAGCGTCGGTATGAAGTCGCTACACGTAGTAAGTATATCTCCAAACTCCATCGTGTGGACTCTGTGGAGGAAGGCTTTGAACTGTTGATGAAGGAGTATGGCAATCTGGCTGCACAGACCGGCAAGAAACCTTACATTGTGTTCTCAGATGACAAGTCTGTGGGCTACTTTGATCTGCATTATGATGAGTGGAAAGATAAGTTCATCACCTACAATGCAGGCCGTAACGGACGCATCAATGAATTCATGGATAAGTACCAGATTCAGCAGCTGGCCAAGAAGCATGGATTTAATGTGTTGGATAGTTATGTGATTGGTAAGAATGATCCACTGCCTGAGAATCTATGGTATCCTATCATTACCAAGGACATTTCGCCCAATTCTGGTAGCTGGAAGTTTGATGTGTATATCTGCCAGAATGAGCAGGAGCTGAAAGAGGCAATTCAGAAGATTGAGAGTCCGCTGATTATGATTCAGCATTTTGTGGATAAGCAGAATGAAATGGCTCTGGAGGGTTATACCATCAACCATGGTAAGGAGATGCAGATTATTACCCAGATGAAGTGGAAGTACCTGATTCAGGGATACTATAGCCCTTATCATGATGTATGCATGTTTACCGACAAAGAGATGGAGAAGAAACTCCAGGCTATGTTCGAGGAGATTGGATTTGAGGGTGTGTTTGAAGTGGAGTTCTTGATTGACAAGGATGGAACGTTTTATTTCATGGAAACCAACTTCAGAGCATCCGCTTGGAACCCCACCTGTAAGTTTGCCGGTATGCCATTGGATTACCTTTGGGTAAAGGGTATGGAGAATGGCTATATTGATCCTGCTGACCGCAAGGAATTTGAACCATTTACCAGCATGAGTGAAGTCATTGATTATGGAAAGCGTGTAGAGGGCGGTATGGTTCCCCTGGCAGAATGGCTTCGTGATTTCAAGGATGCTAAGTGCGTCTATATCTATGATAAAGAAGACCGTGGCCCTTGGGATGCGGTAATTGAAAATTGGGATTCATTTAAATAAAACCCTATGAAGAAAGTAATGCTCGTTGGCATCGGTGGTTACATCGGTGGTAAGTTCACAGAATACATTAACAAGAACTATCCTGACTGGAAGTTGGATGCTGTGGATAGCATGAACGGTATCTGGAAAGGAGCTGACTTCCACGGCTTTGATGCAGTGTATAATGTGTCTGGACTGGCACATGCCAATGCTCGTCAAGGCTCTGAAGAATTGTACTATGCGGTAAACGGACAACTCCCTATTGATGTGGCAAAGAAAGCTAAGGAAGAAGGTGTGCCCCTGTTTGTTCAGATGAGTAGCCAGATAGTGTATGGTGATATGAGTGGATTGGGGGAAGAGAAGATGATTACTGCTGAGACCATCCCTTCTGAACCTACTGTTTATGGTAAGAGCAAAATGATGGCAGAACGAGGATTACAGGAACTTGTAGATGACAAGTTCCAAGTTGCTATTATGCGTCCGCCACTTATTTATAGCGAGTTTGCGAGAGACAATTTCCCACGTTTGGTGAACTTTGCCAAGAAAATGCCCATATTCCCTAAACTGGAGAATAAACAGAGTATGGTGTATGTAGATAACCTGTGTGAGTTGATCAAGCTCATTATTGAGAACAATAAAGGTGGTATCTACTATCCCCAGCAGGAGTGCTACATTGAGACTAGCAAGATGGTGGCAGATATTGCCAAGGCAGTAGGAAACAAGATGTGGCAGACAAGAATCTTCAATCCTGCATTGAAGTTTTTTTCAAAGTTTGAGAAGTTTAGCTTTATCCATAAGGCATTTGGCAGTATTGCTTACGATATGAGTCTTAGTAATCACTTTGAGGGGAAGTACAGAGTCGTTAGTTACGATGAGTCAATCCGTAGGATCGCTAAGGCACATATGATTGTGTAACAAATGAGGTGGCAAAATGAGAATTCTTATAGTTACACAATATATTTACCCGGAGAATTTCAAGAGTAATGAATTGGCTTTTGAACTGGCCAAACGTGGGCATCATATTGATGTTCTGACTGGAATTCCGAACTATCCAGAGGGTGTATATTTCAAAGGTTATGGATTGTTTAAAAATAGGATTGAGCATAAAAACGGAGTTAACTTTTACCGTTGTATTCAGACCCCAAGAGGAAGAAAGGCCTCTGGCTTGGGGCTAGCATGTAACTATATTACCTTTGTTTTCTCTGCTACATTATGGATCTTATTCTACTTCGCTTGGAAGAAACGTTATGATGCCATTATCACTCACGAACCATCACCTATTACTCAGTTGATACCTGCTATCATTCTTGGTAAGATACGTAAAGTACCTGTGTACTCATGGATAATGGATATTTGGCCGGATGCGATGAAGAATAGTGTCAGTGAGAAGTTATATAATAGAGTTGCACCAATATTGACTGGTATTACGGAATGGACTTATAAAAATTCTCATAAGATTCTCATAACATCTAAAGGTTTTGAAGGGTTAATTTGTAGAAATAATAATTATCATAATAAGATTGTATATTATCCGAACTGGAGTATTGATTTAAAAAAGATCCCTGCAAATTATCCTATACCAGAATTACCCGAGGGCTTTAAGATTATGCTTGCTGGTAATTTAGGGGAGGCTCAGAATTTGGATGCTATAGGAGAAGCCATGCTTTTGTTAAAAGATGTAAAGGAAGTAAAGTGGATTTTTGTTGGGGATGGTAGTTGGAAGCAATGGTTGGACGACTTTATTACAGATAATCACCTTCAAGAAACTGCTTATACATTGGGGCGTTTTCCTGGAGAAGCAATGGCTACCTTTTATAAATATGCTGACGCAATGCTGATAACACTTCGAGGTGGGTTCATAGATTTGGATATGACTGTTCCTGCAAGAATGCAATCATATATGTCAGCCGGACGTCCAGTACTAGGCATGATAGGACCAGGCGTACAGGAATTAATAAAAGAAGCAGATTGCGGTTATGCTGTGCCCGCAGGTGACTATGACGCATTAGTAGATGTAATACGAAACAAAGTTATTACGGAAAAGGGAACTTTTGAAGCAAAAGGTTTAAATGGACGCAAGTATTTTGAAAAAGAGTTTATGCTAGATCATTGCATTGATCACATTGAGAGTATTATTAGTAAACAATGAGTGTACCGATAGCACTGAGATAATAATCAAAGGCCCTTTTATGGCTTTAACCATTTCTTTTGGTCAATGGTTAATGACCAATGGCAAGATCTGATGAAAGTAGTACAATTGTTATGGAAATGACAGTTGGGTTATGAGCCTACGGGACCAGAGTATATAGTGTTATAGATTAATACGAATTAAATATTTAGAATAACAACATGAGTGTATTTAAAGACAAAACCCTCTTGATAACGGGAGGAACAGGATCGTTTGGTAATGCAGTGTTGAATCGTTTTCTGCGTACGGATATTGGGGAGATAAGGATCTTCTCGCGTGATGAAAAGAAACAAGACGATATGCGCCATGATTTCCAAGCGCGTATGCCGGAAGTGGCCGGTAAGATCAAGTTCTACATTGGTGATGTTCGCAACAAGAGTACGTTGAAGTATGCCATGAAGGGTGTCGATTATGTGTTCCATGCAGCCGCCCTCAAGCAGGTGCCCTCTTGCGAATTCTTCCCCATGGAAGCTGTGAAAACGAATGTAATTGGTACAGACAATGTCTTGGATGCTGCTATTGATGCAGGTGTCAAGTGTGTCATCTGCTTGTCGACAGACAAAGCAGCATACCCTATCAATGCAATGGGTATTACCAAGGCCATTGAAGAAAAAGTTGCTGTGGCCAAGAGCCGCTACAGTGGTAACACAAAGATTTGCTGCACCCGTTACGGTAATGTGATGTGTAGCCGTGGTAGCGTGATTCCTCTTTGGATTGATCAGATTCGTAAGGGTAATCCGATTACCTTGACTGAGCCAAAGATGACTCGCTTTATTATGTCTTTGGAAGAAGCTGTTGATTTGGTTCTATTCGCCTTCGAGCACGGACAGAATGGTGACATTTTGGTTCAGAAGGCTCCCGCCTGCACAATTCAAACACAGGCAGAAGCGGTATGCGAACTCTTTGGCGGAAAGAAGGAGGATATTAAGGTGATAGGCATCCGTCATGGTGAGAAAATGTATGAAACCCTCCTTACAAATGAAGAATGTGCTAAGGCCGAGGATATGGGCAACTTCTATCGTGTGCCTGCAGACAATCGTACCTTAAACTATGACAAGTATTTCACAGAGGGTAATGTAGAACGTGAAGTACTCACTGAGTTTAATAGTAACAATACCAAACTTTTGACGGTAGAAGAAACTAAGGCAAAGATTGCTTCTCTTGAATATATCCAGAACGAGCTCAACGGTATTCCTAATATCGTAAAGTAAAAAATATGGCAAAATTTAAAGATAACGGGAAGCTTAAACTGCTGATAATTGTAGGCACCCGCCCTGAGATTATCAGGCTTGCTGCTGTGATCAATAAATGCCGTCAGTATTTTGACTGTTTGTTAGCTCATACGGGTCAGAACTATGATTATAATCTGAATGGTGTATTTTTCAAGGATTTAAAGCTTGCAGATCCTGATATCTACATGGAGGCAGTAGGCAATGACCTTGGTGTGACCATGGGCAATATCATTGCCAAGAGCTATCAACTGATGGTGGAGGTGAAACCAGATGCGGTATTAGTTCTTGGAGATACCAATAGCTGCTTGAGCGTGATTGGTGCAAAACGCCTGCACATTCCTATCTTCCATATGGAGGCTGGTAACAGGTGTAAGGACGAGTGTCTGCCTGAAGAGACTAACCGCCGTATTGTGGATATCATCTCTGATGTCAATATGGCATATAGCGAGCACGCTCGCAGGTATCTGGCTGATACTGGTCTACCCAAAGAACGTACTGTAACTGTTCGGTGAATCCCGCCATTGCCGTATAAAATAATGTACGTACCTTTGTCGCTGATAATTTCACTTTAAAATTTTAGCGACAA
>OCTX014563981.1_pt1 | contig 19256 bp, 13 predicted proteins | sample 1539691 | NCBI WGS metagenome assembly OCTX01 (sample SAMN02144231, study PRJEB22623) | gut metagenome | biome: sheep rumen | host: Ovis aries | place: New Zealand
GGTTTTTGAACGACGCGGAGCGTTATTCTTCCATCTATGGGGATGATTTAAGCTACAAAGGATTTGGTGGTACGATTGCGGATAATCATAAAAATTATCTCCCGACAATACTTTCCGCATGTCTACAACACCTCGGGCAGTTGGTAGAGACGTGTGCCGTTGCTGCCCTTGATGAGAATGCAACAGCCACGCGGGGGCTGCTCGGCCAAGGCCGCCTTCACCTGCTCCACATCAGCGAATTTGCGGAATTGGCAGCGGGTTTTGCCAAACTCCTCGCCCACGAGCCATGTGTTGGTGAGCCCATACTCGGCGAGCATGTCGGCGATGTGCTGGTGCTCCTCGGCGGAGGCGTCGCCCAACTCGCGCATGTCGCCCAGGATGGCCATTTTGTTCTCCACGCGCATGTCGCGAAAATTCTGCAGGGCGGCTGCCATGCTGGTGGGGTTGGCGTTGTAGGCATCGACGATGAGCGTGTTGTGCTCGGTGCGGGTGAGCTGCGAACGGTTGTTGCTGGGCACGTAGTTGGCCAGAGCGTGGTTGACCTGGGCCACATCCACGTCGAAGAACAGGCCCACGGAGATGGCGGCCAGCATGTTGTAAAGGTTGTAGGCCCCGATGAGGTGGGTATGCACCAGTTCTTTCTCCGTGTCGCCCTCTTCATCGACAATCCACCAGCGGAAGGTCAGGAAGGGGGCGCACTCCACCACCTCTCCCTTGACGACGATGTCGTCGGAGTCGCCCGTACCGTAGCCTGCCAGCAGAATGAGCCCGCGCTCATTGGCCATCTGCATGAGATGCTCGTCGTCGGTGTTGATGAAGACGAACCCGTGGTCGGGGTCGCCCTCCTCGGCCCGCTTGCGCAGATAGTCGTAGAGCTCGCCCTTGGTGTTCATCACGCCCTCGAACGAACCGAAGCCCTGCAAGTGGGCACGGCCCACGTTGGTGATGAGTCCGCAGGTGGGTTCGGCGGTTTCCACGAGCGTCTTGATGTCGCCCGGATGGCTGGCTCCCATCTCCACAACGGCTATTTCGTGCTCACGGTTGAGCCGGAAGAGCGTTTTGGGCACTCCCACGTCGTTGTTGAAGTTGCCCTGGGTGGCCAGCACGTTGTATTTCTCGGCCAATACGGCGGCCACCAGCTCCTTGGTGGTGGTTTTTCCGTTGGTTCCGGTGATGCCAACGACGGGAATGTCAAACTGGCGGCGATGCTCGCGGGCCAGGTCCTTGAAAGTTTGCAGACAGTCATCGACGAGGACGAACTGCTCCTTTCGGGCCGCGTCGATGGCTCGTTCTTCGTCAACGACGGCGTAGGCGCAACCCTGGTCGAGCGCCTTGGCGGCATAGTCGTTGCCATTGAACGAAGCTCCCTTCAGCGCCACGAAGATGCTGTCCTTGGGGCAGTCGCGGCTGTCGGTGGTTATCACGGGGTGCTGTCGGTAAAGCTGATATAGTTCCTTGATGTTCATGTCGTGTTTTTGTTGATTGTTCGTGCAAAGATATTTATTATTTTCCGAATAGGAATGTTTTTGTGCGAGTTTTATTTTGCAGTTAGCCGAATTTGTCATACCTTTGCTAGTGATAATCGACAAAAACGAGAAAAATGGGCACGACCAATGTTTGCCGTATCATACTTTTGCCATTTGGCAAAGGTTTTTTGCCGTGGCTGAAAGTCTTGGCCGCCCCCATGTGCATGGTGCTGCTGTTCGCCTGTAGCGACGCCACCCCCCGACAGACTTTCACCACCAGCCAGCGGGCAGCCGTGGACAGCGTAGTGAAGCGTTGCCGCAACATCGACTCGCTGAAAATCCTGTTCCACTATTATGAGCGCAACCAGAACACGCTGGGCCAGATTGTAGCACTGCGCGAACTGGGACGGCTCTACCGCAACAACAGCCAGTTCGACAAAGCCCTGAAGGCCAACGCACAGGGCCTGGAAGTGGCCGAGCAGGCAGCCGACACCATCGAGATGGTGCAGGCCCTGAACAACATCGGAACCAACTATCGGCGGCTGGGACTGCTCGACATGGCGTCAGAGTACCACTACAAGGCGCTCAACACGGCGAGAGCCTTCAGCGACTCGCTCGACGAGCAGGCGCGCAAGAACCTGGTGGTGTCGCTCAACGGTCTGGGCAACATCTACCTCACGCTGGGCGACGAGCACTTGGCCGACAGCGTGTTCCGCGCTGCACTGGCCGGCGAGCAGATGCTGGGCAGCACACTCGGACAGGCCATCAACTATGCCAACCTGGGCTCCATCTTCGAGAAGAGCGGACAAACCGACTCGGCATGGGCCTACTACCGCAAGTCGCTCGACATGAACAAAGAGGCAGGCTCGGAATTGGGCGTTTCGCTCTGCCACAACCACTTCGGGAGACTCTACGAAAACGAGCAACGATACGAGGAGGCACTGCGCGAATATGCACAGTCGTACGACATGATGAAGGAAAGCCGCGACGAGTGGCACTGGCTGGAGTCGTGCATATCGATTGCCCGCGTCCATGTGGCCCGCCACGACTACGCCATGGCCGCAACCTATCTGGCCAAAGGAATGAACGTGGCAACCACCATCAAGTCGATGGAACACGAGGCGCAAATCCACCAGCTCTACTACGAAATCTACCGCTCTACGGGCAACAACGCCCTCGCCCTGGACCATTTCGTCAGGGCAAAGGAATGCAACGACAGCGTGGTGAACCTGAAGAAGGTGAACGAAATACAGAACCTGCGCATGAGCATTGAGCGCGCCCGACAGGAAAGCCGCTTCAACCTGGCGCAGAAAAACCTCGAGCTTGAACGGGTCTCCAAACACACTGCATGGTTCGCACTCCTCGTGGTGGTGCTGCTGGCGGCGGTGCTCATAGCCTTCATTTGGTACGCCCTGCGAACGCGCATCCGAACGGTGAAAATTCTGCGCGACGTGCAGACCGTGCGCGAGAACTTCTTCACCAACATCACCCACGAGTTTCGCACGCCACTCACCGTCATCCTGGGGCAAGGACAGCTGCTCAAGAACAGCACAGCCGACAACATGGACCAGGTGCATGCAGCCGCCACCATGATTGAGCGGCAGGGCAACAGCCTGCTCACGCTCATCAACCAGCTGCTCGACATTGCAAAGGTGAAATCGGCCATCGGCAACCCCGACTGGCGGCAGGGCAACGTGGTGGCCTACGTGGCCATGCTCGTGGAGAGTTTTGCCGACTATGCACGGCAGAAAAAGATAGCGCTGAACTTCCGGCCCGCAGAAAACGAAGTGCAGATGGACTTCGTGCCCAACTACATGAACAAGGTGATGCGCAACCTGCTCTCCAACGCCTTCAAATATACGCCCGAGGGGGGACGCATCGAAGTCTCCACCCGACTGCAGGCCAGCACCCTCGAGCTGCGAGTGGCCGACAGCGGCGTTGGCATCGACGCAAAGAATCTCCCCCACGTGTTCGAACCCTTCTTCCAAGGCAAGGAAGACAGCCAAAAAGTGGGAACTGGAGTCGGACTCTCACTGGTGCGCGACATCGTGGAGACCATGGGCGGAAAAATCAGCGTGGAAAGCCAACCGGGCAACGGCACCACCTTCGTCATTAAGCTGCCGCTGCATGCCAAGGGAGCACTCGAGCAGAAGAACAAAGCAGCAAATGCGTCGGCACAGCCGCTGCCGCCTGTCAGCATGGTCGAAGCTACAATAGGCCCCGTCAGCCCGCTGACCGAACCCACCGTCCTGGCCGACGACCCACTGCCCGACGACGAGACGGCCACCAACATCACACGACTGCTCATCGTCGAAGACAACAACGACGTGGCCTACTACATCGGCCAGCAACTGCGCGAGAAATACGCCATCGCCTACGCAACCGACGGCGAGCAAGGACTGCAGAAAGCCATGGAAATGGTGCCCGACCTCATCATCACCGACCTCATGATGCCTGGCATCGACGGCTACGAACTGTGCAAGCGCGTACGCCGCTCCGAGCTGCTCAACCACGTACCCGTCATCATGGTGACAGCCCGAAGCACCGAAGAAGACCGCATACGAGGCCTTGAAGCCGGCGTTGACGCCTATCTCTACAAGCCCTTCAACAGCGAAGAACTGAACGTGCGCGTGGAGAAACTGCTCGACCAGCGACGCCTGCTGCGCGAAAAATACTCGCAAGCCATCAAACAAGACAACACGCAGAGCGTAGCCGTGGAACCGGCTGTGAGCGACTTCATACGCCGCATCGACGAGGTCATCACGCAACTCATGCCCAGCGGCGACGTCAACCTGCAGAGCGTGTCGGGAAGTCTGTGCCTCAGCACATCGCAATTCCGCCGCAAACTGTTTGCCACCACGGGCGAAACACCCGCCAACTACATCACAATGGTGCGCATGCGCCAAGCCCGGAGACTGCTCACCGAACATGCCGAAATGAACGTGGGCGAAGTGGCCACGGCATGCGGCTACGACGACAACAGCCACTTCACACGCGTATTCCGCCAGGTTTACGACATCACGCCCACCGAACTGCGCCGCAACCAAACAAAATAAGATTGCCCATGGAATACCAGATACAAGTGAAAGGCCGCCTGATGAACCTCGGGAAGCCGCAGGTGATGGGAATACTCAACGCAACGCCCGACTCGTTCTACAGCGAAAGCCGACAGCAAACCGAAAAACAAATAGCCGAACGCGCCGTGCAAATAGCAGCACAAGGAGGAAGCATCATCGACGTGGGAGCCTGCTCAACCCGACCCGGAGCACAGCAGGCGAGCCCAGAAGACGAAACGGCACGGCTGCGCACAGCCCTCGCCATTGTGCGCAGGGAGCTGCCCCAGGCGGTGGTGTCGGTCGATACGTTCCGACCCGAGGTGGCGCGCATGGCAGTGGAAGAATACGGAGCCGACATCGTCAACGACGTCAGCGAGGGCAGCATTGAAATGTTCAGAATGGTGGCACGGTTGCGCGTACCATATATATTAATGTCGGTACAGCCCACCCTGCGCGACACGCTCTTGGCATTCGCCCAAAAAGTCCAGCAGCTGCACGCCTTGGGACAGAAAGACATCATCCTCGATCCGGGATTCGGTTTCGGCAAGACCCTGGAGCAGAACTACCAACTGCTCAACCAGCTCGACCATCTCTCGGTGCTTGGTCTGCCCCTACTGGTGGGAGTGAGCCGCAAGTCGATGATTTATCGCCAGTTGGGTGTCACTCCCGACGAGGCCCTCAACGGCACCACCGTGCTCAACACCGTCGCCTTGGCGAAGGGTGCCACCATCCTGCGCGTTCACGACGTTAGAGAGGCCATAGAAGCAGTAAAACTGACCGAAAGCCTAACCCTCTAACTGTCTATCCGTCTAATTGTCTATCTGTCTAATTGTCTATCTGTCTAATTGTCTAACAGTCTATCCGTCTAACCGTCAAGAAATATGTTTGCATTTGGAATAAAGGATTTCATCGACATCTTCTTGGTCGCCCTGTTGCTCTACTACAGCTACAAGGTGATGAAAGAGTCGCGCTCGCTCAACGTGTTCATCGGCATCATGATTTTCGTCGTGGTGTGGCTGCTGGTGAGCCAAGTGCTGGAGATGCGCCTGTTGGGCAGCATCATGGACAAATTGGTCAGCGTGGGAGTGCTGGCACTCATTGTGCTTTTCCAGGAAGAGATACGCAAGTTTCTCTACGTCATGGGCGGCCATCAGAGCGTCAAGCCCCTGATGAACATCTTCAACTTTGGCCACGACAAGAAGGCCGAAACCGACAAGTCCATCATCATGCCCATCGTCATGTCGTGCATGAGCATGAGCAAAGGCCGCGTGGGAGCGCTCATCGTCATCGAGCGAGCCGCCCCACTCGACGACATTGTGGCCACAGGCGACCGCATCGACGCCAACATCAACCAGCGGCTCATCGAGAACATCTTCTTCAAGAACTCCCCCCTTCACGACGGCGCCATGGTCATTTCGCAGAAACGCATCAAGGCCGCAGGCTGCATCCTGCCCGTCAGCCACGACATGGACATCCCCAAGGAGCTGGGACTGCGCCACCGCGCAGCCATGGGCATATCGCAAGACAGCGACGCCATAGCCGTTGTCGTCAGCGAAGAGACAGGCCGCATCTCGGTGGCCATCAACGGCCAGTTCCACCTGCGCCTCTCCGCCGAGCAGCTCGAGAAACTGCTCACCGACCAGATGGCAGCCTGAGCACTTGCCACTACAAGAAAAACGATTTCCCCCGCCACGCTTGGATTCTCCGCAAAGAATCAGCGTGGCGGGGGAAATCGTTTTTTTGTTTTGCCGGCTATCGGCTATTGTCGGGAACTATCTCTGAATCTTTCTGACGCGTTTGCCATCGTTGACAATCAGCAGCCCCTTGAACGGAACCTGGTCAAGATTGAACGAACGGGCAGACGATTCATACAGTTTCCGGCCCTGAGCGTCATACACGCGCACCATCCCGTCGGATTCAGACGCCTGGCGCTCGTTCACCAGAACGTTGCTGATGCCTGTGGTGGCAGTCCAGTTGGCATTTTTCTCGTCTTTCAGCGCTATCTTTCCGTTGAGAATGGTCAGCAGGTAGCTGTTGCTGTACTTCTCGTTGCAGCGCATAGGCTGATAGTCTTGGTCTTTCGTTTCATTGTACGAAGCGGCATAGATGCGGTAGTTTCCGTCGGGCAGCTTGTTCAGGTTGGCGTTGAAGCTGAGCTCGTAGAAATAGTTGTTCCCGTTTGCATCCTCATTAAGGTATTCGATGTTTGACACCTGCTCCGAACCCAACACGGTAATCTTGCCAGTGCTGAGATCTTCGGCCACAAGGCACAGCAGGCCAGAGAACGAATTGACGTCGAAGTTCATGGCATGCATGCGGGAAGTGATGTTGCCGGCACGGTTGCTGATGACGAGTCCGTCATAGAGACCCCATGACGAAGCATACTGCACGTCGTCCGTGTTTTTGCGCACCTGCACCATTTCCTGCTGAGCGGTGTATCCTTTCAGGTCGGCAATGTTGAAGAAACCGTCCGACGAGCCTTCCCATCCCCAGTTGACATGCACAAATCCTTCCTCGTCGTAGCCATCGAGCACAAACTCGTGGCCACCTTCCCGCTGGCTGGCACCACCGTAGAGCACAGGCCGGCCGGCGCTGATTTCTTCGAAGATCTTCTCCATCCATTCCAGATTGGGGAAATAGTCACGACGATAGAAGTGCATGTTGGGATGATAGTAGAAACGACTGCTCAAAGCATCGCAGGCATCATGGGTGAAAGCACCGCTGCCCGTGCGCGTATATTGCATTTTGACGGAATAGCCGCAATGCTTCATCAGCGTTGAAACTGATTTGCGCTGGGCATCGGTCCACGGGCCATGGTTCTTGTAAACGGGCAGCATGTTGTCCCAATCGTAAGCAGACTTTGCCAAGTTGTCCGACAGTTTTTGCGAAGCCGTGGAGCCCTCGGGGGTAAAATAGTATGAAACACTTCCTTTTCCTTTCTCAGGCCAACGATGATAATACATGATTTGCGCCATGGCGGTAGCCACGCACCCCGTAACATAGTGGACTTCCTCCTTTTTGGAGTTCTCATACGTAGGAGTCTGGTCGTTGAAGGGTGCGTCTTGTCCCCACTTGGTCTGCAAGAGTTCCGCTACACTCGATTTGAGTCCGGCCTTCTCAGGTCTCACATTTTCGCTCTTGACGCCATTGGCCAGGTTGTAGGCCAGCTGCTCGTTCATGGCGTCGAGCCACCAGCGGAATCCGGGAGCCGCTTTTTCGGCGACGAAAGGTTTGTCCGAATAGCCTTGCACAGCCTCAAAGGCATCGTCGTTGGCGATGACGGCAAATCCGGCCTCGCCACCAATGATGGTGAGTTGCGGATTGCGTTCAATAACGTTTAGCGGCATGTTGGCGGCAGCCTTGCGCAGGCCAGAGCGGTTGGCCTTGGCAAAGATGGCCTTTTGGGCGGCCTGCATCATACTTTGCTCGGTGCGCTCTTTGGCAGTTGCCGTAACCATTCCTGCAAAGAGGAACAGGAAAAGGAGTTTTGTTTTCATAGGTTTTGTACTTTTTTTTAGACGGTCAAAGAGGAAAGGCCGTTTTTCGGCCTCTCCTCTTTTTCCGATAGGGTAGAATGATATTGATGAATTATTGTTGCTTCACAAGCTTGATGCTCGTAAATCTCTCCCACCAGCCAGCTCCCGGTTGATAGAACCAAAGCGATCCAACGCCTGATCCGTCGAAGGTGCTTTCCCAAGTGATTTCTGTGGGGAAGCTGTCTCCGTCGCCCAGTTGCCATTCTGCGGTCAAATCTTCGGTTGACATGTTGGCACCGTCGTCGGTGAGCCAAATCCACTGATAGCTACCGCCGTATTCAGAGATGATTTCGTTCATGACGAAGCCCAAGGTTCCCTTCTTGGTGGCGCTGTCGAATGTGTAGCGGAAGTGCCACTGGAAGTCGAGCGCCACACCTACGTTGAGGAAGCCGACACCTGTGGCGGTGAGCAGATTGTTGTAGTTGGGGTCTTCTTCATCGCTCGGTCCGCTGATGGTGATGGTCTTCTCGAAAGCGGCACCTTCAGAGTTGACGGCCTGGAACAGCCATTTGCCGAAGAACTTCTCGAAGAATGCGGCATCGTTGTCGCGCAGCACAACCTCAATTTCGTCTCTTTCGAGCTTGGCGCCCTGCAAATTGGTGATTTTCAGCTTGAAGGTGCGGGCCTCGTTGATTTCGTTGTCATCAACGGTCTTGATTTCCACACCCAGGGTTTCGGCCGAAGTGGTGTCGTTGAGCAGGGTGAGGTTCTTTGACGTTACAAGGAAATGCGTGTCCTCGGTGGCGGGATTGCTGCCTTCGGCAATCACCTGGATGTTCATCTTGATGTCGCCGTTGCGTTGTCCGTTGATGGCGATGGGCACCTTGAAAATTCCGGAGTTTTCCTTCATTACCAGTTTGTCCGTGGTGAATCCAACCGTCGTGCTCGCGTTCGAGTTGATTGACTCATCGTCGCTGGAGCATGCCGCAAAGAGCGTTGCGACAGCCAGCAGGAGGAAAAATTTTATATGTTTCATACGAATAATTGTCTTGATTGAAGTTGAGTAAATGGATTAATAACCAGCATTCTGGACAATCTGCGGATTGGCGTCGGTCTCAGCCTTGGGAATGGGGAAGATGAGACGCGGGTCGTTGGCCGTCTTGTTGAGCTTGGTGGTGACGGCAGAGCCCGGGAACAGACAGAGGTCGTCCTGTTGGGTGGTGTTGCGCACCACGCCCATGTGCCAGCGCTTCAGGTCGAAGAGTCGCATGCCCTCGCAAAGCATTTCGCGGCGGCGTTCGTTCTTCAGTTCGTTCATCAGCTCAGTGGCGTTGCCGTAGGTCTGAGGTGTGAAGTCGGCAAAGCGGTTGGCCTGCAGTTCGTTGAGATATTTGGCTGCTTCGCTGATGTTGCCAGCCTGTGCATAGGCTTCGGCGGCAATGAGGTACATTTCAGCAATGCGGAACACCTTGGGCTCGCTCACGAAACGTCCGCCCTCGGTCTTCACCACATTCTGGTGGATGCCAGAGTCATCGGGATACTTGTTCAGCTCCAGGACGTCGCCGCTCGTACCGTTGGTGGTGGTGATGGTCTGCACCTTGAAGTAGGCTTTGATGCGCAGGTCGTTCATGGTGAAGATGCTGATCAGGTCGCCGCTGGGGATGTAGTCGGGCGCACTGCCTTCGGTGTAAGGCAGGAATCGAACGCCGTTTTGTCCGGGCAGCTCGTTGGCAGAGGGCACGGGCAGCTGCCAGATGGCCTCTGGTGCATTGTCGTTGTGCCACATGTCAACCAACTCGTCGGCATCGGCGCAGAGAGCGTAGCTGTTGCTGTTGATGAGCTGGGTAGCCTTGGCGGCAGCCGTGGCGTAGTCGTCCATGGCGAGCGCCACGCGAGCCTCGAAGGCGGTGATGACATCCTGGCTGACGTAAGCCAGCGGATTGGTCTTGTTGAGCGATGTAGGCTCAGCGGGGATGAGCGGCTTGGCAGCCTCTATGTCCTTCTTGATTTGCTCGTAGGTCTCGGCCAGCGTAGCGCGGGCGGGATACTTCGAGTTGTCCGAAGTGGGTGCATAAACAGTTGAGAAGGCTACGCCCGTATTGGCCTGGCTGGCCGTGCTTGCCTCATAGTCGGCGCAGAAGTACTGGGCCAGTTGGAACAGGGAGAAAGCACGGAGGAAGTAAGCCTCGCCTACGATTTGGTTCATCTCGATCTTGCGGCTGGCAATGACTTCCTGGTCGTTCTCCTCGCCGACGACCGTCGGGTCGTTCAGGTCGAGCTTGGCGGCAAAGTCGATGATGTAGTTGCAACGGCTGATAAGCCCTTGGAATCCGCCCCAGATGGATTCGAACTCTCCGGTCTCAGCATTGTGTTGCCAGCGGTGCAGGTTGCCGTAGGTGTTAGAGAAACCAACCACGGCGTTGAAGTTGTCAGTCATCAGTTCTGGAGCCACCCAATAGCCACCGCTGTTGAGTCCTCTCAGCGGCGAATAGAGGCCCGTCCGCATGTTGATGAAGTCGTTGTAAGACTGGAGTGCCTCTGTGTCGGGTATTGCGTCGTAAGGCTTCATGTCCATGTCGCACGATGTAACCCCCAGCGTCAATACTGCAAACAAAATTACATATATTTTTTTCATATATCTTTTCTCCTTATGATTTGATTAGAATGTGAGTTGAGCACCGATTGAAATCTGGCGTGTGTTGGGGTAGTTACCCAGGGTGACATTCGAGTTCACCTCGGGGTCGTAGCCCTTGTATCCAGTGAAAGTCAAGAGGTTACGTCCAACGACGAAAATCTTTGCGCCTTTGAGAATCTTGCTCTGCTTCATGAGTTTCTCGGGGAAGCTGTAAGAGAGCTGCAACATCTTCATACGCACGAACGAGGCATCCTCAAGCAGGTGGGTGTCGAATTCCACGTCAGCGTCCATGGCGGGGATGTCGGTAACCTGACCGGGAGTTGTCCACATGTTGAACATGTCGGTGGTCTGGTTGTGGTCGCTGGCGAAGGCTGCGTTCTCGGTGAAGTAGCGTTCGTTGTTCAACATGTAGCGGTCGAACATACCGGTGAACTGCACGTCGAGCTGGATGCCTTTCCAAGAGAGTGTTGACATCAGACCGCCCGACCAGGGAGCGAACTGGTTCTTGCCGGTCATCACGGCGTCGTTGTCCGAATAGACCTTCGTTTCGTTGCCGTTCTTGTCGAGCCAAACGTTTTGGCCGTCGCGCGGGTCAACGTGGCTCCAGCGCACATAGTAGAACTCGCCGTAGGGGTGGCCCACTTCCATGCGCAGACCCGTGTTGGCAATCGTGAAGAAGTCGAGACCCTGGAAGAGCTTGGTGATTTTGTTCTTGTTGTAGTTGCCGTTCAGGCTGACGGTCCAGAACCAGTCACGCGACTTGAGAATGTCGAACTCGATGTTGAAGTCGATACCCTGGTTGGTCATTTCGGCCACGTTGCCCCAGCCTCCGGAGAAACCGGTGGTGTAGGAATAGGGAATCTCCATGAGCATGTTGCTGGTGGTCTTCTTGTAGTATTCAACGTTGAAGTTGACGCGGTTGAACAGACGTCCGTTCAGGGCCACGTTGAATGTCTTCACGGTTTCCCATGTAAGGTCGGGGTTGGAGGGGTTGGCAACAGCCGTACCCGAAACACCGTTGTAGAGAGGACCCGTGCCAACCAGACCGAGGGCGCGGTAGGGGCTGATGCCCGAGTTACCGGTAGAACCGTAGCTCACCTTGACAGCCAAGTCGCTCAACCAGCGCTTGGTGCTGGCCATGAACGATTCGGAAGAAATCTTCCACATGACAGCAGCAGCGCCGAAGGTAGCCCAACGGTTGTTCTCGCCGAAGAGCGAGCTGCCGTCGCGACGGGCGCTCAGGTCGATGAAGTAGCGGTCGCCATAGGCATAGTTGAGGGCGCCGAACCAAGAGTTGCGGCTCTCTTCGGTCAGGTAAGTGTTTCTGCCAGAAGGCACGTTGGCCGAAGAACCGGCGGTAGGCAACATCAGTCGCACGTCGGTCTGACCGTCAATGTCGAGCATGAATGCGCGGTCCTTGCTGTAGGTGGACTCCTGTCCGAGCAGCACGGTCACGTCGTGCATACGTCCGATGTTGAATTTGTACTCGGCGGTGTTGGTGACAGTCCACTGATAGTAGCGCTCAAACTGGTCCTGCGTTGCACCGGCTCCCTCGAACGGGCCAACGGGATAGCACTTGTAGTCGTAGGTGTAGTCAAGTGCCTCGAGGCCCACGGCCGATCGGAGGTTCATGCCCTTGATGGGGGTGATGTTGACGTAAGCGTTCTCGTTGATGTTCAGTCGGCGGTTGCTCGAAGGCTGAATCTCGCTGAGGTAGTAGGGGTTGTAGTAGCCCAGCAGGTCGAACTCGTCGAGACGCTTGCCATAGCCCTTGAATTCGGACTTTGAGTAGTCGTAGGTGTCGTAGTCGAAGCCCAGAAGCTCATAGTAAGACTGGATGGGCAGATAGACACGCGCTGCATAAGTCTTGTTATAGACCGAGTTGCTGGAGTTTCCGAAGGCGGTTGTTCCCGACTTGGTGAAAGCCAGGTTGTTGTTCAGTCCCACCTTGAGCCACTTGGTGATGGTGCTCTCGATGTTGGCGCGGATGGTTTCGCGGCGCATGCTCGAGTCGTCCATGATACCCTCAGCCTTGTAGTGGCCGTAGGAGAGCAGATAGGACATGTTGCTCGAACCGCCCACCACGCTGGCAGTAATCTCGCTTGTGGGTGCGCTCTTGCCGAAGAACACGTCTTTCCAGTCGGTAGAAATGCCGTTTTTCACGAAGTAGTTCTTCATGGCCTGGAAACTCTCGCTGGTCTTGTTGGCCGGGGTGAGGATTTCCTGGAAGTTGAGCCACTGCTCGGCGTTCATCATCTCCACATGGTCGCCCGTCATCTTCGAGATACCATACTGTGCAGAAACGCTGATCTGAGCCTGCTGGCCGTACTTTCCGCGCTTCGAGGTGAGGATGATCACACCGTTGGCGGCGCGCGAACCGTAGATGGCTGTAGAGGAAGCGTCCTTGAGCACCGTCATCGACTCGATGTCGTTGGGGTTCAGGGTCTGGAAGGTGCTGGAAGTGATTTCGCTTCCGTCCAGAATGTAGAGCGGGGTGGTCGAGGCGTTGATGGAGGTGACGCCACGTATGCGCATCGAAACGCTTGCCGAAGGCTCACCCGACGACGTAAACACCTGCAAACCAGCCACCTGGCCCTGCAGGGCATCGCCGATGTTGGCCACCGGACGGTTTTGGAATTTGTCTGCCGTCACCGTCTCTACCGAACCGGCAATGGTTCCCAACTTCTTGGCCGAACCGTAACCGGTCACAACCAGAGCGTCGAGCATGGTATTGCTGGCAGCCAGCGTGACGCGTACATTGGACTTGATAGCCACATTTTGTGTCTCATAACCTACATACGACACTTCCAGATGCTTGGCACCACTAGGCACCGACAGACTGAACTTTCCATCTTGATCTGAAACTGTTCCGGTCTTGGTTCCCACCACACGGATGGTTGCACCAATGATTGGCTCACCATCTTCTGCTGAAACCACGGAACCCGAGACTTTCGTTTGTGCCAGAGCCATTCCCAAACTCAGGAACAAGCCGGCCAACAACATAATTAGTCTTTTTTCCATAAATTCTCTCTCAATATTAAAAATTAAACTGTTAATATTCGCTTTTTTGCAATTGCCAAACCTCTATATTATATAAAAAAGGTGGCAGCCCACACATTGCAGGCAGTTCTTCTCGTTTTCTAAAACTTCGTCATTTCTCACCTTAGATTTCCTCCAAAGAGGCGTTAACATTGGTTTGCAGCAACAAAGCCACCTTGCAAAAATAGCGCATTTATTTAACACCAACAAATAAAATTATAAAAAACACACACCGTTAAACATTTTTTAAAACATTTTGTTAAAAAAGTTCGCAAACACACCCTGTTGCTTTCGTTTTGCCAACAAAAAACGCCCTTGGCGGATCATTTCTCAACCTTTAGCCGAAAAGTCCTGACTTCTGTAATCCTCGCCCCCGAACTTGGCGGCAACACGACGGCTGCGCTCGGCCAAATAATGGCGGAAAGCGTCGTTGCCCAGCACCTCGATGTCCTCGGACAGCCCCAGCACAAAACGGCCCACGCCCACAAAGCTGCAAACCGGCAAATCCAGCAGCCAGTGGCTACCGCCGTCGTCGCGCAGATAGCGTTCTGCCCGAGGATACTCCTCCATGAGCACATGGTGGGCCAGCAGCCCCAGCCGCAACTGCACCTGCTGCTGCTCTTCGTCGGTGAACATGAATATGTCGGTGAACATCTGCCGGTGCTTCTGCTCGTTGGACCACTGCACGTCCATCAGCTGCACAGCCTCCATGCGCGAGAGCTTGAACGTCTTGTTCATGCCGCTCGACGGCTCGAAGCAGCGAACCTCGTTGTTGCCGTTCATGAGCATGAACGGCTCCACCACACGGTCCTTGCGCGAACGCCCGTGGGGCGACGAATAGTTCTTGAGCACCACCATCTGCTTGTACTTGATGGCCTCGTAGAGTACTTTCACGTGTTCGGCCGCGCGGCGGCGCAGCTCATCGTCGGCCAGGATGTTGAAGTCGTAGAACCGGTCGAGCTTGCGCTTTACGCCCTCCACCACGGCATTGTGAACATCCACCTGCTCGAGCAGCCGCCGAATGGTGACGGCCTCGTCCTCGGTGAACGATATGCGGTCCATCAGACGGGCAAAGAAGGGCGACGAACGGTCGATGCTGTAGCCGCGCCCGCGCTTCTCGACCACAAAACCGCAGTCGCGGTAGAACTCCAAGTAGTAGTAGAAATTGCGGCGCGAAACGCCCACGCGCTCGCAGATGCGGGCTACGTCCATGTCGCGGTTCTCGATGAGCAGCAACAGCAGCTCGAGTTGTTTTTCAAGTTTGTCGTGGCGCATTTTCCGACGGTTAGACGGTTAGACGGTTAGACATTTAGACAATTAGACATTTAGACAATTAGACAATTAGATATTTATTTGAAGTCCAAGGTGAGTTCTTCTGGCGGCAGCAGGGTGTAACTCATGCGGTGAAGGGGCGTGGGGCCATACTCGCGAATGGCTTCGCGATGCTTCTTGGTGGGGTAGCCTTTGTTGTTGGCCCAGTCGTATTGCGGATATTCCAGCGCCAAGGCGTCCATATAGTCGTCGCGGTAGGTCTTGGCCAGAATGGAGGCGGCGGCGATGGAGAGATACTTCCCGTCGCCCTTCACGATGCAAGTGTGGGGCAGCGGCTCCCCTGCCCTACTCTGTCCGCCGTCCAAAGGAGCGAAGTATGGACGAAAACGGTTGCCATCAACAATGATGGCCTCGGGACGCACCTGCAACTGGTCGAGGGCGCGGTGCATGGCCAGAAAACTGGCGTTGAGGATGTTTATCTTGTCGATCTCTTCAGGTGTGACGATGCCCACCGCCCAGGCCAAAGCGTCGCGCTCAATCACTTCGCGCAGGGCATGCCGCTTGCGGTCCGTGAGCTGCTTCGAGTCGTTGAGCTCAGCGTTCTCATAGTCTTTCGGCAGCACGACAGCCGCAGCATAGACGCTGCCCGCCAAGCAACCGCGGCCAGCTTCGTCGCACCCGGCCTCAATCAGTTCATGGTAATAACAACTTTTCAGCATCAAAAAAATATCAATTTATAAATGGTGAAGGAATGATTTTTAAACGAATGATCTCACATAATTGTGATTGACATGAATGGGGGGAATGGATTCAATTTTCACAGGAGGGGAAGTTACAGACCCCACCCCCATCCCCTCCCCTTGAGGGGCGGGGAGACTCCGCACAGACTGCTTATTCCCAGCTTTAAGGGAGGAGCCAAATGTTGGGCCAGTATTTTCTTCATAGCAACTGCTCTTTTAATCTACCCACAACTACCCCCTGCGCGCGCTCCCCGCCCCTCAAGGGGAGGGGTTGGGGGTGGGGTCTGTAACTTTTTCATACCATCAGCTCATTTAATCTACCCACAACTACCCCCTGCGCGCGCTCCCCGCCCCTCAAGGGGAGGGGTTGGGGGTGGGGTCTGTAACTTCTTCATAGCAACTGCTCTTTTAATCAACACACAACTACCCCCTGTGCGCGCTCCCCGCCCCTCAAGGGGAGGGGTTGGGGGTGGGGTCTGTAACTTCTTCATACTAACTGCTCTTTTAATCTACCCACAACTACCCCCTGCGCGCTCTCCCCGCCCCTCAAGGGGAGGGGTTGGGGGTGGGGTCTGTAACTTCAATTCCACTGCAGTTCACAGAAGAAACATCTCCGTCAGTCAACCCACCTTTTATCCTCCTCGCCACACCAACAATCTCCTCCACCACACCCAATGGATTACTCCTCACCATCTCATTCGAGAATCTAATCACCACTATCCCCTGCTCACGAAGGAAACCAGTGCGTTGCTCGTCATCCTCAAACTTGAGGTCGTGAGAACTGCCATCCACCTCGACACACAATTTCAGCTCAGGACAATAAAAATCGAGGATATAGCTCCCAATTCCCTGCTGTCGTCTGAATTTAAACCCACCTGCACCACGCCCTCTCAAAACTTTCCAGATAATGGCCTCCTCTGGGGTGGAATGGTTTCTGAGCTCTTTGCGCAGCGATGTTTGGTCAGAGTTGTTGGCTTCGGCAGAATGGTAGTGCATAGTGACATGGTGTTTTTTTGTTGATGACAGAAAGGAAGATTACAGACCCCACCCCCATCCCCTCCCCTTGAGGGGCGGGGAGACTCCGCACAGACAGCCTCCATCCTGCTTGAGGGGCGGGGAGATTCCGCACAGGCTGCCTCCTTCCTGCTTGAGGGGCGGGGAGACTCCGCACAGATTGCGTCCTCCCTGCTTGAAGGCGGAAAATATCGAAAACCAGCCTTTTTCTTGAAAAACGAAAGCAACAATGAATTATTGCACAGCACCGTGACCGTTTTGTCGGAAGATATTTTGCCAATTGCAGGAACATGTTTTTATTGTCGAGAAATAAGAACAGATTTTCTAGAGAATTTCATCGCAACTTCGGGAGATATTTTCGTCATGTCGAGATATAATTTTGCAACGTCGGGAGATAATTTCACAGCGCCAAGAGATAATTCCACTGCGCTGGGAGGCGCCGTCCCATTATCTACCGAGCGAAAAGCGTTAAAAAGATTGAAAAAGGGGGAGATTTAACAGAAAAAAGTCGGTTTGTGAACATATTGTGCACAAAACGGCAGTTTCTTTGCAATCGAAAACCAACGGCAACGCCCCGTCAGCAGGGGCAGTGCCAAGGATGGTGAAACTCACAAAAAAATAGATAAAAGGAGAAAACAACATGGAGAAAAACCTGATACTGAACGCGCAGACAGCCACATGGCTGTTGCAAGCAAGAGAAACGTCCTTATCAATCACTCATAAACTTTACGCAATCATGAAGAAGACCCTCACCCCCCTGCGCAAATACTACTCCGCCGTGCTGGAGCGACCCATCGACGTGCGGCAGACGCTGCTGCTCATCCAGGCCCAGGTGGCCTTTGTGCTGGCTGCGCTGCCCGCAGAATGCCCGCTGCTGTTGCGCGCAGCGTTCGCACTGTGGTTTGGCTGGAGTGTCAGAGTGTGCAAGCAGCAGCTCTGAGAACGGCCGTCAACAACATGTGAAACGGCTTCCACAAGCAACCCAATCGTCAACTTGCCACAAACAAAAAAGGGCGGCACACGCTGGTGTACCGCCCTGGGGTGTTCCTTTGAGATGGAACAGAACTGTTGTTTTGCAGTATGAGGTGACGTGTCTCACGTCACAAATTCACGGGATTGTGACGTGGGACACGTCACCTCATACTGCAAAGCAGACGAATAACTTTTAGATATGTAGAAGAGTATCAGAACTTGAAGTTTGCACCAACTTGGGCGAAGCCCTGGAAACCATAGCCAAGTTCGACGAAACCGCGGAGGTTGCGGGTGCCGGCCTCGAAGCCGAGGGCTGAAACCTGATAGCCAAAGCGGGTGCCCTTGTCGCTCTTGATTTGATCGGTCAATTCGCCCGGGGTGTTCTCTTTGGCATTCCCCACCATCTTGGCGCTGTTGCTGGCAATGCAGACACCAGCGGCAACCTTCGAATAGAACCCGATGTTTTTATTTCCTGCCCATACGGCCTTTACCACCGGCATCACGGTGAAATAGTCGTTGGTTGCCTTGGCTACTTCGTGGAAGTTCCCAGATGTGTCGGCAACCAACAATTTGTTGCTTGTGCGCTGATAGGAAAGGGCCGCTCCGACTTTTACCTTAGATGTTAAGCTATAGAGATATTGCAGGTTGAAGACGGGACCGTAGCTTGCGTCCTTCTGGGTCTTGTCGGCCAGGTCAACCTGACCAAAAGTGAAGATGGTTGCGACGCTTTTTCCGATGGCAGTGCCCAGGGCTTCACCAATGGCTTCGCCTATGTTTTTCTCGTTAGGTGTGCCTCCACCTACGCTGAAGGATATTTCAGACTTTGATTCGTTTTGTGCCATTACAGAACTGCTCATCAGGAGCATGAGAGCCACGAGACTCATGAATTGAAACTTTTTCAAAATTGCTTTTTTTAGTGGTTATTGTTTTTTTTATTAATTTTCTTTTTGGTGGTTGTCGCGGGAAAAAGCGTTTGCCGATGTCCGACCGGGGCTTTGTTCCTTTTGACATTGCAAAAGTAGGACGTTTTTCGCTGGCACAATAATATTTTGCGAAAAAACGAAGAAGGACGTTCGGACAATCGCGCCATTTTAGGACAAACACGACAAAAGGCATTTTTTCTTGTCGCAAAGAGCTGCAAAACGAGCAAAACAAGGGGAAAAATATAAATGTACGCGCGCGAACATTATATATATATATTTATATATATGCTGAGCTTGCTGGCGGTCAGCGGGAAAGGGGGAACATAAAAGAACTTGGAATGAAACAGGGCGACCTGGAATGGGAAAAAGAATGGCTTGGAATGAGAATGTATGGCTTGGAATGAGAATGAATGGCTTGGAATGGGTTAAGTTACAGACCCCACCCCCATCCCCTCCCCTTGAGGGGCGGGGAGAGTACGCAGGGGGGCGTTGTGTGTTCATTAAATGAGCTGATGGTATGAAGAAGTTACAGACCCAACTCTTGTCTCCCCGCTTAAATCTGGGAAAAAACTGCCTGTGCGGAATCTCCCCGCCCCTCTTTAACTTTGCAGCATGAATAGAGAGTCCTTACGAACTCTTAAATTATTTAACGTTCAATTAAAC
>OCTX011132235.1_pt1 | contig 19253 bp, 17 predicted proteins | sample 1539691 | NCBI WGS metagenome assembly OCTX01 (sample SAMN02144231, study PRJEB22623) | gut metagenome | biome: sheep rumen | host: Ovis aries | place: New Zealand
ATCAAGCGTTGGGGAATGCCGTTGGCAAGACAATACAATTTGCCTGCGCCAATGATAACCACCGCCAAGAAGCCAATGAGAAACATGATGGAACCCAAGAAACCGAATACGTGCATAGGCTTTTTGCCAAACGTACTCAAGAACCACAACGTCAGCAAGTCTAAATAACCATTGACGAAACGATTCAATCCCATAAACTTGGAAGAACCATACTTGCGTGCCTGGTGATGAACCACCTTTTCGCCAATCTTGTCAAATCCCGCGTTCTTGGCTAAATAGGGGATGTAGCGGTGCATCTCGCCATATACCTCGATGTTCTTCACCACGTCCTTGCGATAAGCCTTCAATCCACAATTGAAGTCGTGAAGGTTCTTGATGCCGCTCACCCTACGGGCGGTCGCATTGAATAGTTTCGTGGGAAGGGTTTTCGAGATGGGGTCATATCGCTTTTGCTTATAGCCAGAAACCAAGTCGAATCCGTCTTGCGTAATCATGCGGTACAATTCGGGAATCTCGTCGGGAGAGTCTTGAAGGTCTGCGTCCATCGTAATGACTACGTCGCCTTGAGCCTCCTTGAATCCGCAATACAAGGCGGGACTCTTTCCGTAGTTCCTGCGAAACTTGATGCCTTTCACGCTTGGCGATTGCTTTTTCAAGTCTTCTATGATACTCCATGAGCGGTCGGTAGAACCGTCGTCGATGAAAATTACCTCAAATGAAAACTGATTCTCTTCCATCACACGGGCAATCCATGCATACAATTCGGGAATCGATTCATCCTCGTTGAAAAGGGGTACTACAATTGAAATATCCATATATAGTCAAATCTTTTATTTCTTTGTTTTGGCTTTCTTTACGCAAATCATTGCGATGAAGATGCTGATGATAAAACCTATCGATATGTTTTGCATCATGAACATAAACGACCATTGGATGGGTCCTAACGTGCTCATGCTCTCCAAGGCTCCCTTGATTTCCTCGATGTTCATACCATATTGTTGGTAGATGGGTGTCAGCGTATTCACGGCTGTTCGCATCATGTTGAGGAAGTTGCCGTGGTCGAGGAACTTGAAGTAGACATATTGCGCAAACATGAAAATAAGCGAGGCGTAGAAAAAGGTATATACGGAATACATATATCCGCGACGGAAGGAGATAATCCCGTCTAACGCATACTCGCGAAAGGAGATTAGTCGCCATCCCACGAAAAACGGTGTCGCTATCATCAGTAGATTGCCGATAGACGAACCAGTAGCAAAAACGATGCAAGCAAAACTGGCAATCCACAACAACGACAAGAATGCTCCATCTTGTCGCGCGAACGCCTTCACTTGCATAATATCTTCGGGTCTTACCATATAGTTTTTCCTAATTAGGGTGCAAAGTTACGCATTTGTTTTGAAAATATCGCATGATTCCTTGCAAAATTGTTTGATAGAGCGTCTGAATATGGGTTATCATTTAGGTCTTACAATACATTTTGCAAAATCGTTTATTCGATGGAAGTCAGGGACGGTTGAGGTCATCGGGCTCCATGATAGGAAATGTGGTTCGCAAAGTTTATCGCCACATTTGTAAATATTGCAATTCATAGACATACCCGATAGGTTTCCCAAGTGATGCATGAAGAAGGTGGAAATAGGGATAACCAAAACCAATTGCCAATGAAACCTCCCCTTTTGCAAGGGAATCTCCTTGCGTTCAAGTGAAGACCACCTTTTCACTTGGTCAAGTATGTCTTGCCAAGCTAATTGCCTGTTCTCCCTTCCAGTGCCGACGCCAATCAATAAGGTACCTATACAATTGCACTCTATGTTGTAATACATTCCGTCGTTCTTGGGAGCGATAAAGAACTCACAACAGGAATCTTCCCAAACGTGTCCGTTGTCTGTAAGTGCCATTGCTCGGATGCTATTCTCATCCACATCATATTGTATCATCACGTTGTTTTCTGAATAGGCAATCCTGAACTTTGCTTGAGGTTTGTATGGATAATCCACAGCCCAATTGTGGCAATCGATGGCATTCCATTCTACGCCTTCCTTGTCTAAAATACTCGGCACTTCACTTGCGTCAGACGGATGAGCAGCTATGTTCTTGATAATTAGTTCCATGATGAATAGAATATGAATGGTTGATTTTATATGTTATATAGTAATCCTAATAGAGTTTATAAACCCAAATGGCATGGCAAAGATAAACATAAAATCTGAGATATTCACTCCCTTTTGATGAGTTTTTTTATGTTCATCAGCGTACCCGCCAAATAAATAAAGTCTGCAATGCGTCATGAGCTGAACATCTATACGGACAGCACATCATATCATACCCATTTTGAACTCTCTATTTAGAGCTTGTTTTCTTTTGTTTTATTGAAGAAAAGTGTGCTTTTTTTGAAAAATATAATACTGAGTATAAAAAATGTACCTAAAATTCAGTTAATTATTTTTTTTTGCTTATTTTTGCAAAACAAATCTATATAACAAAAAATCACTAACAACAATGAATAAAGATATAATTTTGTTTAATTCAAGAGACGAATTGTACAGAATTGAAATTTCGAAAGTGGTTTATTTTGAAGCGGATGGTAATTATACACATATAGTCCTTATCAATAAACTGAATTGTCCTATTTGTATGAATCTTGCACGTATGGAACAAACATTAGCAAGCAACTTACATGAGAGGGCTTCCATCTTTATGCGAATAGGTAAAAGATATATAGTGAATGTTAAGTATGTAGTTCATATTAATACTCTCAAACATAAATTGGTGTTGTCAGATGGAATATCATTTGTGTATACCTTGGATATTTCCAAAGAGGCATTGAAAAACATGAAAAATATATTTGTTAATACTCAATAAGATATAATTATGGATATTATTTTTGGAAGAGAAGAAAATAAATCACAACTCATTGCGAAAGTAGATAATTTTACTTATTTATTTGATGAGAAAGGGAGTGTACCAAAGACAGTAAGTAGGCAACATTGTAAGATGTCTGTCCTTAAAGACGGGAAATTCCAATTAGAGAATTTAAAACTTGAAAATGAAACATTTGTCAATGGTGTAAGTATTCAAAAGAAAGAAATCACTAAGTCGGATAAGATTGAATTGGGTAGTTCTCATTATCTCTTAAGTTGGGATTATGTAGATGGCGTGTTGGCGAAAAACGTCAATGTATCTCATCTAAAAAAGATATGGGATGAATATCAGGAAAAGAAACTGCAACAACAGATAGCTGAACGTAAATTCAACACATTAAAATCTGCTACAGGATTGATTACCATGTTGGCCATTGTCTTGAATCTTATACATAAAAGTGATACATTATATATTGTATTATACGTAATAGCAATTCTCATCTCATTGGCTTTTACCATAAAGGCATATGTTGAATCGTCAAAATTACCACAGGAAATGCAAGCACTAACAGATAAATTCCAACAAGAGTATCAATGTCCTAAATGCCATCATTTTCTCGGTTCTCAATCGTATGATTTGTTGAGACAGAATAAAAATTGTCCTTATTGCAAGGTTAATTTTGATTTCAACTAATAATTTGTACAATAATCGAGGTGTTTTGTGTAATATCAGTTTATTTGTTGATTTATGACTTTTTTTATATGTATCTTTGCATAGTTTAATTTGTATACGAAATGGAACAGAAAGATAGATATAGTTTTAGAAGTATGTTTGAGCGTTCGCAGAAAAGTAAACCAATTGGTAAAATTGACGAAAAATCTTCTTCCATTTGGAAGCCTGTTACGATTGGTTCATTTTCTGCAATTATGTTTTCCACTATTTCTGCGATAGTTATGAAACAGTTGGAAGAAATGAATAGGGAGGTACATTCGGTTTTAAAGGCAAAACCTTCTTCTGATTCTCCAATCCCAGAAAAGTCTTTTGAGGAAACATTTGCAGAAGCTCGTCAACAACGAGGGGCACATAGTGCTTTTACATGGAAGGGAAACGTGTATAGCACAGCTACAAAAGATGAGTGGGAACAATTGTCAGAGACTCAACGAGAAGAGGTTATTGAGCATATAGATCCCTCGGCATTGGAAGTTTTAGATGTCAATGATAACTACGTTCAAAATATAGATGATATTTCGGATATCCAAACGATAGGTTTAGACGATGAAAACAGTATGTTTGATGACCCTAAAGATATGGTTTTTTCTACGGAAGATGAAATAGCTGATGATAACATGGCTATGAATGAAATCGAAGACCCATCAGTGGTAGTCATAGAAGAACAGAATGAAGATTTGGATGATGATGTTCATATTGTTTCAGGGGGTAATGTTTCTGATGTGGAGGTGATGATGCAAATAAATGGTAATGAAAATCAAGATGTATTTATTGTGGATGTTGATAATGATAATATAGATGATAGTTTTTCCGATGTGATAGATGCTTCCCAAAATCAAGTGGATATTTCAACACAAGTTGATTATGTTGATCCAAACACCATTGATGGTGGAGAAGGTGTGACAGGTGATGATTTGTTTTTTGCTTAATATATAATAGATATGGGATATTTGAAATTGACAATATTAATAATGTTGGCTACTTTTATGGTATCCAATGTTGGGGCACAAAAAGTGATTACCGGCCCAAAGATTATTAAAGAAAAAGAAAAAAACACAAGTAAAGGTAATGAAAGTAAAACGATTCCTCACGTAAATCGTGATAGTAATAGAAATATTAAAGTTACTCCTAAAAAGACGGGAAATCATCGTCTATCTCAATCCTTACGTGTCGATTACACAAGATATAATGACGGATTGGTTTCTGCGGCTGAACATGGAGACGTAAAAGCATGTCATTGCCTTGGTCATTTGTATGATAGTGAATATGGGTATAATGGTGTCATTCCCAATCAAGAAATGGCAATTAAATGGTATACGTTAGCCGCAGATAAAGGTGACTGTTGTGCACAAATTGATTTGGTTTTCCATTGCTTAGAATGGCCTCAAAAGTCAAGTGCTTTTGAAACGGTTCGTAAATATGCTGAGATGGGAAATGTTTGTATGCAGAGCAGTTTGGCAGGTTATTATATGAATAAGTTTAATTATTCGGATGCTATCAAATGGTTGCGTTTGGCTGCTAATAATGAAAATGTTCGTGATGAATCATATAATGATAATGGATTCCCAGCGCAAGTAGAAGCATGGTATGCGTTAGGGAAATGCTATTTTGAAGGGTTAGGAGTAGAGAAAAATGCTTCAATAGGAAGAATGTGGATGAAGAAAGCATCTAACGCAGGTTTGGATTCTGCAACAAATTATTTGGAAGAAAATAAATAATGATGATATGAATGTAGTCAGAATTAAATGTCCTAAGTGTTCAGTATTGTTAGAGGTACGGAATTCAAAGAATGAGGATGTAAAATCTATTAAATGTCCTAAATGTGGCAGTGTTTTACAAATTCGTTTCCGTGTGAAAAAGGAAGAAGAACAACCCATTCCTGTGGACGCGGATATGGATGAAGAGGTGACAAGTGTTGAAACGGTGTTACCAACAAATAAATATTCAAAAGCCATGTTTTTATATAACGGCATAAAATATGAATTGAATATTGGGAACAATGTGGTAGGACGTAGTAGTAGCAATTCATCAGCCAATGTTCAAATTCAATGTGGTGATATTTACATGAGTCGTTCTCATGCAAATGTCAATGTCGTAAAGACAAGTAGTGGTAAGTTAAAATGTATTATTACCAACGGCAATAATAAGAATCCAATATTCATCAATGGACTTAAATTGGAAAAGACAGATGAAGTAATTTTGTCTCATGATGACGAAATTAAGATGGGAAACACAATCCTTCGTTTTGCAATTATTTAATCGTAAATATACAGTAAAGTTATGTTATATTCATTCTTTCAACCTCAATCTATTTTTGAACAAGGAAAAAGAGATAATCAAGAAGATAGCATTTTTCCTTCATTAGGTAGAGCTTCGAGTAAAGACCGTCTTTTCATCTTGTGTGACGGCATGGGAGGTTATGAAAAGGGTGAAATTGCCAGTTCTACCATTTGCAAGAGTCTTTCTGAATATTTGCTAACAAAGAATGTCTTTTCTGAAGACTTGTTCTTTGAAGGGTTATCGTATAGTTATAAAATGTTGTTGGGGAAAGTGAAGGGAGATGGTGACCGGATGGGAACCACATTGACTTTTTTGTATTTTCATAACCATGGTTGTTTTGCTGCACATGTAGGAGACAGTAGAATATATCATATACGTCCACGTACACATGAAATTCTGTATGTTTCTCGTGACCATTCTCTGGTAAATGATTTGCTTGATGCAGGGATGCTGTCAAAGGAAGATGTTGATACTTTTCCACAACGTCATGTGATTACCAAGGCAATTAGGGCTGATAAAGAAATAAGTCGTTCTGATGTGGACATAAAACATATTACTGACATTCAAGACGGTGACTATTTCTTGTTGCTTTCAGATGGTATGTTGGAGAATCTTTCAGATGAGGAGTTGCTCAATCTCATTTGTTTGAAAAATATCTCTGATGAAGAAAAAAAGGAATTATTGATAAAGAATTCAAGATGTAATTCAGATAATCATAGTGCATATATAATACATATAGATAATGTACGCGCAGATGAAGAAGATGACAAGTATATGGATTTGTCGGTGTCACATATAAAGAGCGGATTTACCAAGAAAGTTGACAATTGGAAAATTGCCTTTTTCGTACTTTGTATAATATTTGCCATTATTGTCTTATGTTTTTTTAATTAATCGTCTTTATATATATGGAATTAAAAACCAATACCCAATTAAAGAAAGGTAATTATACCATTATCTCTGTTTTAGGACAGGGTGGGTTCGGTATTACTTATAAAGCAATTACCCATGGTGCTGTCTCTGGTGTTTTGGGCGGTGTGAAAGTGGATATACCAGTTGCTGTTAAGGAATTCTTCATGAAAGATTCTTGTGTGCGTAATGAGCAAACGTCATGTATCTCTATTCCTACAAAGGGAGGAAAGGAACAAATTGAAAGATATAAGAAAAAATTTATAAAAGAGGCATATAACCTTTCCAAACTCGATCATCCAAATATTGTTAAGGTTATCGATGTGTTTGAGGAGAACAATACGATTTATTACGTGATGCAGTTTCTGAAAAATGGTTCGCTTCGCCATTATATGAAAGAACATGGTGTGATGAGTGAGGATATGGCAAAGAAATACATTCTTCAGATTGCCGATGCGTTGAAATATATGCACTCAGATATGCACATGTGCCATTTCGATGTAAAGCCAAGCAATATATTGCTGGATGATTACAACAATGCTAAATTGATAGATTTCGGTATTTCCAAGAATTATGATGATAGAGGAAATGAGACGAGTAGCACTCCAATAGGAATAAGTAAGGGGTATGCACCTCTGGAACAATATCGTCAAACAATTCATGAGTTTTCTCCTACTTCGGATGTATATAGTTTGGGTGCTACGTATTATTCTCTGTTAACAGGAAAGACTCCACCAGAAGCAAGTGAAGTGTTAGATAATGGATTGCCAAATAAACCAGATGACGTGTCGGAATTATCTTGGAAGATTATTAAGAAAGCGATGTCTCCAAGAAAGAAAGACCGTTATCAAAATATGGATGAATTTATTAGTGAACTCAAGGGGGATAGCATTAAGTCTATTATAGATGACGATGCGGAAACTCAACTCCTTGAGATGGAAGTGAATTCAAATACACCCATCATCAAAACAGATAATCCGTCTTTCTTTTCATTATACCGATCAAAATTGTTAATTGCACTTGCGGCAATAGTTGCATTGTTATTACTTGTATTCTTATGGTTTAATTTCAAGGATAATAGTGTTAAGGTTGAGGATGAAACAGAAAAGAAGCCTTCAATAGAGAGTGTGCAAGTTTCTGAATTGGACTATGTCTTGAAGGGTGAAAATGGCAATGCCGATATTAAATTCCATTATCAAGGAGAAGTCGTAGATGGAAGTCCTAATGGTAAGGGTGTAGGCACATATAGTGAAGGCATTTACGAAGGAAGGTATAATCAAGGAAAACGTGAAGACTCTTATGCAATAATGAGGTTGTATAATGGGGACACCTATCATGGTTCTTGGGCAAATGATTATTACAATAAAGGACGGTATACTTTCAAGGAGACTGGGATGTATTTTGAAGGAGAATTCAAGAATGGTGAACCATATAATGGTACCTATTTTAATCCCAATGGTAGTGAATACGTTAAAGTTAAAAATGGAGAAGAATTATCAAAGCAATAGTAAAAATTATGTATTATATCCGGTATGTAACGTTAATTCTTAATGTTTTCGTCTTTTTGACGATAGGCGCACAAGAGAATGCTCAAGACTTGCTAAGCAAGGGGCATGCTTTATATGCAGAAGGTAAATATTCTGCTGCTGTGGGTTGTTATAAAAAAGCGGCTGACATGAATAATGCAGAAGCGCAGTTTTATATGGGCTATGCCTATTATGCTGGCGAGGGAATCATTAAAAACTACGAGTCTGCTGCAAGATGGTTTCATCTTTCAGCTGCGCAAAAGAATCCAAAGGCACAATATAATTTGGCCTTTTGCTACATGGAAGGTAAAGGCGTCAAGCGTGATTATGATGAGGCGTTAAGACTGTTAAAGGCTTCGGCAGAGGCTGGATTTCAACGAGCTCAAGTTACTTTGGCAGAATGCTATGCAAATGGAGTCTTGGTTAAAAAAGATTCTGTGAAAAGTGAAAGATGGAAGGCTTTGGCAAATGAGAACAAATCAACCAAGATGGAGAATAATACTCCAACTGAAGGAGCACCGAGAATTGTATACGGACCTACTAAAATGAAAAAAAAGGCGAATGAAACAAAAGAGAAAGAACAAAAGAAAATCAAGGAGAAACCTAAGAATAAACGCAAAGAAGTGAAACCAGAAGAACAAATAGTAATTCAATTAGATTAAATAAATGAGAAAGAAATCGCTTTTATTAATGTGTTTGTTATCATTGCTCATGGTATATGTAGCAAATGGACAAAACGTAGGTATGGACAAGGTAGAAGCCGACGAACTTTTATATAATGAGTTGAAGACGGCTTTACCACCATCAAATCAAATAATACCTGTATTACCTTCTAATCGTATTTTGAAGAAGACTAACGAAGATAATATTTATAAGGTTATAGGTAAGTCATACCAAGTGGAATCTTTACGATCAGATTATTATGTTAGACGTAAAGGTGATAAATATGAAATCTTATATGATTCTCGTTACCCATTAGAATCATTTGTTAATTTATTAATGAATAAGGTTTCAGACAATGAACATAGTATTCTTATTACTCATCATCAATATGGAAATGTGGTGAAAAAGTTGAAGATGCCGATGAGAAATATGTTTAACTTACTTGCTCGTACAATGGATGTGTATTGTTTCGTAACGGCAATTTCTAATAATAAAATTGAGGGAGTGCTGGTTTTCCATAATCCAGCTAAGAATTTGATACACATGTTTGAGGTCTCTACTGATACTCGTGTCTTAGTAAAAGGCAAGAGTCAGATTGAAGCCAACTTATATAGTAATATACCACAAGATAACATACGTTCATTATTTAAAGAAAAACAATCAAAATGAAACATTTATACTCTCTTCGCTTATTAACTCTATCGGTTTTGTTTTTCTGTTTTGGAAATTTAGTTTTTGCAGATGGAGTGTTCAAGATTATTGAAGGAATGCGCGATCCATCTTTAAAGGCTCGAATCGAATCGAATGTTAATTTACTCTTGAGCGCGTTGAATGCAGCTCAACAAAAACATGCAAAATCCATTAAGTTATCAAGAGACATTATTTCAAAAGATGCATTGGATAACATAGATGAAATTTGGAATACCAGTGCAATGTCTTGTCCTTCATCTAGTTTGGCATGTAGATGTTTGAAAACTTCTACAGGTTGGCAAGTAAGAGGCATTCCTGTTGATTTTGAAGAAGCTGATCCTTCTGAAAAAAGACAAGAAATTTCGATAGATTTTTCTCCAGATGGAGTAATCTCGAATGTATCAGTAGCAATGGAAATGCACCGATATGAGTCGATTATGTCTTCGGATAATTGTCAAGATGACTTGGATTACTCACGAAGACAGATTATTGTGAATTTTGTGGAAAATTTCAGAACAGCATACAATCGTAAAGATTTGAAATTGTTACGTAGTGTCTTTGGTGATAAAGCATTAATAATTACAGGTAAGGTGGTTTCAGAAAAACCTAACACAGACATCTCAAAAATTAGATTGAATAACGATCGAGTTATTTACACAAAACAAACGAAAGCTGAATATTTGGCAAATCTTGAAAGGGTATTCAAAAATACTAAATATATTAATGTGGCTTTTAATGATATCGATGTTACACAACATCCAAAGTATGATGATATATACGGTGTTACCCTAAAACAATATTGGCACACCAATCGCTATAGCGATGAGGGATATTTGTTCTTGTTGATAGATTTCAGGGATAAGGATCATCCTCTGATTCAAGTCAGAACTTGGCAACCCTATAAAGATAAAAGCGGAAAAGTGGTTACCCAAGAAAATCAGGTGTTTCATCTTGGGTCATTCCGAATTACAAGATAATAATCAAGAATGTATAATTAAAACAATATTTTATTATGAAGAAGTATTTTGTGTTAATAGTTCTCATGTTTTTTGCGATACAAGTGACAAAAGCGCAAAACGTATTTGATGTTACAGACATTTCTCAAGAAAATGACATCTATTCTGGAGAAGAAAATGAGGCTGCAGTATTGATTAGATGTAATCACTCTATTCCATTGAGTTTTTCTTCTTCTATGGATAAAGTGGTCAATGTTTACATGAGTGATTTACAAGGGACAGACTCCTTATATTATCTCGTTTTCCCAACAGGAAAAAAGTATAGAGGTCGTGAACTTACAATAACAGCTCCAGGCTATCAATCATATATAGTAAGTCTTGAGTTGGAGCCTAAACAATTAGTTTCATATCAAATTATTGACCCTAACAGTATGGTTGATGCTGGATGTTATAGAGGTCATAGAAACAAGGGCATTCAAGAAATTAAAACTGCCAATTATGAAGAAGCACGTAATCAATTCATATTGGCAAGAGAATGCTCTGATGTGAATAAAGATGAGAACGAGAAAAACATTCAATTAGTAGATACAATAGTCTACTATCGTCAAAAAGCAAACAATTGTTTTGATTTAGTTGATTATCGAGAGGCAAGTGAATATTATAGTAAAGTAATTGAATTGAACTCGTATGATATATTTGCTTCTACTAGAAGAAATGAGTGCATTCTCAAGTTCTCAGAAAATTGTCAGGCTTTATATGATAGAGCAGAGTATTTTTTCAGTATAAAGGATTACGATAAGGCAAAGGAGTTTTATCAAAGAATTGTTGACGAAAAATGTCAGAGCTACCGAAATGCTGTAACTCGTATTAATGAAATCGAAAAATATCAGTTAGCTCGTAAAGATCATAATACTGTGATTTCATACGAATTTGACTTAAATGGCAATTGTCCTTTTGGCTTTCATGTAGGTTCTTATAAAATGAAAAAAGTAGGTGGATTCTTCGAGATGAATTTTAACGGTAAGTTATTTGATGTATTCCGTAGCTCTGCTTCTTATGGGGATAAACCTGAATTGAATATTGCCTTTGGTTTTACCAGAAAAATAGCAAGTCCTGTTTGGATATATTTTGGCCCAGGTTTTACATTTAAATCCTATTTTGGTAACTTTATAAAAGATATATATCCAGTAAAAAATGTACCCTATCCTAATGATAAGAAAGAAGGATTGGTAGAAGAAATAAAGGATGGTAAAACAGTATATGATTTAGAAAAAACTAATTTTGCTTTCGCTGTATCACCAACGATAGGTATCGTAGTGAAATATAGTTATTTTGCATTGCGTTTAGGGTATCAATATCGTTTTGCATTCAAAAAGGAATTGCAGGATTATATCAAGTCTAATCGTTTCTCCATTGGTGTCGGAGTTGCTTTCTAATGAATATCATATAAAAATGGTACATTTCGTGTAGTAATCCGTAGTGTTTGTGTATAATGCTTGCAATTATTTGGAACTTCTTCTTATTATTCCGATATTTGCAAAGGATTCAATTTAAAAAGAAAGATTATGAAAACGAATAATGAAGAAACTATTTTTCTGAATGAATACTTAGATGAGTTAAAGAAATCAGAAAAAAAAATGGATATTAAATCACTTTGGAAACCAGTGTCAATTGGAGGCATTAGTGCAATTATGCTTGGTGTTGGAACTTATGCCATTGGCAACATGGGACGAGATCTCTTTCATGTTGATGACAGCAAATCGTTTGAAGATGCTTTTGACGAAGCTCGTAAAGAACTTGGTTCTGATGGTGTTTTTCAGTATAAGGATGGTGCATATGTTGCATGTTCACCAGATGAATGGGATGAGAAAAGTGATGCAGAAAAGGTAACTGCTGTGGCTCATTTGATACCTGAGGATTATCTTGATGTGGATTTGAGTTCTATTGAAAATGATGGTCATCATGAAGAACAGGTTGTTGCTAATGACGTAAATGAGAATGTTGAGCCATTGAACGTTGAAGTTAAAGTTACTCCTGTTGAGAAAAACGAACAGAAAATAGATATATCTGTCGTTGATGAACCAGCAAAGACGGTGTCTTCTGATGTTGAAACAGTTTCAGATAACCCTGATGTTGTGATGGTATCTGGTGAAGATGAATCTGAACTGTTGACTGATGAAATTGAGGTGACTTTAGTGGACGAAACATCAGTTGAAGAGGAGAATAGTATTGTTGGAAAAATAATTGAAGAGATAGCTGAACTTATAGTTCCTGAATCAGAAAAGCCAGGTCCAGCTCCATTGGAGGCTTCGAAAGCAGTGGAAATAGACAGTGAACTATCTGTTAATCCAGATGTGGCTCCTGATATGCCAGATTATATGCAAGATGCAGATTTATCTTCTATTTTATAATGATGAAGTATAGGATATTTTTCCTAATTTGTTTTTTATGTTTAGTTTCCTGGATGCAGGCCAAGACTTACATAGTATGTGTGGGAGTGTCTGATTATCCAGGAACTAATATGGATTTACGTGTTAGTGCAAGTGATGCAAAAACGATATATAAGATCTTTAGAAAGAATGGCAATTCAGTTGCAGTTAGTTTGACCGATAGTTTAGCCACGTCTTCCCAAATGTCATTAGTTTTGGATAGTTTGTTTTCAAAAGCTAAGGCTGAAGATGTGGTGATTTTCTATTTTAGTGGTCATGGCTTTCCTGGTGGATTGTTTTTCTATGATACTCCTATCTATTACGAGCAAATTTTCAATATAATCAAATCGAGTAATGCTCTCAATAAGGTAATCTTTGCAGATGCATGTTATTCGGGAAAAATGCGAAAAGAAGATGCAAAGAAAGACCAATCTATCACAGATACGAACGTGATGTTTTTCCTTTCTTCTCGTTCACAAGAACGCTCATCTGAGACAGTCTTCAATAACAGTTTGTTCACGTTGTATTTAGAACGAGCGTTAAGGGGTGGTGCTGATTATAATAGAGATCGTATTATCACGGCCCGTGAGTTATATGATTTTGTTCATCAAGGTGTAGAGAAAGAATCATTGGGCTTTCAGCATCCAGTTATGTGGGGAAAGTTTGATTCTAATATGCCCATAATAAAATGGTAATAATGGTTTTGCTTTAAGCTTACTTGTTACGTTCGTATAAAAAGAAAGAAGCCATCGGTTCATCTTCTGAAACTGATGGCTTCTTATGATTTGATATAAATAGGTGTGGATTAAATAACCTCTATTCCTAATTTCTTGCAAAGGTCGAGGCTCATTTCCTTGAGCTTGAATTTCTGGATTTTGCCTGACCCAGTAAGGGGGAACTGGTCAATGAAGAATACGTACTTGGGAATCTTGTAGCGGGCAATCTTTCCACGGCAGAATTCCTGTACGTCTTCGGGTTCCATCTTCACGCCTTCGTTGAGGATGATGAAGGCTCCTACGGCCTCTCCGTATTTCTTGGAGGGTACGGCAGCTACTTGCACGTCCTTGATACCTGGCATGTGATAGAGGAATTCCTCGATTTCACGGGGATAGATATTCTCGCCACCACGGATAATCATATCCTTGATACGACCCGTGATGCGATAGAAACCGTCTTCGTCCTTGATGCCTAAGTCGCCCGAATGTAAGAAGCCGTTCTTGTCGATGACCTCTGCGGTGGCTTCGGGATTCTTGTAGTAGCCTTTCATGACGTTGAAGCCTCGACAACACATTTCTCCCTGAACGCCAACGGGACATTCCTCGCCCGTCTCTGGGTCAATCACTTTTACTTCCACAAAGGGATAGTCGCGTCCAACGGTGGTGCAACGTTGCTCGAAGGAGTCTGCCAGACAAGTCTGCGTCATTCCTGGCGATGACTCGGTAAGTCCATAGACACTCGTGATGGTCATGTACATCTTCTCCGATACGCGTTTCATCAATTCCACGGGACAAAGCGAACCAGCCATGATGCCCGTGCGAAGACACGACATGTCGAACATGTCGAACATAGGATGATCCAATTCGGCAATGAACATCGTAGGTACGCCATAGACGGCGGTACACCGTTCCTTATGGATGGAAGCCAATACTACAAGTGGGTCGAATTTCTCCACCATGACCTCCGTACAACCATGCGTCAAGCAGTTCATCGTAGCCAGTACCACGCCAAAGCAATGGAACAAAGGTACGCAAACGCATAGTTTGTCGTCTTGCGTGAATCCCATGTTTTCACCCGTAAAGTAACCGTCATTGGCAATGTTGAAGTGGGTGAGCATCACACCCTTTGGAAAGCCCGTGGTTCCCGATGTATATTGCATGTTGCAGACATCGTGACAAGTCACCTTGCTCTTCATGTCGTTGAGTTCCTCATCCTCGATGTTTTGTCCCAATAGCAATAGTTCGGCAGTATTATACATACCACGATATTTCTCCATACCGATGAATACCACGTTCTTCATGTGAGGGAAACGCTCGCTATTCAAGTGTCCGCGCTCACACGTCTTTAATTCGGGCAACATGGTATATGTCATGTCTACATAGTTACAATCCCACGTACCATCCGTGATACAAAGCGTATGCATATCGGAGTCCTTGCAGAGATACTCCAATTCGTTTTGCTTATAGTTGGTATTTACCGTAACCAACACGGCACCGATTTTTGCCGTGGCATAGAGGAATGTCAGCCAATCAGGTACGTTCGTTGCCCAAATACCGACATTAGAACCCTTTTTCACGCCGATGGCAATCAATCCCTTTGCCAAGTTGTCCACGCGCTCATTGAACTTACTCCACGTGAAGCGTAGATTACGGTCAGAGTAAACGATATATTCTTTGTCAGGGGTGGTTTCTGCCCAATGTTCGAGCCATTGTCCAAGCGTACGCTCTGAGAGCGTATAGCCAGCACTTCCCGTTTCGGCAGGGTAAGTGCGTCGTCCTACAATATTATTTTCCATTGCTTACGATAATCTACTTGAGAAAGTATTAGAATGGAATATACACTACGGCAAGAATCTTGGCAGGTTTGCCAGCCACGCCATGTACGTGATGCTTCACGATAGAGTCATAGAAGATGCTGTCTCCAGCCTCAAGCGTATATTTCTCCTTGCCATATTCGATTTCGAGTTCACCCTCAAGTACATAGATAAACTCTTCGCCTTCATGGGCAGAAAGCTTATATTCGAGTTTGTCGGTTGGGTTGACATCAATGATAAACGGTTCCATGTGACGTCCAGCCTTTTGTTGTGCCAGTGGGTGATATTCCATGTGTTTGCGTGTGTCGGTGGCACCATTAGAGAAACTAATGCTACTTTCGCGATTGCGATCTGCAGCGCGTGTAATCACGGGACCCAACGAGTCGTTATCATCCATGAACGTACCCAATCTTACGCCTAAAGCCCTTGCTATCTTAATCAGCGGACCTAACGACGGTAGGTTTTGGTTGTTCTCGATGGAAACGATTTGTTCGGTAGAGAGACCGCTACGTTCTGAAATTTCTTCGATAGTTAAGTTTTTAGATTCTCTAATTCCCTTAATTTTGAATCCTACAATGTTGTTATTATCAGACATAATAAACCAAAAATATAAGTAATCTATTGAAATTTGGGTGCAAAGTTACGCAAATGTTTTGAAAAACGACTTAAAGAGCATGAAAAGTTAGTTAAAACATGAAATATTTGTCTGAATAGGAATTATTTTGCCGTTTTTGATGGCAAAATGTCGAATGTCAGTGAAATGTCAGTATCATGTCAGCGATTGTTTGCGGCACTAAAAGTAGGCTTTGCGTATCTTTGCGACATGAAATCGTATCAACTGATTAATAATTTGATGGGTTGGCTGGTGTTTGCCGTAGCCGCCACGGTCTATTGCTTGACGATAGAACCCACCGCTTCGTTTTGGGATTGCCCAGAGTTTATATTGAGTGCGTATAAGTTGGAAGTCGGCCATCCTCCTGGTGCTCCTTTCTTTATGTTAGCCGCCAACGTCTTTTCTCAGTTGGCGAGTGACTCCACGCAAGTGGCGCGAATGATTAACCTGATGAATGCGTTACTATCAGCCTCATGTATCATGTTCCTTTATTGGAGTATCACGCTTTTGGTAAGGCGCATCTACAAGTCGGTCTTTGTCATCGTGTTATCGGGAAGTGTGGGCGCATTGATCTATACCTTCAGCGATACCTTTTGGTTCTCTGCCGTAGAGGGCGAAGTATATGCCTTCTCGTCGGCATTTACCGCCGTGGTGTTTTGGTTGATGTTGAAGTGGGAGAGTCATGCCGACGAACCCCATAGTGACCGCTATATCGTGTTGATAGCCTATATGATAGGTCTTTCGATTGGCGTTCATTTGCTCAACCTCTTGTGTCTGCCCGCCATCGTATTGATTTGGTATTATCACCATGAGCCAAAAGCCACTCTATGGGGTTCAATGAAGGCATTGATGATGTCGTTTTTGTTATTGGCAACCATCCTCTATGGCATTATCCCTGGTTTCGTGAAAGTGGCAGGATGGTTTGAATTGTTGTTCGTTAACGTATTTGGTTGTCCGTTCCAAACGGGCGTTTGCGTCTATATAGTATTATTGTTTGTCCTTTTGTCATGGGGAATCTACGAAACCATCCGACGCGGCAAGCGATTGTATAACACGTTGCTACTCTGCTTGTTGATGATTGTCATTGGCTATTCAAGTTATGCCGTCATTCTGATTCGTTCGACTGCTCATCCACCGATGGACCAAAACTCTCCAGAAGACGTGTTCACCCTTTCGAGTTATCTCGCCCGTGAACAATATGGTCACCCGCCATTGATGTATGGTCAGGCTTATACGTCGCAACCTGAATATGAAGTAGACGGGAATGTCTATCGTCCCAAGATGAAGCATGGCGAGAAGATATACAAGAAAAAACCCAAGGAAAAACCTACCGACCGCGACGAATACATCGTTACGGGAACACAAGATAAATATGTATATGCGCAAAATATGTTCTTTCCTCGAATGTGGGATGCTACGAAAGCCGACGCTTACGAGAATTGGTTGGGCGAGGTGAAAGGAAAAATGGTAGAATACCAAGTAGGTGGCGAGTCGATGATGATTAAAGTGCCCACCCAATGGGAAAACATGCGTTTCTTTCTCAGTTATCAATGCAATTTCATGTATTGGCGTTACTTTATGTGGAACTTCTGCGGTAGGCAAAACGACTTACAAGGACAGGGGGAAGTGGAACACGGCAATTGGATAACGGGTATTCCGTGGATTGATAATGCCCGTTTGGGCGACCAAAGTATATTGCCCGATGAATTGCGCATCAATAAAGGCCACAACGTGTTTTACGGTCTTCCATTGTTGTTGGGATTCCTTGGCTTGTTGTGGCAAGGATTGGGAAGGGGTAGGAGAGGAATCCAGCAATTTTGGGTGGTATTCTTCTTATTTTTCATGACTGGTTTTGCCATTGTGGTGTATCTCAACCAAAATCCTATGCAAGTGCGTGAGCGCGACTATTCATTTGCTGGTTCGTTTTATGCTTTCGCCATTTGGTGCGGAATAGGTGTTGCCGCCATTCATGCGATATTGTCAAAATGGTTGGGTAAGATGATGAAATCGCAGAAGACCATCCTCTTTATCTCACGTGCATTGACGTTATTGACCATCTTGATTCCCATACAGATGGCTTCACAGACATGGGACGACCACGACCGTTCGCATCGCTATGCTTGTCGTGATTTCGGGTACGATTACTTAATGTCGTGTCAAGACGAAGGTAATCCCATCTTGTTTTGTGATGGCGACAACGATACGTTTCCTTTGTGGTACAATCAGGAAGTGGAGAATGCGCGAACTGACGTGCGCGTGTGTAATCTGAACTATCTTCCCACCGATTGGTATGTTGACCAAATGCGTCGCCCGAAGGAACATGCGCAAGCTTTGCCCATTCCGTGGAAAAGAAAAGACTATATCGGGAGTAAGCGAGAGTATGTGCCCGTTCGTCCAGAAGTGCGCCAACAAGTGCTCGACTTCTATCGCGACCATCCCGAAGAGGCTCGTAAGCAATTCGGGGATGAACCATTTGAATTGGGGAATGTATTACGACATTGGGTATGTGCTGATGATGAGAACTTACAAGTGATTCCCACCGACACCTTATATATAAATATAGATAAGGAAGAAGTGCGCAAGAGTGGTATGATGCTTCCTTCAGACACCATTCCCGACCGTATGTATATCTCGTTGAAAGGGTATCGGGGATTGCATAGAGGACAATTGGCGATGTTGGAAGTGCTTGCCAATACTCATTGGGATCGTCCCGTATATGTTTGTTCGTCAGTACCCAGTAGTGCGTATTTAGGACTTGACGAATACCTCGTTTCAGAGGGAATCGCGGAAAGGTTTACGCCGTTCAAACATCATCCCGACTCGTTTAGCGTAGATACTGAGCGTACTTATCATAACTTGATGAAGCGATTCAGGTATGGAGGATTGCGCACACCTAATCTTTATTTAGACCAAACCACGCTTACCATGTGTTGGCGAATGCGTATGACGTTCGGACAACTCGCCTTGACACTTATTGCAGAAGGGAAGTATGACAAGGCAAAAGCCGTATTGCTGAAAGAGGAATATGAATTACCAGCCTATAACATTCCTCTTACGTATCAG
>OCTX012281848.1_pt1 | contig 19248 bp, 14 predicted proteins | sample 1539691 | NCBI WGS metagenome assembly OCTX01 (sample SAMN02144231, study PRJEB22623) | gut metagenome | biome: sheep rumen | host: Ovis aries | place: New Zealand
ACGAGAATTCTGCGTCAGAGATTAAACTGCTCTATAGAGGGATGTCTTTAGGCGACAGCCTCTTTTCGCGAAGTATCAGTATTCAATTATTTCCAGCATGTAACGTCCGGATCGTCAATGCCGATGTTTTTGGCGTGGAATACAGGATTCTTTCCTGCCGCCCTCTGCTTCTCATAGTCCCTCAAAGCATCGATTGCAAAATGACCGAGGATCACGCAGGCAGGAAGGTTGATGATCGTCATGCCGCCCATAGTGATATCGGCGATCGCCCACACGGCTTCCATCTTGAGCAGCGCACCGACAAAGATGACAACGACGCAGCCTGCATAAAAGATCTTCATGAACATCTCACTCGGCATATTTTTATTGTTCAGGAACGCAAGAGCGTTGTCGCAGTAATAAAGGTTGCCGAGCAGCGTTGTGAACGCGAAGAGGACCATCGCAACAGTGATGAAGATCGGCCCGATTCCTCCGAACACAGAGGAGATCGCGTTCTGAACATACGGAGCGCCTGCCACTTCCGGCGTGTGCGCGACACCCGTGCTGAGGCACATGAGCGCTGTGGCCGTGCACAGGAGCATTGTGTCGATATAGACGGAAATGGTCTGGACCAGACCCTGCTTGGACGGATGAGAGACGTCTGCGGCTGCGGAGGCATTCGGCGCTGAACCTACGCCTGCCTCATTGGAGAAAAGACCCCTCTTGATGCCGAAGACCATGCAGGAACCGGAGATGCCGCCGAAGATTGCTTTGAAATTGAAAGCGTCCGCCAGGATCTCAGCGAACATGGCCGGAATATGTGTGATATTCAGGAAAAGCACGATGAGAGATACGATCACATAGAAAAGTCCCATGACCGGAACGATGATCTCTGTGATATGGACAATTCTCTTGCCGCCTCCGAACAGGCAGTAGCCGGTGAGCGCTGCCAGAATACCGCCGACGATGGCCGGAGTCATGCTGTTGTACCAGCTGTATGCCGCAAATGTCGACTGCAGATTATATGAGCACAGAAGGTTAAATCCAAACGCGTAGGTGAGGATCAGAAATACCGAGAACAGGCATGCGGGGATGCGTGAGTGCATGGCCTTTTCAATATAATACGCAGGTCCGCCGTAAAAGCCGCCGTTCGTGTCATGCTTCTTGAAAATCTGTGCGAGCGTACTCTCCATATAGGCGGAGGCCGCACCGATGACGCACATCACCCACATCCAGAAAACAGCTCCGGCTCCGCCGAGACAGATCGCGGTCGATACGCCGACAATATTGCCCGTTCCGACGCGGGATGCGGTGGAGACCATCAGGGCCTGGAAGGATGAGACACTCTTGCCGTCCTCATTCTTCGGCGGCTCCATGACGAGACCGCAGGCGTGCTTAAAAAGTCGAATCTGTACGAAGTTTGTTCTGATCGTGAAATAGAGACCTGCCGCTGCCATGACGATGATCAGAATCGGCGCGTACATGATGTCATCGATTTTGTTGAGTATGTCAGTAATTGTCATTTTAATCCCCTCTCTTTTGGGTTATGGCTTTTCGTTCTATTAAGAATCTCATGTTATACTAGCATAGTTTAGTTTTTTATGTCAATTTATTATCACTGTAAAACAGTAAAGTGATAAACAAAAAACAGCGGGGGAAGCAAAGGCTTCCCCCGAACAATCCTTGAGCTTTTAGTATTTTTATTTCTTTCTTGCGGTACGACGTCTCTGCAGCTCGGAGACGATGATGGCGCATGAGGAGTCGCCGGTGATATTGACGACCGTGCGGCCCATATCGAAGATACGGTCGACACCTGCGACGAGCGCGATACCTTCGACCGGAAGACCGACAGACTGAAGAACCATGGCAAGCATGACCATACCTGCGCCCGGGACGCCTGCTGTTCCGATGGACGCGAGGGTCGCTGTGAGGACGATAGTCAGCATCTGAGAGAATGTCATGTTGATTCCGTAGCAGGACGCGATGAACACCGCGCAGACACCCTGGTAGATCGCTGTTCCGTCCATGTTGATCGTGGCACCGAGCGGCAGGACGAAGGAAGTGACTTCTTTGTCAGCTCCGAGCTTCTGAGCACATTCCATATTGAGCGGCAGAGTTCCTACCGACGATGCGGATGAGAATGCAAAAATGATAGCCGGCATCATTCCCTTAAAGAACTCGATCGGGCTCTTTTTGGCAAGTGTCGAGACAGTGAGCGAGTAGACGACGACTGCATGCACAATGTAGCACAGGTAAGCGACAAGGAGGACCTTGGCGAGAGATCCGAGAACAGCGGGGCCGTTCTCTGCTACTACCGGGCAAAGGAGGCAGAAGACACCGATCGGAGAAAGCTTCAGGATCATTTCCATTGCTTTCATGCAGATGTCATTTGCAACATTTACAAATGTGAACTCAAGCTCATCGTTATTCTCTGAAATCAGGATGAGCGCAAAGCCGACGATCAGAGAAGCGACAATGATCTGCAGCATGTTCGCGTCGACGAACGGGGCTACGAAGTTGGACGGGAATATACCGACCAGTGTGTCCATAAAATTGACGGATGTTGCCGACGGCTCATAGGAAAGATCCGCTGTGGAAAGGATCGGGAAGATTCCCTTGAGCATGTTCGCGAAGAAAAGACCGATGGCTACCGCAAAGGCGGTCGTGCACATATAATAGACGACCGTGGTTCCGCCGATCGCGCCGACCTTCTTGATATCTTTCATGGATACGACACCTGCCATGATGGAGAAGAATACCAGCGGGCAGACGACCCATTTGATCAGATTGAGGAAGATCGTACCAAAGGGCTTGATGTAGCCGGTTGCAAATTGCGGTGCGTTTGTCAGAGCGATGCCTGCGATAATCGCAAGTACAAGCGCAATAAAAATCTGGGTGGACAGTGCCATTTTTTTCTTTTCTTTCATAATCTCCCTCCATTCTCTATCATTGCTAATTTGGCGAAATGGATATTTTCTAAGTGATTATAGCATATTTTTTAGTGAAATTCACCTATATATCCAGATGCTTTTAATATTTACTTCCGGCGTATCGCAGACGCGCAATGATAAAGGTGTTTCAGACTTTGCGCGGCGCGGAGAGAATGCCGAGGTGTTCTTGATTATGTGATCGAAAATGGGCAGCTGTGGTCAGGATTGAGCCTGCACCGCTGTCATGGCTGCGGTGTGAACGATATCTTCGACCGTACATCCGCGCGACAGATCGTTGCAGGGCTTGTTAAGACCCTGAAGAACAGCGAAGCAGTTAGCTTTGCCTATGCGCTGCGTGATTTTGTAGCCGATGTTGCCCGCCTGAAGATCCGGGAAGATCAGGACATTGGCCCGCCCCGCGACAGGGCTGCCCTTGGCCTTGCTTGCTCCGATCTCGGGGACGATCGCTGCATCAAACTGCATCTCGCCGTCAAGCAGAAGTTCCGGCGCAAGCTTGTGGGCGATCTGTACCGCTTCCTGTACTTTTGACACTGACTCGTGCTTTGCGCTTCCTTTGGTGGAGAAAGACAGCATGGCAACGCGGGGCTCCTCAAAGCCACAGAGCCTTCTTGCAGTATCAGCCGAAGCTATCGCGATATAGGCAAGCTCCTCCGCTGTCGGGTTCGGCATGACGACACAGTCGGCGTAGACGAGAAGCCCATCCTCGCCGAGATTCTTGTCCGGACAGTCCATGAGGAAGCTCGATGAGACGATCTTCATCTCCGGTTTGGTCTTTATGATCTGCAGAGCAGGACGAAGCATGTCGCCGGTCGTGCGGACAGCACCCGATACAAGGCCGTCAGCATGGCCGAGCTTGACCATCATGATACCGTAATACATCGTATCAAGGAGCAGCTTCTCGGCATCCGTTTTGGTAAGACCCTTGTTCCTGCGGATCTCACAGAGTGCATCTACATACTCTTCGGTCCATGCGCACGTTTCCGGATCGACAATCGCAATTTCCGCGATGTCCACATCAAGCTGCGCAGCCAGAGCCTTGATCTGTTCAGGATCGCCCAGAAGAATCGGCTTTGCGATACCTTCTTTCATGAGGATTGCTGCGGCGCGGACCGTGCGCTCCTCATTTCCTTCCGGAAAAACAATCGTCTTAATGTCCGATTTTGCTCTCTCTATAACTCTCTCAATCATACTCATAAGAATTTACCTCGTACCGGATTCGGTTATATTTGCTGATACTGCCGTATATCTTTGCGGAAGCCTTGGTGGGTGTCAGACCAGATCCGTGCCGGGAAAGCCGTTCCAGACATTTTTTCCGGAATACGTATGAGGGACAAGCTCACCTCGCAGCGCTTTCAGAGTGGGATAAGCCATCGCTTCCTGTTCCATTTCGCCCGGATAAATGCTGACCGGGGCGATAAAGCCGCAGCGTCTTTCAATCTCTTCGTAAATATCGGCAAATCTGAGAAGTCCGCCGGTCAGCAGTATGCCATCTACCTTTCCGCAGAGCACAGTACTCATCTCGCCGATCATCTTACAGATCTGGTAGATCATTGTGTTCCACACAAGGCACGCCTTTTTATCTCCCTGCTCTACAAGCCGGTGGATATCATCAGAATTGGAAGTGCCGAAATACTGGACAAATCCTCCGGATCTCGTACAGGCAAGGCGGACATCCGAAAGCGTATGCGTCTCGAGATAATCGAGCAGTGAAAGAACAGGCAGGGATCCGATTCTGGTCGGCGTGAATGCTCCCTCTCCGTCAGCCCCCATGTTTCCGTCGACCATGCGGCCGTGATCATGTGCGCTTACAGTGATACCTCCGTCAATGTGGGCTACGATAAAATTGCAGTCCTCGTATGCCCTGCCCATCTTTCCCGCATGGTACTGGGCAACAGCTTTCTGATTGAGGACGTGTGAGTGAGATACTCTGTATATTCCTCTGATGCCGGTAAGCCTTGCATAATCGCAGTATTCATCGACGTTCGTCGGGTTCAGCGTGTAGGCTGGCTTGCCGTACTTGCGCGCGAATTTCCAGGCCAGCATAACGCCGAGTTTTGCGGGATGTTCGGAACCTCCGACGGCAGCTTCTGTGTCGTCGTAAAGCCTCTGATCGATGATCGTGAGTCCGCCGGGCTGAGTGCAGGCACTGCCGCCCCGGCCTGCAAATGCGTCAATATCTGCCGGATCAACATTTTCGTCCGCGAGCATGCGCATGATGACATCATATCGGAACGGAAGCTGTTTATTAACATGAGGATATTTCAGGAGTTCCGGCGCATCGTGAAAAATATTCTTTTCGAACAGCAGGTCTTCGTCGAGAAAGAGACTCACTTTTGTCGATGTCGACCCCGGATTGATGACTAATATCTTCTTCTTATCAGGCATGATAATTACCTCGCTTATTACTTTATGAATCATTATTAAACAGTTTTCACCTGATTTTGTCAACAGAAAAAGGACGACCTTTCGGCCGTCCCTTAATACTCATATATCATTCCCGGGCAGCTGCGCGGGTTTGTATCCCATGTCAGAGACGAGTTTCATTTTGCACATTCATCGTAGACTTGCGTTACGAGAATTCTGCGTCAGCGATTAATATTCAGTCGGAAGATCGGACGTGATATCGTAGATTTCTTTAAAGAGCTCTTTGTCCGCCTCGTTTTTTATCAGCATGATCTCTTCGAACCTGCCCGTCCGTTTGTCCTTGAAGCCGGCTACTGTCTCACCGGTACAGATACTGGCGTGCAGAATAGGCTTCATATTTTCCCTGTCATATGATTTCTTTTCAATCCTCTTCTTCTTCAGGCCAAACATCATTTACCCCCAGTTCCGCGACGCCCTCATCGATAAAATCCTGATCCACCTCGCATACAGATTGTCCGGCTGCATCTTCTGCAGACCCTTCGTCAATTTTTCTTTTATCATCTGCGGACTCTTCGTCAATTTCTCTTTTATCATCTGCGTTAATGTAGCCCATATCATTGAGAAATGCCTGATAGTCCGGTGTGTCATAGCGGCTCTCATGTTCGATAAAATTACGGTCCGGCTCGTCGACAGGCTGAATCTGGATGATTTCGTCTTCATCGCCTGTTTTCTTTTTCGAGAACAGACCCGTAACAAAATTTTTAATTTTTCCCATGATCGTCACCTCCGAATTACTTTAACTAATTATAACATACTTTTTGCAAAATCTCAGAATATTTGACATATTTGACAACTTTAGTTTCCTACACTAAAATAACATATGCTCGTCTCCGACGGGTCTTAGTTATGAATTAGAATACTGGAAAGGATATCACCATGAACACAGTACTTTTCGGAATGACTCTGTATCAGATCCTGTGGTATTTTGTGATTTACTCATTCGCAGGCTGGTGCGTCGAGGTCATTTTTCACGCCATGAAAGCGCACCGCCTGGTCAACCGTGGTTTTCTGAACGGACCTGTATGTCCGGTATATGGTTTCGGAGTCGTACTTGTATTCGCGGCTGTTCATCTTATCGTGGACGGAAGCGGAGGCTCACTGCAGGATGTGAGTATTATTATGCTGTATCCCATCGGCGTTTTCCTCACCACAATGGTTGAACTACTCGGCGGCTATATGCTCGATAAGACGTTTCACGCCCGGTGGTGGAACTACAGCAGCGAAAGATTCAATTTTCGCGGGTACATCTGCCTCAAGTTTTCACTTATATGGGGTCTTGGAGTCGTATTTCTTGTCAAGCTTGCTCATCCGATCATTGACAGAGCGACAGTGGGATTCCTGCCGGCAGCAATCGGAATATGGATCGTACTTGTTCTATGCATAGCTTATTTTGCGGATTTTGTTGTGAGCGTGCTTATTATGCTGAAACTAAACCGCTCTCTCGAGGAACTTGATCAGATACAGAAAGACATGCGGATCGTCAGCGATCAGATCACAAAACTGCTGGCGGGAGGATCGATTGCCGCGGAAGTCCTGGTGGATGCCGGGCTGACCAAGGCCGGACTCGTCAAAGAAGACACCATGTATGCCGTTCTGGATCAGGCATTTGGCGCCGGAGATGTGATTGATAACAAGGAGTACAATAAATACCGGGCAGCCGGGATTCCTGAGCCGGCCAGTGTCCAGGTAGGGGCAGATATCAAAGAAGCTATCGCCGAGCGCAGAGAGGAGGCAATGGCAGCTATCAATGAGACAAAAGAGGCTGCTTTCAGCGCTTACGCCGAGCACAGAGATGACGCGGCTTATGCGATCGGGGAGACGAAGATCGCCGCCCAGGATAATATCCAGCAGACAAAAGAGGCACTTGAGAAAAAGCTTGATGAACTCCGCGAACGCTCATCTGAGATTTACTCGTCAGCCCTCAGGCACAGAATATTCGGTCCTCTCCGCATACTGCGAGCCTTTCCGCTGCTCTACCATGAAATGTACAGTGACGCTCTTCAGAGTCTTCGCCAGCATGCTTCCGATCTTCTGAAGTCGGAAGACACGGACCGGAAAGAAGATCACGCTTAAAACGTACATTTAGCATAATGACCGCTCCGCCAACATCGTTTGGGAAGTTATAGTTGTTTAAATCTGTAGCGGATGCTATAATATCGTGAGTCAGAAATAAAGACACCAATGCAGCTTATATCGTGAAACTTAAGTACAAAAATAATGTCATCCGACAGGATGAAACGTATCAGGGGGAATTCAATTGAAAAGAGTTATCACTTACGGAACATTTGACCTGCTTCATTACGGTCATATAAACCTTTTGAGACGAGCAAAGGCTCTCGGAGACTATTTGGTCGTCGCCCTGTCGACAGATGAGTTCAACTGGAACATGAAACAGAAGAAGTGCTACTTCCCTTACGAGCAGAGAAAAGAACTTCTTGAGGCAATTCGCTATGTCGACCTTGTCATTCCGGAGGAAAACTGGGAACAGAAAGTCACTGATGTTAAGGAGTACCATATTGATACATTCGTGATTGGCGATGACTGGGAAGGTAAGTTCGATTTCCTGAAAGACGAAGGCGTCGAGGTAGTATATCTTCCGAGGACACCGGAGATCTCAACGACACAGATAAAAAATGATCTGAACAGACAGTAAAAAGCGGCTCTGCACAGCGGAAATTATCCGTCTTGCAGAGCCGTTTTTCATTTCAGGTATTCAGACTGTAGTAGACACGGTCTGTCGCGACCTTTACTCTCAGGGTAATAATCGAATTCGGACCGCAGGAATAAGTCACATTATAGAAGCCGGGTGTATTCGTATCCACCTGGTTGTCTATTTCCAGCAGACCCATCATGTTCTTCCCGTCCTCATCGAGCACACTATCGACATAATCATACGGATCAAAACGGCTTCCTTTGAGAATAGTGACGCCCTGATCGTTCAGTATGATCTCCGGTCCGTCAATTCTCACATTGAAAGTTCTGTTTACGGAAAGACCGTAGAGAGTATTGTGAATAAATTTGACAGTCAGCTGCTGACTTGCATATCTGTCCCATTTACTCTGGAATGTAATGTCCTCATTGCCGTCTCCGCCAAAACCGTTGTTGGACGTAATGCCAAGATAATTGGCAAAGGCGGTATACTTCTCGTTAAGTTCACGCTTTGACGAAGCCTCGAATTTAACCATATCGCGGGTAACGGGCGGCATAGTTTCCGGGACCATCATTGAAGGAAGGTGACACCCTTCAAGCCTGAGCTTTCGCGTCGCCTGAAGTCGATAGCCGGAATATGTTGTGTAATAATAATAAATAAAGCGGTCTCTGAAGTTGCCTGTCCCTGCGGTTGCCACCGTGATCCTAAGCAGCTCCCTGAGGACATCTCCGCTCAATGTGAACGTCGAATCGAGGGCATTTGAGGTTTCCAGGATGTTTTGCCGCTCTTCCGCGCTCATGACTGTCTCGAAAGCGGAGAGGTCGGCTTCCGACCCTGCCGGCGAGCTCTCCATCACTTCGACCTTTGTCAGTCCGTTTATGACTTTTTCACCGGTTACTGCCTCGATTTCCTCATCTGTCAGCGTGTAGTATCTGTCTCCGATAACCTGCCTCAGGAAGTCGACCGACTTGTCTCTGAAGCTGATATCTCTCAGTCTGGCGTTCTTAAGCAGAATATCCTCAGTATACGGATCGAACTCTCCGCCTCTGAAAATCATCGTCTCCGGGTTTACACTGATAGAAGCCCCCTGCCTGACAGTTGAGGGGAAGAACATATTCTGGATTTTCGCGCGATTTCTGATACCCAGCACACCGATGCAGAACACTCCTAAAATCGCGGCGATCATGACAAGTCTCTGCACGGCGTTCAGTCTGTTCAAAAATCCGTTATTCTTCCAGAACGATACGAACTTGTCGCGGAAAGGCTGATCGTCTTCGGCTTCCGCAGCCTGCTTAACAATCGGAAGCAAAGAACAGACAAGTGCGCTCATTAACATGGCTTTCGTCCCCGCCAAAAAAGCGGAAGAAACGGTGCTTGAAATGAACATGGCAAGCCAGCAGCTGTAGACGCATACACGCGAGTATGGATTATTGCATGCTTTTATGTTCCGCTTGAACAGGAGCAGGATCACGATGAGCATAAAAACCGCTCCGAATAATCCGAGTTCCGCCATAATTGCCGGCCAGTAATCATCCAGCAGGAAGTTGGGATTCTTCATGGAAGTCCCGTAAAAACGCCAGAATCCATAGCGCAGGAACAGTTTGGAGTAATACTGCTTGGCAACAGCAGTTCCGTATGTGGCGAATCCGGACCCGATAGGAAAATAGGCCTTCATTATACGAACTCCATACCGAAGAAGGATATTTCTTGCCTTATCGCCTGAAAAATAGAATACGAACTGTCCTGCAAATGCCATGGCCGCAGCAAGTACAATCGGCACAGCATAGCGCAGCTTTACCTTCTCTACCCTGAATATGACGAAAGCGATATAAAAGAGGATAAAGAGCCCGGCATATGCTAACGGTCTTGATCTGAAGGTAGACACCATATTCAGTATGGTGAATCCAATAAACAGCCAGGTTATTTTTCGCTTTTCCACATACAGATCCGCAAAAAGGATCATAAGGAAATAGAGGCAGGCTTCATAAAAATCGCCGACCCGCATGAAAATAAAATGATAGGTGCGGAATCCATATCGAATATCCGTCGTCATATGTATGTCAGTTATAGAATGAATGAAAAGAAAAACAGTCGAGACAAATATGACGATTTCTGTAAAAAGCGCAAGATAGCGAATAATATATTCGTTGTGTTTAGTTCTGGAAAAAAGATGTACTGCCCCAAGTGAAGCCGCTATGAACTTGAACATGTTAAAAGCATCGAGGCACCATATATACTTGCTGTGTACCAGATCATTTCTGATATTGCCGGCAAAACCGAGAATAACCATAAAGATAGTCAATATGATAACAGCAAGCTCGTCTTTTTCCACATGCCGCTCAAGTATAATCCTGACCAGAAAAATAACACCTAAAAGAAGCGCGATCGCTTCATCATAGTGCTGAACAGGCTTCACTGTTTTTACCAGAATCGTTTCAAGCAGCAAAGCCATGATGCAGCTGGCGATAAGAAATTGCAAAAGATGCATGTCTCTAAATACACGGTAAATATGTGTGTTCTTCAAATATATATCCTTTCTAAATCTCATCGGATTATTACATTTATTTTAGAATACATTTCTTTTTGCCGCCACATGTATCTTTTGAATTTCTATTTTTTATGACTAATTTTGTCCATCAGCGCAACGACTGTTCTCGATGCCGTCCCATGTTCTGCGCTTCCGAGTTCAGTGTGATGCCGGTCGACTTCCTTTTTGTAGTGTTCTTCGTCAAAATGTATAATCTCATCGCAAAGGGCATCGATATCTCTCGCCATCGGGAATGGCCATTCATTGACAGGCGTGAAGAAATTCCTGTACCCAAGATATACATCAAGGTCCGGTGCGTAAATGAAGCAGGGTTTATAAGAGAGCGAGGCATCCCAGATGCAGGATGAATAATCCGTGATGAGGACGGAAGAAGCATATAAAAGCTCCTGCATGTCGTCATAGGATGTCACATCAATCACATGCTCGTTATCCTCATACGGGTTATGGTCATCGGTGAACCAGTGGAATCTCAAAAGAAATACAAAATCTCCGCCGAAGCGTTCCGACAAAGCTGCAAGTATTCGATCCACATCGAGCACGTAGACAGATGCGTCGACATCATCTCTGAACGTCGGTGCATACAGAACAAGTTTCGTATCATTCGGAATATTGAGCTTCTTTTTTACTTTGCGCTCAATGCCGTCGTGATTTCCAAAGAAGATATCGTTCCTGGGCATGCCGATCTCAAGGATCTTTTCCGGCGCATTATCATGAAGATACTTGATGTTATTGGCCGAAAATCTGGCGCAGCTTGAGATAAAATATGTAGTAGAGTTCATCATGAGCTGCAGGTAGTCAACATGTTCTTTTGTCGCTTCCTTATAAATCTTTTTATAAGATCCGCCGCCATGCCATGTATTGATTACTGTCTGCTTTTTTCTGAGCGGAATATAGGACTGAACACCGAGATTATCGATCAGGAAGCCGGCTGTAATCAGATAGTAGACGGCTCGAAGTGAAGTCTGCGGTATGACTTTGATTCCTTTTTTCCTGAGGAATGTATATTTTTTCGGATTCTTAAAGAGCCAGATCTGTTCATATTCGTCACTGCGGTTCTTCGTGATATATTCGGAAATATACTTTGGATTACAGGAATAGGATGCTCCCTGAAAACTCCTGAAAACGACGCGGTTCTTTTTGACCGGTAATATCCAAAGCAGTTTTAAAATATTTCTTATAATACTTTTTATCATGATGACACCTCATAGTTTAAAAGTCAGAAGGACTTTTGCGACCGGGCAGGCGGGATATGATCTGCCTGATTCTTTGAAACACGATCGCGGTTGCCAGAGCACCGGCGATCGATAAGATAACAGTAAAGAGATAAGATATATAGCCTCTGCCAAATAAGTAATTCAGCCCCAGCTTTTCAAGAATGCGGAAAATCATCATATGAGTCAGATAAATCTCCATGCTGTACATTGCGAGGAGCCGAATGAATCGTCCGAAAAATCCTGTGAGTTCAAAGTCGTGTACGATCGCGGATATGAGCCACAGAGCAAAAATCAGCACAAAATACGGATACTGCAGATATTTATTCCTGTTGATGATAGGCAGCGCGAAATAAAGAACCGTAAAGGTCATGCTGATAATTATTGTGACCGGCCATTTTGCGCCCAGTCTTTCACAAAGCCAAGACCGGTAAAGATACACTAAACCCCCCGCGACAAAAAACATTGCGGAAAACAGAATATTCTGACGCGCGTAGAATCCGTTCGGGTAGTGATCCCGATTGAAGAAATAATAATTGCAGGCAAAATTAAATATGACAGCGACTGCCATTGTTTTCCATGCCGCCGCTTTTGTTTCGGTCAGAACAGAAAACAGAGGAAAGAGCGCGTAAAACACAAAGGTTATGCCGAGGAACCAGGCGATTCCGAGGACAGTGAATTTATTGGTCTCGGGTAAAAAACCGAATACAAGAGTTACCTCGGCAAATCCTTCCAGAAGGCGCTCAAAACTGAAATCCGAAAGAAGATCCAGAACAACAAGGAAAGAGAAATATGGGAGTACGCGACTTACCCTTTTTCTGTAAAATGAAGACAGATCAATCGTTCCTCTAAGCATACGCTCGTGATAGCCGCAGCACATACCGAATGCTGAAATCATCATGAAGAGATATACAAGATGCGTGAACCAGGGGATCACTGTCTCAGCTAAAAAACCTTCGAGCTCATACTGATTATTACTCTTCGATATCAAATGCATCATGACAATTCCGACTGCAGAAACTGCTCTCAGTACGTCAATCGACGGATATTTTTTTTTAGCCGCAACTGCTTCACTCATGTGCACTCTTATCTCCAATATGCCGTGATTTCATGAGCGATGCGCTTTGACTCCGGCGGAGGTGTCATATAGTCCTCTCCATAGAGATCAGTCAGACGCTCCGCAAAGTAGGCTGTGCAACGCACCTGAATATCTTCAAACTGTTTCCAAACAACATCAGTAAAGTAATACGGGTGGAACCTGTCCATCTTTTTGTAAATACCCAAAAAACTGATGCCCCATTTTTCGTCTTTATAAGGGAACTGTACGGGAATCTTCCGAATAGCCGGAATGAACATATATGGTCTTGCGACCGTGACATACATTTTTTTCAGGACTTTCTTTATCGGATTATTATGCTTATTTTTTGACCTTGTAAAGCTGTAGGCTCTGGCTTTTCCAAGAAAATCGAGTTTTCGAAGGGCTTTGTCGAACTCCTTCTCGTTCTCCGGTCTCCCGTCGACCGGGAAGACATCGATCCAGAGGGATGATCCGTACTGGTCATATCTGAGCGGGAACTTGACATACGTTCTGTCATCGACAATTTTCGCGTAAGAATTTGTCGCACCGCTCTTTTTATCGTGTATGAGTAAAAGATGGTCGCCGATCGTTTTAGAGGACGCAAGCCTGATAAACTTGTCATAGTCCGGTCGCGGCATAGTTATATCAATATCATCGTCCCACGGGATGAACCCGCCATGTCGGACAGCGCCGATGAGTGTTCCTGAATCCACTGTCCATCTGAGCTTATTCTCAGCGCAGAAGCGAATGAAGTGGCGGAAGATATTCATCTCGACAAGCTTGACTTCATCAGGTGAAATTCTCTTTTTTGAATCAACGCTTACTGCCGCGTCCCGGAGAGACTGGATTTCTGCCTGTGCCTCTTTGAGCTTTTCGTCTGTAACAAGTGATACAGACCCCGGATCGGCATATTCCCCCGCGTCTTCAGGCAGCACATAGTGATGATCGGACAGCGCGTCAGGGTCCGTCAGAAAGCGGCCTTCCTGCTCATTTCCGTCCTTTACTTCGCCGGAAGCATTCTCACTGCCCTGCCCGCCTGTACCTGATTCCCGGCTGCTCGATCTGTTCATCGGTCCCTCATGCCTGTCAAAATCGTAGAGGAACTCCGGCAGCATCTTTGCTATGAGTTCGCAGTCCTCAGTATATTCGGGGAATTTCTTCCACATCTGAAGGTTTGCCGCCGAGACTGCCGGGTCGAAATACTTCTTCGGAGCAACATGGTGTGACCAGTCCTCGCCGACGAACTCGACAATCTTCTTCATCTCCTCATCGTAGTTAAAAATGAGGTCTTCGAACTGGAGCCTCAGTACCGGCGCGTCAGCCGGTATGTCGCCGATCATAGCCCTGTGATCGCGGAAGACTCGCGCAAACGGCGCCGCCTCAGCCGGAAGTACATGATCCCCATAGCGCCTCTGCTGGACGAACAGATCTCTGGGGTCACGATCGACAACGATGACCCTGATATCCTTTGCGTAAGATATGTACCGCATAATATTGCTTGTCGCAACGAACTGGTCAAGCACGATGAACGGCTGATTCTTCGGGTTCAGGAGTCTGCAAAGCTTATCGACGTAGGTCTGTGTCTTCTCAATGAACTCGTCCCGTGTGATATGGACATGATAATAGTCCTGATTCGGGAAGTAGTTGTAGCGGAAGGGCTTTTTCAGCGGCTTCGGCATGAGCTTGTCCTTGGCTCTCCTTGAATAATAAATGAATTTCTGTGGACCAGACAGAAGCAAAAGATCGCCGTGCCAATACCCCTTATACGTCTCGGTGACAAGGCTGTCGACATACTCCTGCGAGTATTTGAGCCATTTGCTTCCGAAAATTTTTCTGTAGCCGTAGGCTGTCTCTCGCGCGAATTTCATATATCTGCGAAGCGCGTAGCCTGAATTCAGGCGGTGCGGGTTCTCCACGAGATTGTATTCAAGATCGGATACGCCGTCCGGGTCCTGAAGAAACCGACATTCAATATTTGTGGGAGCTGACGGACAGTTGTCGAATTCCTTGAGGAAATCATCAACAGCGCCGGATCCTGTTCCGTGGAAACTGATACAGGTTATGATTCTCATCTTCTACCTCATTTCAAATCTATTCATCATTGTGCGGCTGCGCTCCGCCGTGCCTAAGCATGCGTAACAATGCTCCAGTGGAGCATTGTGCAGCTGAGACATAAATCCCTGACGCTAACATTGTATCCCATGTCAGAGACGAGTTTCATTTGCGCATTAATCATAGACTTACGTCTCGAGAATTCTGCGTCAGAGATTAAAAGTGACTGCCGCTGCCGCTCATCTGGGACGCGATATCCGCATCGACGATATCCTCGCCGGAGCGCCCTACAAGCTGCTGCTTGGATGTCTCGGAAAGACCATCGTTTATAACGGCGCACATATCGCATGTGCTGCATTTGTCAAGATCCTCTTTCGTGAGCTTTCCGTCGCGGTAATCGCGCACGACCTTGAGCTCATACATACTGTATTTCTTCTTTCTGAAGAATCGCAGGAACTTGTGGCGAATGACCCAGAGAGCAGGTTTCCAGATGTACCTGTGCATAGCCGGGGAGACGGAACCGATCATCCAGCAGTCTCGGTCACAGTTCCTGACCTTTTTGCGTACAATTTCGGCTTCCGGACTGTTCCAGAGTTCGTCCCACGTCTGCTCATTGAGATTGCCCATGACTTCCTTGTCCTTGGTTCCGTTGCAGGGCATAACGTCGCCGTAGGGATCAATGAAGAATGTGTCGAAACTCATATCGCACGGAAGAAGTCTCTTCTGTCCGTAGATATAATTGATAAGTCCGTGATTGAAATATGCTCTGAACCACTTCTTCGGGCTGTTGGAGTTCAGGAGCTCATTGACCAGGCGCTCGAACTGTTTTGCGACCTTCGGACGGTCATGGATAATATTTTTAGCTTCGACAAAGTAAAATGAGTTGTGCAGAGACGCGGTCGCAAATTCCATTCCGAGCCTGTTCGAAATCCGATAGAGCCTGACAAGGTCCATGCAGTTCGCGTCCTGAACGGTCATGCCGAATCCGACGTCCTTCATTCCCATCTTGCGAAGTTTTTTCAGGGTCGTGTAGCCTCTGTTGAAACCGTCCGGAAGACCGCGGATCGCGTTGTTTGTCTCCTCAAGGCCTTCGATGGAAATGCGGATACCGATATCCGGGAATTCCTTGCAGAGGTCAATGATGCGGTCAGTGAAGAATCCGTTTGTCGAGATAACGATTCGGTCACTCTTCTTTCTGAGCTCGCGAACAATATCTTTGAGGTCTGTCCGGATGAAGGGCTCCCCGCCTGTGATATTTGTAAAGTACATGGGCGGAAGTTTCTTTATTGTTTCGATGGAGATTTCTTCCTCAACACGGGACGGCTTCTTGTAACGGTTGCACATATTGCAGCGCGCGTTGCAGCGGTAAGTGACAATAACTGTACCGTTGAGTTTTTTCAACGCAGTTTTCTCCCCTCCCGAGACTCTGTCCAAGAGCGCGGAAGCTTTTTCTCCGCCCGGGATCTTTTTGGAAATCTTATCGATTAATGCCTTCTTATCAGTGTCTGCCATAGCACTTCCACCTTCTTTTTGAATATTTGTCTTCACATCGCCGGACTGTAAAACCGGCTCACCCATGTATATACGGAGCAGTTTATCGCAGTACTCCGCAGTCGAATCAAAACATACATGCCTGCAATTCTCAGTATATCTGTCAATGAGGCTGTCATCTTCCCAGAGACGATTGATCTTAGCGGTCAGCTCATCCGTGCTTCCCGCCTCAAAAAGCTCACCGGTCTCGTTCTCTTTAATGAGTTCGGGGATGCCGCCAATTCTGCTGGCCAGGACCGGTGTGCCGCACATCTGGCTCTCCATGACCGAGAAAGGACAGTTCTCGTACCACTCTGATGGGTACACTGAAAAGCGGGCACCGCTTATAAGGTCACTCAAGGCTTTACCTGTCTGAAAACCGACATTCATGATGTTGGGAACACTCAGCGTCTCATCCTGAAGAGGACCTGTTCCGGCAAAAACGAACTGCACGTCAGGCAGGAGTCTTACAGCTTTCAGAAGTGTTTTAATGCCCTTCTCCTCCGAAAATCTTCCGAAATAGAGAACATATTTCTCAGGAAGATCTTTTGACAGGGCAGAATCGTCAGCCATGCCGTCGGTATCGAGCCTGTCAATGAAGTTGTGCAGAGCGATCGTCTTGCCGGCGAATTTCGGGTTGGTGTCCATGCGGCTCTTCATGAACTCTGAGCAGCAGATAAATGTATCAATTTTGCTGTAGACATTCGTGTGATTCCAGATCTCCGCTTCCATCATGCCGACTGCGGATTTCGCGGTGGAACCGTGAATGCATTTGCCGCTAAGACAGTTTGAAAAATGTCTGCCGATACACTTTTCGCATATTGTGCCGGAATTGGGATTCATCAGCATGTGGTTCGGACAGATGAGCTGATAATCGTGGGCTGTGAATATGATTCGGCAGGCTCTCCCGCTCTCCCTCTTCCACTTTTCAATCTCAAGGATCACGGACGGGGTGAGCTGATAATTGAAATTATTCAGATGGCACACATCCGGCTGAAAGTCATCCAGCACAAGACGGATCTTCTTTCTTGCCTCCGCGCTGTAAATGGTCTTTACCGGATACGTCAGCTTTGAGAGTGCGCTTCCGCCGTGGAAATCCATATCAGAGGTGTAGGCGCCTGCTTCGTTGCCGACGCACCTGCCTTCGTGCTCCATGCCGAAATACTGGACTTCGTGTCCGATACTTTTCAGATAATCGCCTATCTTGAAAATGTAGGTTTCCGATCCGCCGTTCGGATACAGAAACTTATTGATCATTAATACTTTCATTATAATTTCCTTTACAGCAGTTACTTTTGGATTTTTCCGACGGGTAGTATAAAAGGAGCTTTGGGCTTTTCCTCGGAAAACGTTAATACGTCTCCTATCACGCAAATAAGAGGAAAATCTCAGGATCGATCTTCCCCTTATGTTGTTTATTCCTTCATATAAAGTTCAAGTGTTTTATTGATGACCTCATCCCAGCTGTACTTGCCCAAAATGAAATCTTTGGAGCTGCTCTTTAGAGCTTCGACAGTCTGCGGAGAATCAAGCAGCATCTGCATTTTCTTCTGAAGGTCGTGCGTGCTGCCCCGCGCGAACGTGATGCCCTTATCTTCGATCACCTCCGCGCACTCGGGAATGTTAGACGTGAGTACGCAGTTGCCGTAGCTCATGGCTTCCAGGAGGCTCAGCGGCATCCCTTCAATATCTGATGCCAGCACATATATGTAAGGGTTGCTGTAGAGTTCTTCTAATACCTGACCTTCAACAAAGCCGGTGAAGATAATCCTGTCGTCGTCAGCAGCCCTCTCTTTCATCTCGTCGACGAACTCCTTCGTGTCGGAGCTTCCGCCTGCAATGATCAGCTTCTTATCCGTATCGATCTTCTTAAAGGCATCGATCAGATATCGAATTCCCTTTTCCGGTGCAAGTCTGCTGAGGGCAAGAATATAACTGTCTTTTGTGAGCCCGTATTTCTTTGTTATGAGGTCAGGTTCTCTGACAACGGGTTCAGAGACGCCGTTCGGGATAAAATTCGTCCTTCGTCTGTATTCCTTGAGGAAGTATACTTCCATGTCGTGACTTAAAACGATGATCTCGTCAGCCATCCTGACTGCCATGCGCTCGCCCATCTTAATGACGAACTTGGCGAAGCGGTTCCACTTTGCACGTCGATGATCAAGACCGTGGATAGTCGCGATACATCTCTTCCTGCCGAACAACTTTGGAAGCCACATCATGATGCAGGGACCTTCAGCGTGATAATGGACGATATCGTAATCGCCGAACGCGGCGAATATAGATGCGAAAAATGAAGCTGAGAATGCTGCCAGCCCTTTTCCGTTAACGGTCGGGACGTACTTTAATCTGACACCTTTGTACTTGGTCAGATGCTCCTTCGTCTTGTCGAACTCCTTGCCGCTCACGTGATGCCCTTTTCGGTTATAGCATGTTACAGAATGTCCCCGATCGGCCATATGGGTACTGAGTTCCTCGACAACGATTTCCACTCCTCCTTCGCGGGACGGTATTCGTTTGTGCCCAAGCATGGCGATTTTCAGACTAGTAGTTTCACTCATAGGTATAGACCTCAGGATAATTATTCAAGTCTCGCTCGCGATACTGAATCTTACTCTTTGCAAATATATATTGTAACATATATAGGCATATCAAGGAAGAGCGACGTTGTTAAATTTTGCTAAACCTTTTAATCTCTGACGCAGAATTCTCGTGACTTTAGTCGTGAGATGAAAGCGCAAAAGAAACCTGCCTCTGACATGGGATACAAACCCGCGTCAGAGATTAAATGCCTCAGCTGCACAATGCTCCACTGGAGCATTGTT
>OCTX012082824.1_pt1 | contig 19232 bp, 17 predicted proteins | sample 1539691 | NCBI WGS metagenome assembly OCTX01 (sample SAMN02144231, study PRJEB22623) | gut metagenome | biome: sheep rumen | host: Ovis aries | place: New Zealand
TTATACTTCGACGGATTTCGATGATTGGTGTTGATAAACTCTACCACCTCATTATATCTTGTATACCACTTAGTTTCTTGATCCATAATTCATCTCCTCTCCAGCTCTTAGCTCTACAGCTCTTAGTTCATACATCTTACATCTTACTTCTTACATCTTACATCATTTCTCCTGTCCCCCTGGCATCCCTACCAAGTTGCTGCTGTATTGCTGAAATGGTCAGGCCACTCATATATAAAGAGCTACAGGCAGCTATTTTATCTTTAGGTATTCTACGGACATACCTTTCCCGTACCCAATGAACCCACCAAACCCGAAGTCCATGAGATACACAGCCATCCCTATATAGTTCGGAATATAGAGCCTTTTCATTTTTTACTCTTGTTTACCTATCCTATATTATGCGTTTGCATTCCCGTTCTTGGAGATTTGCAATAGAGCACCTTTCATTACCTGCATACAGATCTTCGCAGTATTTTCATCGGGGAAGAATCTTTCAGACATCTGTTGATAGGGATGTATGTAATTCCGGAAATCCCTTAATACATGGCTAAACTTTGCAATGTCTTGTTTTAAAATTCCGACGGAATGAGCCACAGTTATTAAATCATTTAGCGTCCAATCATAAAAAGGCTTAACCTTGTTTTCTTTATTCTTAGGAGCAACATTTGACAGATTAAAGACTTTGGGATTCCGATTCGCCAAGCTCAGCAATATACCCTCAAGCATACTACCAGCCATAAAAATGACAGAAAGATAAGCCTGAGCCTTGAAACATGATTTCATTTCTGTCATTCTAGCTTCCAATACAGGCTTTAATGTTTCGTCAATACTCAATTGACTTATATTTATATCTTCTATCTCGACCTTCAGAAAATCTGCCTCAGACATAATATTATCTGCCTCGTAAGATTCTTTGAGTTGAGCTTCAACATCAGGACCTGCAACCCTATGAATCTCAACGCCAGTATTCTTAACTTCTACTTTCCATCCATCAAAAGCCAGATACTCATTGAACTCATCAAGACAAGCTTTCAACTCGTTCATTCTTCCAATAAACTCAGCAGGGTTGAATACCATCTTAATGCATTTATCAAGTTCGGGTCTTCCATTTATGACAGACAACTTACCATCAGTATATACCCACCGCGAAGGGAAACCATTGCCATATCTTTCATTGAAACCGAGTTGGTTAAAGAATCTAACCAGTTCAGCACCCTTCCTGTACATTGTCTTCTCATTTATCATTTCGCGAAGACTATCCAACGTTTTCTGTGATAATACCATTCCCCCTTAAAGTGTTATTCCGTAATCCTGCATAAGAGCTGTCGCAACAAAACGTTTAAAGATATCGGTACCAATGAGAGTTCTTTTTAGCACATTCTCCCAGTTATTAATATCAGCATCCGGTATGGTATCTGCTACCGTCTGCAAGCAATTATCAAGACCTGCTTTTTGATTCTTTATAAAGTATTTACAACAGCTATCTTTTAGATTTATGATCACCCTACCAGATGCCTTTTTGTAGTTATCATTTAGTTCCAGATCATCAAAGGTATGCTTCACTATTTCAAAATAACGATCAGACAGGTTACCCTGCTCAATACGAAATTCAGCTTTGGGCATTCCTTTCTCTTCAGTAATATCACAATAAAGAAATCTTTCTTTCGTGTTTAAGTCAAGATAAGCATTCCAGTACTTTCTTTTATTATTCGCATCAAACACGTTCCCTGACTTTTGACCATTGCATACAGTACAGCATGGTATCAGGTTTAGAGGGTGGACAGCGAACAACTGGTATTGTGCTTGGGGCAGAAAATGGTCAAATGTCGTAGCCTTTACCGATTCGCAAACAGGGCACATATCGTTAAGATAGCCATCTGACGAAAGCACTTCTACGAATAGTTTTCCCATAGCTGTACTATGAAAAGAATATAGCCCCTCCATCTCCTCACAATCTTGAATCTCACCATTCAAAGCGACAGGTACACCTTTGGGAACTATTGCCAAATTGTCGGAGTCAAATGCATCTTTATACTTTCCTATTTCGTCTATGTTTCTCTTTTTGATTTCGGCACACCTCTCCTTATAAATCAAAGCTGCAGGCGGTAATAGCCCTGCAGCCTTACACCTTTTTCTTTCATCAATGATGGCCTTATCCTCCTTATGAGCTTTCTTTGAGGCAATCACCTGGTCTATGTAATCCAGAGGAGGAGTCGTGTTATGCTTGAGATGTCTCATTCCTCCTATTAATAACTGACCTAATCAACAATTTCGCATTAAGGCCCAATGAATTAGGGCCAGTTTGTAATTCTGCGATGGATGCATCATAGTCATATTTATTCCTTTCAACAACGTCTTCTATAAATCTCTCATATCGCTTCTCTTCGCTCATATTACCGAAAACGACATCACTCAATACCGAGACGTCCTCACCAAAGCTCTCTATTCCTATACGCTTTACAGCAAGTTCATCATCAAAGCGTTTGAAAATGAGCACATTTGGCGACACCAGTTCCCTTATAACATAAGGAGAATGAGTGGAAATAAGAGCATAGGAGTCATACATCTTCAGGATTTTGTAAACTGAATGCATCAACGCGGTAACAGCCCTCGGATGCAAATGCTGTTCCGGCTCATCCATGATAATCAAAGAATCATTGCGTATTTTCGCCATAATAGCCGAAATACTATATAGAAACATCGTTTCACCTGAGCTGGCTTTGTCACACAGACCAAAGAGTTTATCCTTATCTATACTGATTTCATCAGGATCTCCTATTTCAATTATTGAATCAAATTTTTCTATAGGAATCACTTTGTTCACTAAGTGCTCCCACCTTTTATAGAAATTATATTTGCGCGAATATATTCTCTCAATATTTTTCGATAGGATTTCAACCTGTTCTCTGGTCGTGAACATCTCTTCCTTATCTTTCATCAACCCAGAGTATTCATAGTTGATGAAGAATTTATTGTCATCAGTTGCCAACGGATAATGGTCAAATGGTGAATATGAGATCATCAGTACACTGCTAAACAGTGGTCTCAATCCTGTAAAATTCCTATTGTCATTATATATAAGTGATTCTAGTATCTTTTTAATGAGCGAAGTCTTACCAACTCCATTCTCGCCAATCAAACCAATAATACGTTCAAAGTCCTGCCCTTCATACTTGTATTTGAATTCGATTTCCACGTCCTCGCCATGATATGGAAGTTCATATTTGTATGAAAAAGAATAGGCATCTTCCATATTCCTACCATACACGTAATAACGGCCTTCCCTCCTGGCTTTCTCTGTGACATTGTCCCTTAATAATGAAGTTCTGAATATTCCATCATTTTCAAACAATTTATATATTGATTCATAGAAAGCAACATCTCGCAGCTGACTTAATACCACATGCGCCTCATTACCAAATAAGGATTTCATTGTCCGATAGTACATTGTCGAACAACCCAAAGAACAAAAATCCTCTCCCAAAGCAACAAATTGAGAAGGCAACTCTTCGGAGGTATCAAGAGAACCCCTCTTCATAATTTTAACCTCATCTATTGCAGTTGCATGCCCATCTTTCACGAAATAGAGACGATACCGGGTCTTGTAGTTATAATCATTCCATGCATAATTGAACGTCAATACAAAACAATTTTGGTCCTCAGGCCATTTAACGTTCCTTTCATAAAAACTAACCGCATTATACACTTCTGAACTACACACATAAAATTTGAGAGCTCCTTTCGGTAATTCTGCAGTATGTCCTTTTTCTCTTATCCTAAAAACAAGACATCCCTGATTATCCTGTTCTTCATCCAGAACAAAGTTTTCTTCACCTAATAAAGCAGATAACTCCCTCTTAATCTTTTCAAAGCCATCATCTGACCGGAGCATGACAATTACCTGCTCTACGAATTGGATGAATTTATCGCCATCATCGAAAATATTTAAAATGCCAATAAACAGTTTGTCATCAACCCAATCGTCATTCATGATATAGTGCTTTTCTATCTCATCTCCCAGCACCTTATATCTGAAGTCTTCACCAGTAGCCTTTAGTTGATATACATTCCAGATTAACGACAAGATGTTCATCAAGTCGTTATCATATCTCACTTTAGGCAACACGTATACCTTAAGCAAGTCGTATATCTTACGCTGTAATCCTGCTGTCATAAATTAACAAAAACTCTATGATATAAATGTTTTCCTTATTTCTTTTCTTTCTTTTTAAACACCTCCAATGGTTTATCTTCCTCATGACCTCTTTTGAACTTTTCAAGTACGCCCTTCATATAGAACACGCCCTTTGTCTCTAGGTCATAAATTGGATATGGAAATGTTTCATAGCTTAGCAAATTGCGACCATAATAGGATATCTGTGCATGCCCATCTTTATCTCCATGATAAAAACCGTATGGCAATATCTGAAGGAATTTCGTTATTTTAAGCATTTGCGGATTCCCTCCTATACTATTAGCACTCGGATTCTTGATAAATGTCATCAAAGCATCCAAAGGCTCCATGTCAACCGATGTTTTATCAGCCAGCGAGATATACAAAGTATTCTTATATTTTTTAACATAGTTGGCATCACCCTTTCCATGGTCTCCAATAATGCCAAATGGTAGCCCCATGAGGTGCGAAGCCTTATGGGCAAACATCACATCTTCTTTCTTATTGTATTCTATGATTTTTATAACATATCGGTTTTCCTTGACTGAAAAACCTGCCATCATCATCTGAAATCCTGGACCTGGATCTTTCTCGTCAGGATATGCCTCTCTTACACTATGGAGACACTTGTTGACAATCCCTACTACAGAATGTACCAAATCAAAAAAATCCATTGCTCTGGTCCTACTTTTGATATTAAGGGCAATAGACCTCTGTAAATGCACTGCTATAGGGAGTGAGTATTCCGTTGCTCCAGCGCATGCAATGGCACAATCGCCTCTTTCAAGAGGAAACAACTTTGGGCATCCATCAATTTTGTCGCCACATGTAAACCTGCTGTCAGCTATCATAAATAGCTCCTCAGATTTATATCTCTTTCGTACCCACGCCACGCAGAGAGTCATACATTTTTATTAATTAGTGCTCTGCCAGACCTTGAAGAACTGGATCACCCCCAAAAGGCACTGTATCCTAAAATACAAAGCCTTTAAATAGGGGTATTTTCCCTTAAACTACAGAGCTTTTAACATATTACAAATTAGTCTACAAATATTGAACCATATTATTTTCAATAAGCACAATGCGAACTATCATAAAAGATTACTTCCACTGGTTAATATGCTTATACTTCTCACTCAACTCCAGCAACTTTTTGAATCTACCCAACCTTGGCTCAAGCAACTCCCCCGCATTCATCTTTTTTCTATTGCTCTTAATCCAATTCAACAAATCATGCTCTTCCAACCGGTGACGTGACGGATTTCTATGGTTTTTCTCCATAAAGTCCATCACGTCCTGATATCTTTTATTCCAACGTTCGTCTTGAGTCATAACTCTTTGGTCTTCGTTGTGGCCAAAACACATACCTACAAAACTCCCAAATTACTTTCAGTTACTTCATAGCCAACTATTATCTTTTATTTATTATCTATTATCTATTAACTATCCTCCTATCACGTCTCGGAGTGTCCCTGACTTGGTGTCGGGACGCGAAGGTAATGTGTCTTGTGGTCAATATCATACTTACGTCGAAGATAGGACAGTGTTCTGAGAGACGGAATCACGAGGGCTGATGGCTGAGGCTGAAGGCGGACGGCCGTTATTTTCCTGTGACAATATATTCCGTGGGCAAAGTTAATATTTTTATTTTAATTATTCTTATAAATGAGAGAAAAAGTGATAAATTTGGGTCGATTTGGGAGTATTTCAAGTTGAAAGTTGAGAATTGAAAGTTGAAAGTTGTTATTAATATGACCACTAATCGCACGGATTTACACGGATTTTTTTATTGAAACAAAAACCAGGAAAACCCCACTCCAGTATTAAAGTGCCTTGCAGCACTAACGATACAATATATCTATTTTTCCTAGTGTGCGAGCACCCAGATAAAAATGTCTATCTTATATCTCAATTCTCTTATAGAGTCTTTTTAATACTGTCGTGGAAAAACCCTGCCTCTGACTTCGTCGAACCCGTTCTCGCTCGGCAAACTGAGAACAATCTCTCGTCTGTACTCGCTTACTCACGGCTTTCAGCAGAAAAACAATGCACTCAACCTTAACGGTAACCTTAACCTTAATCTTAGCGAAAACGATTTACTCTTCAAAACAAAATAAAATCCCGACAGTTCTTCTGCCGGGATTTGTTTTATTTAAATTATAATTGCACTTATTCTATATCCATACAGCAGTTATCCTTAATAAACTTTGCTAATTTCTCATGTGGCTTTAAAAACTCATTAAACGCCTTCCGTGCATAAGATGCCAGCCAACACTCACTTCCTTCCGGTGGCTCCATCCCCATATCCTTATAGTCCATATAATCCGATGCCATCATGTATTCACCGTTCATGAAGAAAATAAAAGCTAGATGTACCGTCATTATCTGATTTAATACAATAGATGCATTCTGTAGTTGTTGTTCTCTATCATTCAATACCATTTCTGGGCAATTTAATAGAATGTTATAATAACTATTGGAGTGTACATGATTATCAAGTAATTCTCGATTTTTCTTTAAATATGAATCCCAGCCAAAATACGGAAATAAATCTTTAGTCGTCTTCGATTTCTTTAATGTATCTAGTATTTTTTCAGTATATGGAATTCTATGTTTACGTCTTAACCATTCATTCACATCCTTCACCACCAGATTATTTTCCCAATCATATTTATCCTCCCTAACTACATTCAGGTATATCTCCATGAGTATAGTGTCAAACAACTTTCGTATCAATACAAAAGCATCACTCATATGACCCACTTTTAACAACATGCTAATGCTGTCTAATGTATTGTATATGGACAGATATATGTTTGCAGCATAATTTCCAATACAAATCGTTCCATGAGGAATAAAATAAAAGCTGGTGTTCCATAGGCCATCGTAATATTCCATCATTTTATTAATAAGTTCAAATACATGATGTTTTTGATAAGCATCGTAATTAACCTTACTACGATCTATGTGCATATTATTCAAGTTCATAATGTTACGTATCCTCAATCTGATACAGAGGAAATAATTCTTCGTTACTCAGTCTCTTCTCCAAATACCCAAAACTCGAATTCTCATATCCATCATCTACCCCTTGATGAAAAGTTAATCCTCCTCCTTCAGCATCATACTCCATAGTGTCATATCCACATGTTTTCAGTTGTTCAATCTCATCGCAAGTTGGTTTTGAAAGCATAAACATATCACAGAGTTTCCTACAGTACTTCTTGCTAGACAAAGGTTTCTGAACAGGTATGGCAATATTCTCAAGTTTCTCTATACCGAACCTGAAGTCATCATTTTTGAATACCGATGTATAATATATGCCGCTAATCGGATTCACCATCTTGTTATTCACGTTGATGTCGATCACACATTCCATAAGCAGTTGAGGTATCATATATTCTGGCTTAAACATTGCATCTGCATCCTTCACTTTTACTGAGCAGGCTATAATCAATGGGAATGCCCTGATAAAGTCAATAATATGTTCACTAAACTGCTGTAATGTAGGTACTCGTAAATCCAGCAGGTACAAATCAACTTCATTTCTAAATCGAGCCACCATACTTTGGCTCATAGGAGGCCTACCAAGTTCTTCCCAACAAGCATATATACTAGTTCCTATATATAAACATGGATATCCTGGAGCACTATAACGATTTGTATTAACTATTCTTCTTTTGTTGAGAGGGATGTGGAACATATCCTTATAGCTTACGTCCCGTCTGTTCTCCATTCTCCTCATCCTGTATAGAGGTTTCTCTTTTGCAGGCAATTTATACATCATGATAGAACCACCCAATGCAGGTTCTTTCTTAGCGCCCCATAGTAGATTCGATAATTGTTTGAAAGCCCTTGAATGTAAGCCCTGATATACTGATGTAACAATATCATTAAGTTTCTTACATGTCTTCTCTACGTCGGTTACAATTTCATCAGACAAGTTTCCTTCTTGTCTCAACCAATTCAAAAGAACTATATAGTCTTTTAGTGCCCTTTGCAAAACGCCCCTAAAATCTGTAGAATCAGCATCATACTGTTTAACAGGTACTCTCAGACACAACTGTTCATATATATCTTTATTTTCTACCATTTATGCATTATTCCCGGTTTTCGTTATCATTTTCGTTCACTCCCACTGGTTTTTCCTCTTATACTGCTCCATCATGGCAAGGAGTTCCTTAAACTTCCCCACCCTCTCTGGCTTCATCTTCCCTGCATTCATAGCCTTTCTATTCGCCTTCAGCCAATTAAGCATATCATGTTCCTCAAGCCTGTGCTTCGACGGATTGCGATGCTCACGTTCAATGAACGCAACCACCTCATTATATTTAGTTATCCACTTAGTTTCTTGATCCATACTTCTTACATCTTCCCTCTAACATCTTCCCTCTAACATCTTACATCATTTCTCCTGTCCCCCTGATTCTCTTGACCTTCCATGAGTTATGGAAACCATCATCCGTTCTCCGTGAAAAGAGTTTCATCGATTGATGGGACTCTTTTTTTTATTAGTTTTTAACCTTATCTAGATATTTCAAAAAGGAAAGACTCATACCAAAAGCAGGGAACGGATGTCTTGCTATGATTATACTAGAATCCTCTCCTACGGGAATTTCAGTTTCTTCATGTTTGGGATTCCTTGCCTTCCTCACATGTTCAAATGTCCACTCAACATGATTACTACTGATTAAGCTGGGGTGGTAATACACGCATTTATTTGCCCAAACACAAATCAAACCGTTCAAGTGATTTATATCGCTTACATCATCAACATCTATGTAGTTTCTCTTTCTGTATTTTGTCTTATATACATTTCGGTCATAATACATAACCGCAAAATTAGGAGATAATGGGTAATACATCTGTTCTCCAATACTATTCAAACCGCTATGAAAACGTTTATGTGCTTCAAAATATTGGTTATACAAACATACAGGGCAATCAGAAGTAATAAAAGGAATCCCTGTCTTATTAATCAGCACTTTAAACTCTAAATCCAAACATATGGTCAAGTTTTTGAGCGTTACCATCATTGAGGGAATGATTGAATTATCAAACTTGACACTAAAATCATCGGCATGTTCTCTTACCAACTCATCGTTACTATGTCTCCATATCCTCCTTGCATGCATTGTGGCTATCTCTTCATATAGATCTGACATTGATTTTGTACGAGAAAGCTGGAGCATTATATCTTGATAAAGAACCTCCTTTTGATAAAGACTCATCTTATTTGAGGCGTTCTCAAAAATAGTTCTGCGATTTTCTGCTAACAAACCTTCCAACTCGGACAATTGTCTCTCCAACATTAAATCTTTCCCATAAAAATAAGGCTCCTGAGCCTGTCTATTGATTGCTGTCGGTTTATCAACACATTTACCAGATTCGACAAGAAAGACTCCTATATTTACGCCGTCAGAAGAGAATTCTTTTAGATAATTTTGTGGCACATAATGTTGGCGTTTATTTTCACTCATATTGTTTCTTCCTCTTGAGTCATATCAAACTCAACCTTTACTTAGTGACTACTTAGTGATTACTTAATGACAGCAGGAAAAGCAACGCCCATAATCTCCATAATCTTTTCTATTCGTTTAGGATATAATTCCATATCCACCTCGTCTTCAAACAGACCAAACACAGTTGTATTAAACAGCTCCGAGTAAAAAAGAAGAATATCCGGAAGGTATGCATAGTAATGCCTCCATAACTCTGCTATGTCATTTGGCGTCACGAACATGAAGTTGCAATTCATAGCACCAGTTTTATTCCAAGGCCGTGTTGTAACTGGATGAATTGCCCTATTTGAAAGATTTACTATAGAAGAAGGATTATTCTTATCGTAGATACATTCATAAATAAACTCACCTTTGATGGGCTTACATATTCTAATCTCGTCAGTAGCCTGCAGCATTTCCTTCAGTTCTTCCTCTTTTATGCTTGCTGGATCGTAATCATCCTTCTCAATGAAGTTGTCATAAAAACCATCATCCAATAGAATACGGAGTAGAATTTTCAGATTGTCTACCAGTGGCCTCCTTAGCATTGCGTAAGACACCACCAGTCTCTTCTTCTTCGAGCACTCCAATGACTCCTGCATAAAATAGCAAAAGTCCATCAGTAATCCCAATATCAATTGTTTTTTCAGAAGAGTGTAAAACTGTTCTTCTTTATATTTCTTCAGGAAATCCCATATATCACCACACTCCACAAGTCTGTCTTTTTCTTCTTCAGTTAAAGGAGCATATGATACTCGCAGGAATTGGTACTCCTTTCCCACGACAAACTCCTCTATCTGTCTGATAAGTTCAAAACATGCGGAATGTATCGTCCTGTGTTCTTCGGGTAAATAATAAAACTCCATAAATTCAAGAGTTTGTAATTATGTGTTCGTCAACTTTTTATTGAATTTAATTAAGAGAGTTTAACAATCTTTGGTTTAGATAATATGGTACTTTAGTCTTCTTTCATGTCACTGACCAGTCTCCCTGGCATCAGAGTTCTTATTCTTTTGTCTCATTTATATATGCTTGTATTTTTTTAGCCCTCTCCTCTTTCCATTTACAAAATTCATCGCTTAAAACTCGGATGATATCCTCTGCCAACTGCCACATCTGAGTCGATAAAACGCTAGGAAAACCAGCCAAATCCTCCTCATACCAAGCTTTAGCATTTTGTATTCCGGAATCTATCGACTCGAAAGCTTTTCGCGGGTCCAAACCTCCTCCATGATTAAATCTTCCGTTAATTCTCTTCATCAGACCACTCCTTGTATTTTGAGGAGCATCTATCACTTCTCGCAAGTCTTCATATGGATTGTTTTTAAAGCAATAATAAATCCATACTTCTATATCAGGATTACTTATTATCCATTTAGCATCCGACATCGCTTTGGAAGAAAGTATTTCTCGCAAGTCATTCTCATAATGATCCACATCTGTAATCATGTAAATCCCATCAATGACTCGGAATTCATAGTTCCTTCCACGATATTCTATCATTCCTTCTTCCTTAATGGTCTGTAAATATTTATTCATCATTCGAGGCGTAAGACCACCTTTCCCCCTTTTTGAAGATACAAAAATCACTTTTAATGATTTAAATGTATCCTTACGTTCTAACTCATTGAAGAAATCACGTTCCCTATTTGTACCTCCTGAAATAACATAAAACAATGATGCACTTAACGTTCCATCTTTTTTGCTATATGCATCAGTTGCAACAAAAACTTCATCATCGCAGTTTCTCAATTTATTCTCTTCTTCAGATAAAATTTGAGATTGATATTCTAGCAAAGTCTTAGAACCATCAGTTTTAGAGTATTTCATCATCATTATTTTCTTCTTTCATATAATGAATTGCACCAAAGCGACCTTCCTTATACCCCCTTCCCTTTGATATTGTATTATGCTCTTTGAAGTCATTATGTGAATACATAAATGTTGAACCATTTTTTTTATCTGCAAACCATATTTCATCCGAGCGTAAGACATCTTTAACATCAAGCAAATCTATATCATGAGAAGAAAATATAAGCTGTCCTTTTGTAGATTTATTTTTTGCAAATAATTTTACTATACCCTCTACAATAGAAGGATGCAAGCAATGGTTTATTTCATCAATGACTATAGTATGATCCTTGTTAATAACTTTATATATAGCAGGTATCAACGTAAGCAGACGAATCGTACCATCAGACTGTGACAACGTATCTAATTCTGCACTGTATCCATTCTCCCCTTCTTGTAGAAAAGCAAGACGATACACTTTATCTTTCAAAACAGAATACGCTTGTCTGTTTCTATTGAACAAGGTAAATCCTTCATTTTTACCTAGCGATGGAATAAAGTTTGCTAGCAAAGCATGGTTTCGAGCCCACGAATCAAAATCCTCTTCTTTTACAGATACATTGCCTATCCCCAAACCACATCGTTGAAAAACGCTATTAGTAAACTCCATCATTTCCTTATTGTTTCTAAGCAACTCTATTAACGTTGGCAATTGAGACATTATATCTATGATATCCAATTTCTTAGAGAACCACCCAAAAGCCTTACCTACTGCAGATTCTTCTATAATTGGGAAGTCTTGGTTTAGGGATAGAAGCGAAGCAAATGGATTTTTAGATAATAATTTTTTTGAAGCTGTTAAAATTGTCTCTGTACTGTTTGAGCCATATACCACATTGCTACCATGCCTATCAAAAATAGGTCTATTTTCCTTTTTTCCAAGTCCAGATTCCAACAATTTTTCTTCTTCGACACCTTTAGATGAGATCTCAAACGAATAAATAAAGAATTTGTCCGCATTTGAAAATTCAATTAAAATCCTTATTGGTTCTTTTTTCTCCTTAAGAGCGTAAAACAATCTTGTAAAATCACCAGTCTTGCGCAACCCTTCTACATAACCACTCTTGACTGCAAAGTTCCTTATAAAATTAATTCCTTTTATGAAGTTCGACTTACCTGCACCATTCGGACCATATATCGAAGACATCTTCAATATAGGCATTCTTTCTTTGTCATATACATGACTCAACAACGTTGTTCTCTTAGGATTAGGGAACATGTCAAATTCAACAGGTGAATTAAAAGACAAGAAATTTTCAAAAATAATACGTAACAGCATGTTTTATAAACTTCAGTTAGACACCGCGAAATTACAAAAAAAAAATATCGTGTGAAAATTTCACGCTTGTATTTTATTTTATTTTATTTTTGCTTCTTTATAATTAACATGAATTAACATTCCAACAGTTAAAGTATATCTTTTATCAATAGACTATAATTATATTGTTAATAATATTCTATTTTCCTTTCACCTTTGCAACATCCATTTTTCTGCTCTGCGAGCAGTTTTTTTTCAAGAGTATAACCCTGATATTATGTCAGGTGTAGAAGTTTAAGAGATATGGGCTTAAAAGCTTGTTTTTATAGAACATATAACTTGAACTACTACAATGCTCTGCTAAGACCTATACTATTGAAAAGGAATTTCCGCGTATTTTGTTCTTTTCGATGTTTTCGCAATTAAAGAATAATCCGTGTCAATCCGTGAAATTCGTGTTCGAAAAAGAAATATCTGTGTTATCTGTGGTATCTGTGTTAGTTAAAATCTTCGTGAGAATTCGAGTGATTTGTGTTTTTTTTTCGCTTTTTTTCGTCTTTTCGCTGTTTTTTCGCAATTCCAAGGTCCTTATAGATTAAACTACGTGAATAAAGGTTAAAGTTTTTAACAACTATGACGATAATATCGTCAGCATGACTACAGCTGAAACAAGTAATTTTGGAGCGCAAAAAATGAAGGACATCACTCCTTCTGTATTAAAAACTTCAATAATTACTAAAAAAATGAAACATTTTTATGACAAAACACCTCTTCTCGGGGTTGGCTTAGCATGCAGCTTAATGAACTATTTTCTTACACAGATCAAATCCCATCGTGGATTAACTCACTTTATCGAACAATGTGGCATTAACGGTAAATGGCTAAAACCGCTTGTTCCTTATGACATTCGCTTCTCTAAGTTTATTAAGATAATGGAGATTAAGGCACAACATCAGACGGAAGAGGAATTCCTCGAGGACTGGAGCAAAGCAGGGAAATATTTTCTTAGCTACGCTATGAATAAGGTGAAAGGTGAAAAGTGAAAAGTGAAAGGTATTTTTAAAACGAACACGGATTACACAGATCTACACGGATAATTTTTTATTGAAACAAAAACCTCAAAAACCCCTCCGAGGTCAGTTAAGTCTTAGAGACTATTATGTATCACTTTAAAATCTTAATACATTGTGAGCAAGCTCCCATGTTTTAATCTCTTAAACTGATACTCCTGCTTACAGCAGTTTTACTGCCCTCGTCGGAAAAAACCCCGGTTCTTTGAACCTAAAAAACAATCACTTCGTACGAATGAGCCCAAAGCGACCAGTGATGACATGCAAGAGTAACCCCTGTGGGAAAGCATAGTCAGAACTGGGAGAACTTGGGATTATAGACGAAGTCAAAAACGAAAACCAAAACGAAAACTTTTTTGGGTTTATCAACAATATAATAGAACAAGAAAAATGTTATTTAGCGAAGCGAGGTTTTCGCTCACGAAGTTGGTCTAATTAATTAAAGTAATATGAATAACGAACGAGATAATTGTTGTAAATCACTCCAAGAACTTTTGGAGCCTTACATCAAAGCATTAAACGAATATAAAAAGTCACGTCATGAGATCCGAACCATTAACATTAAATAGTGAGGCTGTCAGCCTCGTTCAATATGAACTGTCACTTGCTGGTTTCTCGATAAATGATGAGCAACGACTGAAACGACTTGAAGAACGTCGTATCACCCCTGACAGTAAACTGTCGCCTGTGGATTTTCTGTTCCGACTACATGGAAAACCCTGTTTCGCTCGTGGCGAGCTCACTGCTCTTTCTGGCAAAGCAAAGAGCGGTAAGACTTTTGTGTGTAGCATACTCATGACATTATGCTTTCGTACTGAAGTACTCTCCCTCCAGCGAATCGAGCCACATCCATTGCATGTGCTATGGTTTGATACAGAGCAGAGTGATGAGTCCACTCAGGACATCCTGAAAAACAGAATTATGAAAATGGTACAACAGTCATCAGCCTTCAGCCCTCAACTATCAGTTATCAACTGTCAGTTATCAACTGTCAACTCCCACCTCGATGTCTTCAACGTACGCCGTGAACCTATCTCTGAACGATTGCCTCTGTTGGAAATAGCTGTGCGTTATCGTAAGCCGGACCTCGTCATTCTTGATGGTATCCGCGATTTGGTTTCTGACATCAACGATGGTATTGTAGCACAGAATGTAGTGGAGCGCCTGATGCATCTGGCACAGGAACACCACTGCTGCATCGTGTGCGTACTTCACCAAAATAAGTCTGTTGAAGATCGCAACCTGCGTGGTTGGATAGGTACAGAACTCAAGAACAAAGCTTTTGAGGTATATGAGTGCGTCAAATCCAGTGAACGTATCTTTACATGGGCGCAGACCGACACCCGTAAGTATGATATCCCTGAAGGTATCTCATTTGCTATTGATGATGATGGAATTCCATATCGTTGTACTGAACGTCAGTTGCTCGAAGCTCAGTATGAGGCACAGCGTAAGATAGTCGCAAAGATAGAGAAAAGCGGTCGCAGCAGCAAACCATATGGCGACCTAAACCCAAAATACTCTCACAGAGAAGGACGTAAGTATGTTTTCGACGTGAAGATGCTTTTCTCTGATATTATGCAACCAGGACAATCCTATACCGAGGACTCCATCAAGACTGAGATTTACGCCAAGACCAATGCTGTCAAAGACAAACTCCACGAAGAGATGCTCCGTCAGGCCGTAAACGAAAAAGTCCTCCTCTGCGTCACCAATCCATTCGGCAAAAAGGAATACCTCCTCCCTGCTCCAGAACCATCATCCGACGCCATACAACAGGATTTACCTTTTTAAACGTATGCTGCCGAAGGTGAAGCGTCTGACCCCATACGTAATTCTCTCTACGAGAGAGAATATAGTATGTGGGGCCTCCAGAGCCTTCACCGTAGGCACTTTCTAAACTCTATATTTTACAAGAATATGAAATACGACGATTTTACAATCCAAAAGCTCCGCGAGCTTGCGATTTTCGATGTCTGCTCAAAGCTTGGCATAAGCCTTTATGGCATGGGCGAACTCACCAAGCGCGCCAAGTGCTGGTATCATGATGACAAGCATCCCTCCATGCACGTCAATAATAAAAGAAATATTTTTAAGTGCTTCGTCTGTGGCAAGGGCGGTGATGTTATCCGCCTGGTGCAGGACTACAAGAACCTATCCTTCGTGGAAGCCTGCGACTGGCTCATCCGCGAATTTAATGTAGTTATTGCGAACACGAATCACTCGGATAATAGAAAATCCGTTTCATCCGTTAAATCCGTGGTTGAGAATACCCCCGTGGTCACGTTATCTATTGATATAGTGACGAAATATCTTAGTACCAATTCCGTGTTCTGCCAGAGTCTCGTCTCTGAAGGCTATTTGACCGAAGCCCAGATGCATCAGGCCGCACAACGTTATCACCTTGGAGCCTCTAAAGAAGGAGGTGTTATCTTCTGGGAGATAGACCAGCAGAGTCATGTACGCACTGGCAAGATTATGTATTACCAGCCCGACTGTCACCGTGACAAGCAGCACACCCCCACATGGGTTCATTCCATACTCAAAGCCAATCTCCCCACCGGCTTCACTCTCCAACACTGTTTGTTTGGTTTACATTTAATAAATCAAGCCAACAAAAGTGTTGCCATTGTTGAGTCCGAGAAAACGGCAATAATCTGTTCACAGTTATTCCCCGATTTCATCTGGCTCTCTTGCGGTGGTCTTCAGATGTTCAAGCCCCAGCTCTTGGAACCCTTGGTCAAACACAAGATCATCATCTTCCCAGATACCGACGAGAAAGGCGAAGCATTCAGGTCCTGGACTATTGTCGCCCAGCAAGCCACCAAGCAATATACCTTCCAGCATCCCATCCGTGTCTCTCCCCTACTCGAACTTCATGCTACGGAGGAACAGAAGCGTCGAAAGATAGACATTATTGACTATATCTTTGAACGTCAAATTCAAGGGGAATTCAGCGTGCAAACGATGTGAATTCAGCGTAAATTCAATGAGAATTATAAAAGAACACGAATTACACGGATGTACACGGATTTTTTTTTACAAAAACCAAGAAAACCCCGCTACAATAGTATAAAGTCTTTACAGACTATCGCAGCACTTCAAGTTCTAAGTATTCTATAAACAAGCTTATAATTACTTATCCCTTGAACTTCTGCACCTTGTCTACGTCAGGTCCATACTATTATCGCGGAAAAAACACCGGTTCTTCGAACCTAAAAAACAAAAATTACACTCTATTGATGAAACAGAAAAAATGGTAAACCATAATTAAAACTATTAAGAACACGGATGACTCGGATTGAACGGATTTTATTTTTTATTGATGACAATCTTTGCAAGATTGCTTTGTTCAGAACAAAGGTTTTGTTTTTCTAAAGTGCTTCTGAAAGCTGGCTTTCAAGACACTTAAGGAATATAAAACTTATCATCAACAAAAATTATCTGTGTAGATCCGTCAGATCCGTGGTCGTTTAAATTATTTGTTGAACACAAATGTCTCAAATTTACACTAATATTTTTAATCACGAAAACATCGAAAAAAACGAATCGACGCTCGAAACAAGAGCAGAACAAAGCTCACTTATTTTCGTAATTTCGCGGTTTTTCGCAATTCATATAATACATTATAGAAAATGAAAGCAATGACAAGACAACAGTTGGCATCTCTTGCAGGTGTTGACGTCCGTACTTTACGCAATTGGATTAAACCTCATCAGAAATTGCTGTGGCGCATGGGTATGCCAAAAGGCAAAGGATTGCTCCCACCAAATGTAGTGAAATGGATTTCCGAACACTATTGCATTGACATTAGTTCGTAATCAACAACAATCATCACAAAACAGTAAGAATCAGCATATAACGGAAATAACTGGCTTAAAATTTCGTATCTTTGTATTGTAAAAAAGACCACGAATGACTCGAATTAACACGAATATGTTTTTAGACAAAAACCGGGAAAACCCCTCCGAGGTCAGTTAAGTCTTACAGACTATTATGTATTACTTTAAAATCTTAATCCATTATGAACAAGCTCCTATGTTTTAATCTCTTAAATTGATACTCCTGCTTACAGCAGTTTACTGCCCTCGTCGGCAAAAACACCGGTTCTTCGAACCTAAAAAACAGGGGTCAACCTTAACGCTAACGTTAACGTTAACGTTAACCATAACCTTTTTCAGGTTTCTCAACAATATAATAGAACAAGGAAAAATGTTTTTTAGCGAAGCGAGGTTTTTGCTCACGCAGTATGTGATGTCTCTGTAAGAGACAACGATGAAAGGGATATATTTTTATCTGAAAACTTGTTTTAAAGGAAAAATAAATGCCTTGCATCGCAAAGGGCTGAGAAGCCTAAAACATACAAAGTGAGGATTTTTGAGGTTTTTGTTTTAAAATAATTTTCGCGAGTTCCGCGATTTTCGCATGCTTTCGCAATTATTGCCTTTGGGCGCATTCAATTATCAATTATCAATTAACAACATGCCAGTACTAGTAAAAGTAACTCAAAACAACAACGAGAAGACCGCTGCTTATGGTAAGTGGTACGGTCGAGTGGTATCAACCAAGACAATGAGCTATCAAGAGCTCTGTAAGCACATGAGTGAGCATAACTCTGTGTATGGAGAAGACGTTTGTCTGGGCGTTGCCAACAAACTGCAGAACTGTATGCTCGAGCAACTGCTCGAAGGTAAGAAAGTTCAGTTCGGTGAACTCGGCACTTTCTACCTTTCTGTCAAGAGCACCGGAACAGAAAAAGAGTCCGATTTCAACCTCGGTGTCAACATTCAGGGCCTCTTCCTGTGCTTCGCCCCCAGTCGTACCGATGTGAACAACCTCTCTTCTAAGATGCTCAAGAAGAAAGCATCTTTCATGAATGTCAAGGATCTCATCGAGACTAAGGGAAAGAGTACCACTGATAGTGGTAACGAAAACGAAAACCCTGGTGGAACCACTAACCCTGATCCAGGAACCACTGACCCTGACCCAGACAACGGCGGTGGTGACAACAACAGCGGAGGGTTTGACGAAGGATAAACCTCGACCGAAGGCCAATGGATAAGCTTCGCACGAAAGACGAAGTACGAAAAACGAAAGACTGGGACGAGCCCTTCGGGGCTCTCCCTCTTTGTAAAGTTTAAAGTTTAATAATAAAGACCACGAATGACTCGAATCTACACGAATATGTTTTTAGACAAAAACCATAAAAACCCCTCCGAGGTCAGTTAAGTCTTTCAGACTTTAATGTATCACTTTAATACCTTAATTCATTGTGAGCAAGCTCCCATGTCTTAATCTCTTAAATTGATACTCCTGCTTACAGCAGTTTAACTGCCCTCGTCGGCAAAAACACCGGTTCTTCGAACCTAAAAAAC
>OCTX012247395.1_pt1 | contig 19223 bp, 13 predicted proteins | sample 1539691 | NCBI WGS metagenome assembly OCTX01 (sample SAMN02144231, study PRJEB22623) | gut metagenome | biome: sheep rumen | host: Ovis aries | place: New Zealand
AAGTTGGATTCGTTCCTGGCTGACAAGCGCAATACCGTGTTGACGCTGACCAAGGATTATGTTAAGTCTGTTGTTGCCCAGCTGCGCAAAGACAAGACGGTGAAGTCGCGTCGCCACAGCGATCCTGCCACTGTTACCCGTGAGATTATTGTCAAGGACTCCACATTGTTGGAGGTGGAGGTTGATTCCGTACCTTGTGAAAAAGAACATTAAAACATCAGAACTATGAAAAAGTTGATAGTCATTTTCCAGTTGCTGATGCTTGTGCTGGTGGTTCCTGCACAGGCTCAGAATCAGAAGAAAGACTTCCGTAAGGATTTCGAGGCTTTTAAGAAGAAGGCCAAGAAGGAGTATGCTGACTTCCGTAAACAGGCTCTTGCTGAGTACACCAAGTTTGTTCGCGAGGCTTGGGAGGAGTTTGGCGCTGAGCCTCCTGTTGCCATTCCTGAGGAAGAAAAGGTAGAGCCGATGGTTGTGCCAGGCTATGAGGAAGAAACGGCAGGTTTCTTCAGCAAGCTGTTTGGTGGTGGCGACAAGAAGGATAAGAAGGCACAGAAGGAAAAGGAGAAGCAGGAGAAGGAAAAGAAAAAGATGGCCAAGCGTGAGAAGTCGAATAAGATACTTCCCGTGGCAACCGTTGTGCCCGCTCCCGCTCCAGCTACTAAGCAACCCCAGCCTTTGGCAAAGGTTGAACAGACCAGCGATCCTAATCCTTACTATAAGTTCGATGTCTTCGGCACAGAGTGTAAGGTCCGCATGGGCAACAATTGCCGTTTCACTCTTCCTGGTGTCTCTGGCGATGAGGTAGCTGATGCCATCACTCAGTTCACCAAGCCTCAATTCGACAATATGCTCTACGACTGCTTGGAGGAGCGTAAGGCTCATAACTTCTCAGACTGGGCTTACTATCAGATGTTGCTTGCGCTGACCAATAAGTTCTATGGCAACCATACCAACGAGGCTACCCTTGCATTGGCTTTCCTCTATTCGCAGTCAGGCTATAAGATGCGTATGGCTCACGATGGAAAGACGCTTTACATGATTGTGGCCAGCCAGTATAATATGTTTGGTAAGTCCTACTTCTATGTAGATGGCGAGTGGTATTATCTGCTGGAGAATATTAAGGATGGCGACAAACTGAATATCTGCAAGGCCAAGTTCCCCAAGGAGAGTGCTATGTCGCTGCAGATGAATGCACGTCAGGACTTTGCAGAAAGACCCGTCAACGAGCGTACCATCACTTCGTTGAAGAATCCAGACTTCAGCTTCACCCTTCATTCCAATAAGAACTATATCGACTTCTTCGATACCTATCCCGCTTCTTATACCGGTGGCAACTTTATGAGTCGTTGGGCCATGTATGCCAACACTCCGTTGGAGAAGGGTATTACAGAGCAGCTCTATCCCCAGATGCGTGCCAAACTGAAGGGAATGACTCCCCTGGAGCAGGTACAGCAATTGCTTTGGTGGGTTGAGGGTAAGACCGATATCAAGAAGACCAATCCTAATCAGGGCTGTTTCCTCTATGCCTACGACGATGATGTCTGGGGGCGCGACCGTGCTTTCTTTGGCGAGGAGACCTTCTTCTATCCCTATTGCGACTGTGAAGACCGCGCTATCCTGCTGTCCCACTTGGTTCGCGACCTCGTAGGACTGGATGTCGTACTGATTTACTATCCTGGTCACTTGGCAATGGCCGTTGAGTTCAAGGAGAATGTGCAAGGCGCAGGCTATATGCTTAATGGACGTAAGTTCACCGTTTGCGACCCCACTTACATTGGAGCTGATGTGGGCGAGGAGATGCCTAACGTAGCAGGTCAGGGTGCCAACGTCATTCTGCTGAAACGCGAAGGATAAACAAAATAAAGTGGGGCTACTTTTGGTAGTCCCACTTCTTTCTAGATTCCAATACACGAGGTTACTCCCATCGTGGTGGCAATTGCAGTCAGGATGCTGATTAACGTCTGCAATGCCCATTTCCAAGTCTCACGCTTCATTACTCACCTCAATCCCTTTGTACATCGGCATTTCAGCCCATCAGAGTGAAGGATGAGGGGTTCTTTGCATTTTCTTATTAAAAACATCAGCCAGCGAAGTAAGAGTTGCTCTTTCATCTGGTTTGAGTTACTCTTTCTTCCAGTTTGAGTTACTCAAACTATGCGTTAGAGTTACTCTTGCCATCGTCAATATACGCTTTCGACATCAAACATATACGCTCCTTGCACTAAACATATACGCTCCTTGCACTAAAGATATAGGCTTCTTGCATGCAACATAGCCTATATGTTCATCGGAATCATAGGGACAGTTCCGTGATTCAGGAGAAACGAGGCATCGTCTACTGGATTCACTTTGCGGTGCGTCCATTTGGCAACCGAAGGCATACAAACTTTAAGAAATGATGCAAAATGGGAGCAAAATTGTCGAAATTGCTCCTATTTTGTCACTTTTTAGACTTTTTTTCTTAAAAACTTTTGTTTTTCACAAAAATTGTTTATCTTTGCATCATCGCTTGTTCTTGCAAAGCAAGCGACCAGAGGGTCGAATGAGCCCTAAAGAGGGCTAAGCAGGCGGTCTTGTATACGAGAAAGACGTTTTCTTTTCAGAACAGCACCTACGCCTTTTTTGTATATCAAGGAAGAAGAAAAATTACTACTAACCAGATTATGCTAAACTTAGGGTGTTGGTGAAGCGCTGATAAGAGAATATGCTTAGAAAGCAATGCATTGAAACCTTTTACGATAAAGTAATAATTGTCGTTGTATGCTTCTTTTCTATGATATTCATCAGTACACTTAGTGCAAATGCTCGTACGGGTGACCCACTTGAAAAGGAAAGTAAGAAAGCTGCAAAAACGATGAAAGCCGAGGGATGGCAAGTGTATGGAAGTGGCAAGAGCATTAAAGAAGCTCTCGATGTTCACTATAAGGCATTGGGACAGGGAAATGGAAATCTAACGCCCTTGGAAGTTCATGCTAAAGCGAATGATATTAATCTGGCAATCAGAAAATTGCACTATAATGCAGCCCGGCAATATGCATCAATGGTAGAGACTAAAGTTGAAGGGAGCACCCATACGCAAATAAATCAGTCATCAGATGATGAAGCTTCGAACGAGATGAAATTTAGTGCCGATTATCAGTCGTCAATTGCACAGACGGTTAAGTCATTGAAACCTACCGTAATATTCTATAGGACAATAAGTAACGGATGGGTAGAAGTAAGGGCGTTTTACTTAGTAGACACGTTATAATAATATGAAAAAACTAACATTAATTGTATTAATATTGGCATTTACGTTGGTAACCCAGGCACAACGCGAAGAGGAAGTAAGCGGATCATATACCTATGTTTTATCCGAGAATGATGGCATTACGCTGAAGGAAGCCAAGCATATGTGTATTGAATTGGCTAAGGCTGCCGCTATCAAAGAGAAGTTTGGCGAGTTGATAACATCAGACGTAATAGACTCTAATGTGGAGACTAATGGAGAATCATCAACCTCATATTATTGGGAAAACACCGTTGCTATGGCTAAGGGAGATTGGCTAGGTGATACGGAGAAACCGAAATTAGACATTAAATACGAGGACGACAAGTTGATTTTTACAGCTGAAGTAAAAGGAAGAGCAAGAGAAATCATCCAGTCAAAGATTGATTTGAAATGGGAGATTATGAAGGATGGGCTTACTATGAGAAAGAAAACCTCCATTTTCGAAAGCGGAGAACGAATATTTGTGAATTTCCGATCGCCAGCAGATGGTTATGTTGCCATTTACTTGATTGTTGGCGATGACGATACCTCCTGTTTATTACCGTACAAGCAGGATGTTGACGGACGTTTTGAAGTTAAGGGTGGTCGTGATTATATGTTTTTTGATAAAGAGGAGAATCCTAAGGCATACCCTAAATATTATACAATGACAACCAAGCGTCGTCTGGAGAATAATCAGTTGGTAATCATTTATTCACCAAATCCGTTTACCAAATGCAATGATAAATCTGGCGACAAACTACGCCCCAACGCTCTGAATACTCACGATTTCCAGAGATGGCTACTGAAATGTCAACGTGAGGACCGCGATATGGTTGTCAATAAGAAGTGGGTTAAGATATATCAGAAGAAACAATAACATATTCATCATTTAAAACTTATAAATATTATGAAAAAGAAACTAATCTTTTCTATTACCTGTCTTATAGCCATCAGTGCGTATGGACAGGACGTCAACGAGCCAAACCTGCCGATGACTTTTAATTGGCAAGAAGACACTACCGAGGTTACTACCATTAACGACATCATTAGGATGCAGCAGGAAGTAACTAACAAGAAGTATACGGAAAGCCATTATCGGGATGTGTGGTCGAGGAAAGGCTATTTTAATATCAGTTATAACTCAACGACCCTAACACCAGACCAGAGCATTCCTACAGGTGTGGGAAGTAGCGTCGTTCCTGAATTCAAAAGCGATTGGGGCGTTTCACTCCAATTAGGTCGTAGTTATGCTTTGCATAAGACGCCTATTGCAAACATGCTGCAGTTTAATATCGACTTCAGTTACATTGATTTGAACGTCAACCACTTTAAGCAAGAAGGTGATGGTAACCTATATGACAGCAGATCCATACTGAATTATGATGGAAAAGAATACTATTACACGCCATGGAATCTGGAAAAGTATGACTTGAACTATGGCATGTCTGTTGGTCCATCTATCTCTATAGCACCTTTTACTTCAACAAACGTTTCTGCTCTGCACCATATCAAGTTGAATGCGTTTTTCCACGTTGGCTATCATGTTTCTTTGCTCTACATGACAAACGACGAAGAAGCTGATATGAATCAAGGAGATGATCCTACAGATCCTATAGCGGTTGAACGGTACGAGAAAATGAAGGATAACCTAAAACTTGACTTAGGACATGGACTTATCACAAGCTTTGGTTTTAGCGTAACTTGGAAGTTCATTGGCTTAGGTTATGAGCGTCGCTCTGGCAGTTTGGAATATAAGTCTCTGTCAACCAACGATTTTGGTAGCGAAAAATACAAGTTTAAATCTTCAACTAATCGCATATTCATTCAGTTCAGAATGTAATGAGTTCTTATCATAATAAATCATATAATTACAAAAACAACAGTAACTATGAAAAGATATATTCTAATTCTGACTATGGCAATTCTTTGTATGCCAGAAGTCTTTGCCCAATACAGCTACAGAACAGAGGGCACTTGTGGAGAAGATGTAAAATGGAGTCATGATGGTTTCACACTTGTTATTTCCAATGTTCATAAGAAAGGTATGCCCGTATACATGGACAACTATAATATCGACCAGAATGTGGCACCTTGGATAAAAAAGAAACTGAATATAAGGAAGGTCGAGATTCAAAAGGGCATCAAAAATATCGGTTCTTGTGCTTTTGCTAATTGCCAAACCCTTCAAGAAGTTGTCTTTGAGGGAAACGACCTTGAGAACATTGGTTGGGGTGCTTTTTTGAATTGTGCCCATTTGCGTAATATCTCTCTACCTGTCACGCTACGAAATATTGAGACAATCGCTTTTGCTAATTGTATATCGTTGCCCTCTACATCCATTCCTGATCAATGCCGAGTGGGTGATCAAGCATACGCATCATGTACAAACCTGAAAAGTATAGACATCTCACCCACAGCTATTCTTGGTCATCTCGTGTTTGCCAACGAGGAAAACTTCAACAACAAGACCCGTCACACTATGTATAATGGTGAGCTTCGAAGGTTGCCCGCTTATATAAATATAGCTAATTGTAAGGAGTTTGGTCTTTCGAAAGAGTCTGTTGATAAGATTACTAGCATGAAAAAGACAGAAGTTGACTACGATTATAAGACATCAACTGTTGACAAGGATATTCCCGTTACAACTAGGGCTCGTTATGATACTTATGCACTCATTATCGGAAACCAGAACTATCGTTTCACAACCAACGTACCTTATGCTATCCACGATGCAAGAGTATTCGCAGAATATTGCAAGAAGACACTGGGTATTCCTACAGAGAATATCCACCTTACAGAAGATGCTACTAAGCAGATGATTCTTGAGGAAGAAATGAGCGATTGGGTAGCTCGTATTCCTGAGCGAGAAAATAAACAGCTTATCGTTTACTATGCAGGTCATGGCGTGCCTGATATAAATGACAAAAACAAGGCTTATATCCTACCGACTGACGTGCGTGGCACCAATCCTAAAAGAGGTATTGCACTCGATTCATTCTATGCTCAACTAGGTGAACTAGCCTTTGCACGTACCTCTGTATTCTTGGATGCTTGCTTTAGTGGTGCAAACCGTAATAACGAGGGTGTGACAGAGGGATTGCGTGAAGTTGAGATTGAGGCTGAGGAGGCTACTTTCAGTGAAGGCAACGTCATCGTACTCTCTGCCGCTCAAGGCAATGAGACTGCTCAGGGATACCCAGAGCAAGGTCATGGATTATTTACTTATTTCTTATTAAAAGAACTGAAGGAAACCAGTGGCTCTATCAATTACGGCGATTTGTCTGACCGCATTATTACAAATGTTTCACGTCAGGCTCCTCAGTTGAAACTTAAAAAGAAACAGACTCCTGCTATTAATATCTCAGATAACATGTCAGCAGATTGGCGTAACCTGAATTTCTAGTTTTTGAAATTGAAGCAAGCTGTTACCTTTCATCATATGAAGAAAACAATTGTTTTATAATTTTGTACTTGTGCCCGCTCTGACCAACTGGTCAGAGCGGGACGCGTGCCAAGGATGATGTTTGAGAAGTTTTCATAAAGACAGCAATAACTAACAAATGAATAAGTATCTATTCTTTGTCCTATTGTTGATAGTTTCAACAAATGTGTCGTCTAAAACGAAGTGTTACCTTTCATCAGACGATGATACAATTTTTGAGAAAGTAGAACAACAACCGTCTTATCCCGGAGGTCAGGAAGGATTGCGTGATTATATCAATAAAAATATCGTTTATCCGAAGTTGGCAGAAAAGAATGATGTAAAAGGATATGTTAACATAAAGTTCGTCGTGGAAAAGAATGGTGATGTTTCAAATGTTGTTGCTGAAAATAGTAGTGTAACTACCTATGGACATAATCAAAAAGACAACAAATCAAAAAGCTATAACGAACTTTTTGTGAAGACAGCCAAGGAGGCAATTCAAAAAATGGCAAAGTGGACTCCTGCTACTGTAGGTGGAAGTCCTGTAAGATGTCAGATGAGAATGAAAATAGTGTTCGGCTTAGATCGTAAGGATGTGTTCCCTACTCAGATTGCTATGTGTTTCTTTGTGAGAGGGAAAAATGCGTTAGAGAATGTGTATGCCAAAGATAAGAAGCTAAATAAAGATACGCATTTATATCTTGTAGATGATAAATATTATGTTAGCGGAATTAATAAGGAAATACATTCTCTTTCCGACGAAGACCTTCTTAATATTGACAAGAAAGCCAAAGCGTTAGGAAATGACATCTTGTGTATGTTGGAAAAGAATAGTGATTATTTTGACCTTACAGATGGGAAAAAATGCCCAGGAGTAACAAGACCATTGATGAACTATACCCTCAATGGCTTAGATGAGTACATGAAAGAAAATCTTACTATATCTTTTGAGACGCTCTATGTCAAAGTTTCATTTTTTGTAGAAACTGACGGAACAATCTCATGCCCTGTTGTTGAAAAGGGTGATGATATAAAAGCAAATAAAGAGATTATACATCTTCTGAGAAAGACAAAGAATTGGTATCCTGCACAAAAAGATGGAGTTTCGGTAAGGTCTCGCATATCACATGTGTTTTCATATAAGCAAGTAGTTACTCGGGTTCCAGCAGCCAACCCTTCGTATAATAATCGTGGACGTAGATGGTAATAAGATAATATTATGAAGAAATTAATCATTCATTTCATTCTGGTGCTTATACCTGTTTTGACTGTTAATGCACAGGGCGGGACACGTGCCAAGGATTCTTATCGTGAGAGTTATGACGAGTTTGTGTTGCGGGCATATAAGGACTACTATGAGTTCCGCAAGAAGGCGATTGCGGAATACACCGCTTTTGTTCGCCAAGCGTGGACAAAGATGGGAGTAGAGGTGAACGAGGAAATTCCTAAGGAGGAAAAGGTGATGCCTATCGTCTTGCCAGAAGCGGAGGAAGAGACGGATTCATGGTTTAGTGACTTGGTATCAAAAGTATTTAAGAAACGTCATTATAAGAAGAAGGAAGGAAAGAAAAGTATTCAACTGCCTCAGAATAAAGTGGCCGAACTTCCTCCTGTGGTAAAGCAACCTGAGCCAGATAAGGATGTTAAGAGTATTCCTTTGAAAGCACATACCCCCAAGTCGTTTGATATATTTGGGACGAAGTGCAGTGTGCGTATTGGCGATCACTGTATATTCAAACTGCCCAGTACGAGCGAACAAGATGTGGCTGATGCAATAGACAAGGTGTTTGCCGATCCTTACTTCGATAATTTGCTGTATGACTGTTTGCAGGAACGCAAGAAGCATAACTTTTCAGACTGGGCATATTATCAGATGCTGATAAAACTGACGGATACGTTCTATGGTCCTAAATCGAATGAAGCTACACTGGTATTAGCTTTCCTTTATTCACAGTCGGGTTATTTAATGCGACTGGCTCGTGACGAAAACGGACATTTATATATGATGGTGGGAAGTGCTTATTATATGTATGGAAAATCTCTCGTTTCTAGCGATAATATGTGGTTTTACCTGTTGGATGGGCGGAAATGCGATACGGGTTTGATAGTCTGTAAGAATGCCAAGTTTAAGAATGAGAGTCCGATGACACTACAAATCTCAATGACTCAGCATTTTGATAAGAACCCAACTGTTGAGCGTACAATCGTTTCGCCTCGGAATAGTGATTTCAGCTTTACAGTCAAGTCGAACAAAAACTACATCGATTTCTACAATACCGTTCCACCAGGGTATATAAATGATGATTATATGACCAAATTTGCCATGTATGCGAACACACCTTTGGAAGAAGGATTGGTAGAACAGTTGTATCCGCAAATGAAGCCTAAACTAGATAGCTTGACGACAATTGATGCTGTACAGCAATTGTTGTGGTGGGTACAGGGACTGGTTGATATAGAAAGGAAATACCCTAACAGAAACTGTTTTCAATATGCCCTCGATGATGATGTCTGGGGTTACGATCGTGCCTTCTTTGGAGAGGAGAGCATCTTCTATCCCTATAACGACTGTGAAGACAGGGCAATTTTGATGTCACATCTGGTAAGAGAACTGTTGGGACTGGATGTGGTGTTGGTGTTCTATCCTGGGCATCTTGCGATGGCTGTTAACTTCCCAATGGAAGTCGAAGGTGATTACTACGAACATGAAGGTAAAAAGTATGTGGTTTGTGATCCAACAATAATTCCAGGATCTGTAGGCGAGACCATGGAAACAATGGTTGGACTTCCGCATACGGTAATACCGCTGAAGAGAGGACCCCAATGGGTACAAAAGACAGCTCCAGTTGAAATGTAAATAACGAAGAGAATGATGAAGAAAGTAATAGTTTTCATGATGCTTCTGCTGCCATGTGTAGCTTTTGGAGCAAACAAGGATGATAAGGTAATCAACTTTCAGTTCTACGGATCTGACTTACAGGTGCACTTCGATGCATCGAAGCGGGTCAAGGTGAAAAAGAATGATAGCGTGAAAGTGGTTAAATGCGTAGAATGGTTAACATCTGCGACTGATGAGACATTGAAGGACTGTCTGAAGCTTAAAGAGGAGATGAACCTGTGCGACTGGGCTTATCTGAAACTGCTGGAGAAATTGTCGAAGGCAAGTTTGGGCGACACCAATGAGGCAACATTGATGATGACGGTGCTGCTTAACAGATCCGGATATGAAACGAAATTGGCTTGGCAGGGACCTAAGACCCTCAGAATGCTTTATTGCCCTGATGCAACAATCTTTCAGACGAATTATTTATATAAAGACAATAAATGGTATTACATGTATGGAAGTTCCGATACAACCACAGTAAACCTTTTGGCCCTTGAAATGCCTAAGGGTAAAAAGATGTCGATGAGGATTAATGGAGATCAGAAATTTGCAGTGAATCTCTCTGAGCCAAGGACGGTTACGTCTCTCAAGAACGAGGATTTCTCATTTACCTTCCAAGTGAACAAGAACTTGATAGACTTCTATGATGACTTGCCCGTTTTTTACTTTAACGATGATTTCATGACTAGGTGGACGGCGATGGCGAATGTTCCTCTGGATGAACATTTGCAGAATACTTTGATAAAGGAAATGAAAGAAAAGTTGGCAGGCTTGTCACAACAGGATGCTGTGCAGCAGTTGTTGTCGTGGGTACAGGGTAAAACGGATATTAAAATGACGAATCCCAACCAGAACTGCTTCCTATATGCTTATGATGACGATGCGTGGGGCTATGATCGTTCTTTTTATGCAGAAGAAACGTTGTTCTATCCTTATAATGATACGGAAGACCGCTCTATCTTGTTGTCTCGCCTGATTCGTGATGTCTTGGGACTGAAAGTGCTCTTTATCTATTATCCAGGACATACGGCACTAGCTGTATGCATTACCGATGCTGATGTAAAGGGAGCCTACGTGGTGAAAGATGGCATGCACTTCGTGATTTGTGATCCCAGCTACATTGGCTCAGATGTTGGCGAGGAGATGCCTAATGTAAAAGAGCTGGAAAAGACCGTCAGGTTGCTGGATAACTAAACATAGATGAATATGAAACAGATTATTCTAATTTTAGTATTACTTATTTCTTGCGGATCACTATCTGCACAAAACAATTCGTCTCGGAAGGGAAAAAATTATACAACCCAAATAAAAGAATTGGAAACTGAACTTCGTGAAGCATATGAAAAAATTGCTGAATTGGAAGAGAAAATAAATGGTGCTTATGTTCTAATTACATCTAAAGAAGATTTGAAGAAAAAAGGAATCTATACATCCAATCAATTATCTAAGAATCGGTTTGACCACTCAAATCTTGATAAGAAATGGTTTAAGTCAGTAGATATTCGGGATTGTAGAAGATTAGAAATCTTCGATGAGTCTCCACAAGTATTGACAGCAATGCCTAAAGATTCATATAAGATAGAGAAGACAGAACGTCATACTTCTGTTCTTGAAATTACTGACATAAATAGATTTTGGGCTATTACTAAGTACTTGGTTATAATGGCAAATTGAGGGCTCCTAAGAGGTAATAACTCTCTATTGCTTACGCTAAACAGTAAAAATCGTGGTTTCCCTTTGTGTTTTGCTCACTTATTCGTATCTTTGCAGCATCCTTCTTAATAGTAATTAAATATATTAAAGATGAAGCAGTTTTTACTAATAATTATAGCTGTGCTATTGGGTGTTCGAAGTAATGCTAAAGACGTATTGACACTTGGCGGTGTTAAATATTTCATACAAAAAGGTGGCTATGCTTTTGTCTATAGAATCGACAAGGATTTGGTCGTAGTCAGTATTCCGGATTCTGTAGATTACAAAGGAGTGAAATATCCTGTAAGGGAGATAGGTGAACAAGTTACTTTTGGGCCTGCTATTTTTGGTAAAACACCAAATCTAAGAATGATTTCAATTCCTAATACAGTCACGAAAATATGGGACTCTGCATTTCAGAACTGCAAAAATTTGACAGATATAATTTTGCCAGATGATCCTGTTGATTATATCGGTATTTTGGCTTTTGAGAATTGTAAGTTGATAAAATCTGTAAAATGCCATAATGGCAGTGTTCCTACTTATATAAATGCACATTTAGAACCCAGTTGCCCGTATTTGGTTTCCTATAATAGTAAAGACTTTCAAGGTAATAATCAAAACGTTTTAAGTGATAATAATTCAATAGCAGAAGGTTTGACATCTTCAACCAAAGCTCAACCCCAAGCAATGATTCATTCGGGGGCACAATTGTCTGATGTTGATATCAACATTCCGACTTCAAGTTCCGTTAATAGAACTACTTTCGCAATTATTATAGCTAATGAGGAATACCAGAAAGAATCGAAGGTAGATTACGCTCTGAATGATGGCAAAATGTTCAAGACCTATTGTCATCAGGTACTAGGGTTGCCTGAGAAAAACATCCACTTGATATCCAATGCTACATTAAATAATATTATCTATGAACTAGACTGGCTTTCACAAGTTTGTAAGGTTTATGAAGGTGATGCCAGTGTCATCTTCTATTATGCGGGTCATGGTATCCCTAACGAAAAGGATGGTAGTGCCTATCTGTTACCAATAGACGGCATAGGCAGGAATATGCGTACCTGTATGAGTACCGAGGAACTATATAAGATGTTGGGTACTATGCCTGCTAAAAGCGTGACAGTGTTTATGGATGCCTGTTTCAGTGGTGCCAAGCGTAATGGCGAGATGTTGACGTCTGCACGTGGTGTGGCTATCAAGGCAAAATCAGAGTCTCCTGTTGGTAAAAACATGGTGATACTATCTGCTGCACAAGGAGATGAGACAGCTTATTCATATAACGAACAGCAGCATGGCTTGTTTACTTATTATCTACTGAAGAAATTGAAAGCAACCGGTGGCCAAGTTTCTTTAGGCGAGCTTTCTGATTATATAAAGTCACAGGTGACCAGATTCTCCATTGTGGAAAATGGTAAGATTCAGACCCCAACAGTGAATGCTTCGCCTGCGCTGGGTGATAGATGGAAACAAATAAAGTTGAGATGATGAGAAGAATTGTTTTGATATTAATATTAATGTTTCTCTCAGTTGTCGGTTACGCACAACTCAGAGAAACTTATGTAGGAGTAAAGGGGAAAGAGTATACTAGTTTTAGAGTCACATTGCCTATGACTAATGACGTTCCTCTAAAGTTAGACTTGCTGATAGCCAAAGGTTTGTTTGACGTTCAAAACATGAAAGTCAGAGATGCTTATGTCGCATATAAAAAGCGGTATGACAATTTGTTGCCTGCGACTAAAGATAATGTGGTAAAAGCGGGGAAATGTCATCATGATTTCAAACTGACATGGCTCTCATTTGAGAAAGGTTGCTACGCTAGTGTTATTGTAGAGGCTAAGAGAACGAACAGCAAAGGTGAGAAACTAAGGAATCGGAAATCTTGTTTGCTGTATGATTTGAAGCATGACAAACCATTGAGAATGGAGGATGTGTTCTCACCGAGGACATTGACTGAGATTAATCAGATAGGTGGCACTAAGCATCAAATATATATAGAGAAACCTGGTTATCTTGTACTTCAGTTCTTGCAGGATAACGAAATGAAGCAGGCGGAATTCTCTTTCGTTCAAAATAAGAATGCATTTTCTTCATCATTTCTTGAATTGATTGAACCCTCTTTGAATACTCCTGATGCTACCGAGGGTACTTTAGAGAAAGAACCTGCAAAAGATGAGCAAGTGAAAGATGCTTCCGATACGCAAATGGGATATATGCTGTTTAGTAACAAAGATTATAAAAACGCATTGCCTTATCTTCAGAAAGAGGCTGCACAAGGTTATGACAAATCGCAGTATGCCTTGGGATGGATGTATTGGACGGGTACTGGTGTCGATAAAAATAGTCTTCATGCTTATCGTTGGTTCGAACCTTCTGCTAAGCAGGGTAATGTGTATGCCCAGTATTGTTTAGCTCAATGGTATGACAAGGGTAAGAATTATGAAAAAGCCAGAGAATGGTGTGAAAAAGCAGCCGAGAAAGATCTGGGTTTAGCTTATAATTTGCTTGGGACCTATTACCATAATGGACGTGGAGTCAATAAGGACTATAAGAAGGCTATGGAGCTGTATCTGAAAGCAGCGGATAAGGGAGTTATTTATGCGATGGGCAATATCGGCATCTTATATCAAAATGGTTTGGGTGTAAAAAGAGATTATGCGCAGGCTGAGGAATGGTATAGAAAAGCATTGAAAAAAGACCCGAAGTATGAGTCAATTAAAAAGCGACTTGCTGAGTTAGAAGAACTACAGAACCCACAACGTCCTGTTGAAGCCAGTTTGGATAAACAATTATCATCTAGTAAAAAGGTTAATAAAAACTTGTTTGCTGTAATCATTGGAAATGAGCAATATGAGGAAGAATCTGCTGTTCCATATGCGGAGAATGACGCTAAAGTGATGAAGAATTATTGCCTTCAGACTCTTGGGATTTCAGAAGAACATTTACGATATGTGGCGAATGGTGGTTATAATGACTTGCGCAGGGCTGTCAATTGGTTAAGACAAGGGTTGGAGTCATATGAAGGCGAAGGTACGGCCATTTTCTATTATGCCGGTCATGGTATTCCTGATAAATCTCAGAAATCAGCTTATTTGCTTCCTGTGGATGGTGATGCAGGTGATGTGTCTTCTGCTTATTCACTTGATGAATTATATCGGGTACTTGGTAAGATGCCAGCCCGCTCGATTATAGTTTTCCTCGATGCATGTTTCTCAGGTACCAAGAGAGATGGTACAATGATGGATTCGGCTCGTGGTGTAGCTATTAAAGTGAAAAAAGAAAGTCCTCAAGGAAATGTTATAGTCTTTTCTGCTGCACAGGGCGATGAGACCGCATATCCATATGAGTCACAGCGTCATGGAATGTTTACATATTGTCTGCTTCAAAAGTTGCAAGAGTCAAAAGGAAAAGTCACTTTAGGCGAATTGTCAGATTACGTAACCCGTGAGGTAAAGCGTCTTTCTTTTGATAAGAATAAGCGAAGTCAGACCCCAACGGTGAATGCTTCGCCTGCGCTGGGTGACAGTTGGAAACAAATAAAGCTGAGATGATGAACAAGTGCGGTGCTTGTTACCTTATAGAGTTCTAAAAGATGGTAATTATAAAGAGGAGACAAATCGTCTCTAAGGTACTTTCGCTCGAAAATAAAAATAAAAACGAGTTTTTCTTTTGTATTTTGCTCACTTATTCGTACCTTTGCAGCACATTTGAGAGAATGTATAGCTATATATAATAAAATAAGGTATAAAAGGAAACAATGGAATTGGACGCACTGACCGCCATATCGCCTATTGACGGACGTTACAGGAACAAGACAGAGGAATTGGCAGGATATTTTTCGGAGTATGCTTTGATTCGCTACCGAGTACGTGTGGAGATCGAGTATTTCATCACGCTTTGTGAACTCCCGTTGCCTCAATTGGAGGATTTTGACCATAACCTGTTTGAATCGCTTCGAGATATCTATCGTAACTTCACGGAGCAGGATGCTGCCCGTGTGAAGGATATAGAGAAAACGACCAACCACGACGTGAAGGCCGTAGAGTATTTTATCAAGGAACAGCTGGATAAGATTGGCGACTTTGAGAAATACAAGGAGTTCATTCACTTTGGCTTGACATCACAGGACATCAACAACACCAGCGTACCTCTTTCTATCAAGGAGGCACTGGAGCAGGTGTACTATCCTGTGGTGGAAGAACTGATAGAGCAGCTGAACGACTATGCTGAGCAGTGGAAGAATGTGCCCATGTTGGCCAAGACCCACGGACAGCCTGCTTCTCCTACTCGTCTGGGCAAGGAAATCATGGTCTATGTGTATCGTCTGGAAGAGCAGTTGCGCGGACTGAAGGATACGCCGATTACCGCTAAGTTTGGTGGCGCTACGGGTAACTATAATGCTCACCATGTAGCTTATCCCCAGTATGATTGGCGCGAGTTCGGCAATCGGTTTGTCAGCGAGAAGCTGGGATTGGAGCGTGAGCAGTGGACTACCCAGATTTCGAACTACGACTGGCTGGGTGCTATCTTTGATGCTATGCGTCGCATCAATACCATTATCATCGACTTGGATCGTGACTTCTGGATGTATATCTCTATGGAATACTTCAAGCAGAAGATTAAGGCTGGCGAGGTAGGTTCGAGTGCAATGCCCCATAAGGTGAACCCCATCGACTTTGAGAATTCTGAGGGTAACATGGGTATGGCCAATGCTGTGCTGGGATTCTTGGCACAGAAATTGCCAGTAAGCCGTTTGCAGCGTGACTTGACAGACTCAACGGTATTGCGTAATGTCGGAGTGCCTATGGGCCACGCCATGATTGCCATCCAGAGCACACTGAAAGGACTGCGCAAGCTGATTCTCAACGAGACGAAGTTGCAGGAAGATTTGGATAACACATGGGCTGTTGTGGCTGAGGCCATCCAGACCATTCTGCGCCGTGAGGCCTATCCGCATCCTTATGAGGCACTGAAGGCTTTGACGCGTACCAACCAGAAAATGACGGAGCAGACCATCCATGAGTTTATTCAGGGCTTGGAGGTCAGCGACGAAGTGAAGGAAGAATTGATGGCTATTACGCCAATGAATTATACAGGAATTTAATTAAGAGACTTTTAATACATTATCAACAACACAAACAGAGAGCCGTGAGGCGCTCCTTAAAAACAAAAAAGAAAAATTATGGAATTCGAAAACGAAAAGAAAAACGAAGAGCTCTCTAACGAGCAGCAAAACACAGCAGGTCACGAGGGTGGCTATCAGGGTTATCGTCCAGGACGCTCACCACGTCCACGTATTCATCAACCACGTCCCTACAACGCACAGGGAGGATTCAATCGTAATCAGAATCAAGACGAGGGTGGATTCCGCCCTGAGGGCTTTGGCGCAGGTTTACAGAGTGCAGCTCCTCAGCGTGGAGTTTATCGTCCTCGTAACAACTATAACAGCGAGGGTGGCTATCAGCCTCGTCCTCGTCAGCAGTATGGACAGCAGGGTGGTTATCAGCCCCGTCCCCGTTACAATCAGCCTCAGGAGGGTGAGGGAGGTTATGCTCCACAGCGCGGTGGCTACGGTCGTCCCCAGCAGGGTGGCTATGGTCGTCCTCAGCAGGGTGGTTACGGTCGTCCTCAGCAGGGTGGCTATGGTCGTCCTCAGCAGGGTGGCTACGGTCGTCCACAGCAGGGAGGCTACGGTCGTCCCCAGCAGGGTGGCTATGGTCGTCCTCAGCAGGGAGGTTATGGCAAGCCTTACGGAGCAGCTCCTTACAAGAAGGGCCCACGTCAGCATACCCCAGGCTACGATCCCAATGCTAAGTATAGCATGAAGAAGCGCATTGAGTATAAGGAGGAGAACTTCGATCCCAATGAGCCAATTCGTCTGAACAAGTTCTTGGCTAACGCTGGTGTTTGCAGTCGTCGTGAGGCTGATGAGTTCATCCAGGCAGGTGTTGTCACCGTTAATGGTGAGATTGTTACCGAGTTGGGTACAAAGGTACTGCGCACTGATGAGGTGAAGTTCCACGATCAGCCTGTAACCATGGAGAAGAAGGTATATGTATTGCTGAACAAGCCCAAGGACTACGTAACAACTAGCGACGATCCTCAGCAGCGTAAGACCGTAATGGACCTCGTGAAGAACGCTTGTCCTGAGCGCATCTATCCTGTTGGTCGTCTGGACCGTAACACTACGGGTGTGCTGCTGTTGACCAACGATGGTGACTTGGCTTCGAAGCTGACACATCCTAAGTTCCTGAAGAAGAAGATTTATCACGTACATCTTGATAAGGCTGTTACTGCTCATGATATGCAGCAGATTGCCGAGGGTATCACCCTTGACGATGGTGAGATTAAGGCTGACGCTATTGAATACGCTAGCGACACCGACAAGAAGCAGGTTGGTATCGAGATTCACTCTGGTAAGAACCGTATCGTACGTCGTATCTTCGAGAGCCTGGGTTACAAGGTTACCAAGCTCGACCGCGTACAGTTTGCCGGACTGACCAAGAAGAATGTTCGTCGTGGCGACTGGCGTTACCTCACCGAGGAGGAAGTTGACCGTCTGCGCATGGGTGCTTATGAGTAATCCTTTGAACTTTGAACTTTGATTTTTGAACTTTATGATTACTCTATAGGGTTCAGTTTCAGGGTTCACAGTTCAGGATAAAACATTTCATAAAGTTCAAAGCTCAAAAATCAAAGTTCAAAGATAAATGAAAAGAACAAAGATAATTGATGTGCTGAAAAGCACAGAATATGGTAAGGAGGTTTGTGTAAAAGGCTGGGTGCGTACCCACCGTTCGTCAAAGGCTGTTGACTTCATTGCGCTGAACGATGGTTCTACCATCAAGAACGTGCAGGTGGTTGTTGACCCCACGAAGTTTGACGAGCAATTGCTGAAGGACATCACCACGGGTGCCTGCATCTGTGCTGAGGGTACGCTCGTTGAGAGCCAGGGTGCTGGTCAGTCTTCAGAGATTCAGGCCACCAAGTTGGAGGTCTATGGACTCTGTGGCAACGACTATCCCATGCAGAAGAAGGGTCAGAGCTTCGAGGTGATGCGCAAGAATGCTCACATGCGTCTTCGTACCAATACCTTTGGTGCTGTGATGCGCATTCGCCACAATATGGCAATGGCCATCCACACCTATTTCCACGAGCACGGCTTCTTCTACTTCCACACCCCGCTGATTACTGCCAGCGACTGTGAGGGAGCAGGAAACATGTTCCAGGTAACCACCAAGAACCTCTACGACCTGAAGAAGGACGAAAACGGAAAGATTATCTACGACGACGACTTCTTTGGCGAGCAGACCTCGCTGACCGTTTCTGGTCAGTTGGAGGGCGAGCTGGGTGCTACGGCCCTGGGTGCTATCTACACCTTCGGTCCTACGTTCCGTGCTGAGAATTCGAATACCCCTCGCCACTTGGCTGAGTTCTGGATGGTAGAGCCTGAGGTTGCTTTCCTGGATCAGGAAGAGCTGATGGACCTCGAAGAGGACTTCATCAAGTACTGTGTACGCTGGGCATTGGATAACTGTAAGGACGACCTGCAGTTCCTGAACCAGATGATTGACAAGACCTTGATTGAGCGTCTGGAGGGTGTCCTCAAGGAGACCTTCGTGCGCCTGCCTTATACTGAGGGTATCAATATCCTGCAGGAGGCTATCAAGAACGGTAAGAAGTTCGAGTTCCCCTGCAATTGGGGCGACGACCTCGCCTCAGAGCATGAGCGCTATTTGGTGGAAGAACACTTCAAGAAGCCCGTTATCATGACCGACTACCCACGTGCATTCAAGTCGTTCTACATGAAGCAGAACCAGGACACTGCCGATGGCGGTTCAGTAGGTTACAAGGGCGCTATTGCTCCTGGTCCTACCATGCAGGGTACCGACGTGCTGTTCCCACAGATTGGTGAGATTATCGGTGGTTCCGTCCGTGAGGAAAGTTATGATAAGCTG
>OCTX012097066.1_pt1 | contig 19217 bp, 14 predicted proteins | sample 1539691 | NCBI WGS metagenome assembly OCTX01 (sample SAMN02144231, study PRJEB22623) | gut metagenome | biome: sheep rumen | host: Ovis aries | place: New Zealand
TCTTATATATGAGAAAGACGTTTTCGAACGTCTGTCGTTGTGAGCCAAGAACTTCGCAAACTCTTAACATCACAGCAGGCAGATGACAACCGAAGCGTCTGCGTGGAGCGTTTCTATATACATTATTAATATAGTTCGTTCTGGCGTGGGCTAACTGCGTTGTCTATCCTGTGTGATGTGGGCAATGCGAAGGCCTTTGGCTCCAGGATGGGCAGAAGAACAGCACCTACGCCTTTTTTGTATACTAAGGAGAACAAAAGAAATAAGGAACTGCTGACATTCGGGGTGCTAATAGGCTAAAGATAACGGTCTATTGAACTATGAGATGTAAGAATTGTGGTTGGCCAAACAAGCCCAATGAAACTGTTTGTGTGAAATGTGGCTCTCCCCTTGATACAGAACCACAGGTGCCTGAGAATTATAACCAAGGTTATCAGCAAGGGCCTATCAACGACGGAGGAGATGGCCTCAAGAAAACGGTTATGGAGAATCAAGTGTTTGGGCCTTCTGTTGAACCACAGGTTCAAGAAATGCCTACAGTCGGAGAAAAAGTATGCCCGAAGTGTGGCTATCCCATGAGATCTGACTCGACGAAGTGCCCTAACTGCAATTATTCTCCTGCAAGTTCTGCGGGGTCTCAACCAGAAGCCCCCTCAAATGCTGGATATCAGCGTCGCCCCACCCGTATGGCGGCTGATCCCATAGCGGAGGAGCCTGTGTTCAAGCAAACCCGTAAGGCAACGAACAGTGGTTTTATGAGTGGTACAGTTAACCCGTATATGCAAAATTACATCCAGGAACCGATGTTCCTCCTTGAGCCAATACAGAGGATGAACGAGCGAAAGCCCGTAGAGTCTGTTGAGTTTGAGGGTAGCGAAACTACTTTGAACAGAGATAACACTGAGCCAGGTAATCCAACCATCTCCTCTCGTGAACAAGCGGTTGTTACACATAGCGAGGGACACTGGTATATTGAGGACCTGAGCGAGCAGAAAACTACTTTTGTGCAAGCTGCTCATAAGGTTGAGATACATGATGGTGACATTATATTGTTAGGAAACCGGTTGTTCAAATTCGTTGAGCAGTAAATAGGTATGTCAGAGTCTATCCAAAGATGCAATTTTTCTGTTGGTGAGTTCATCGATGGAAAATATCAGGTGCAAAAGATCTTAGGTGAAGGAACTTTTGGCATCGTATATTCTGTCATCGATGGACAAGGTACCCCCTATGCCCTCAAACTTCTTCGATTGTGGGAAGTACATCCCGAAATCCGTGAAGGACTGGTCATGCGGTTTGACATGGAGTATGAGACGGGAAGAATTGAAAGTGAGTATCTTGTCCATTCCCTTGACCATGGATTGGTAAATGGCAATCCTTACATAGTTATGGAACTGTGTAGTGGTGGCGACATCATCACATTGGCAGAGCATACCAAGCTTAATTTGCCTAAGATAGCTACTCATGTGCTGAAAGGACTCGATGCGCTGCATCGTTGCGGAAAGGTGCACAGGGATCTGAAACCAGAGAATGTGCTTCTGAAATCAAACGGTAATTTTGCCCTTACAGACTTTGGCATATCAGGTGACAGGAACAACCGCATGACTCAGACCGACCTGTTTGGAAGGGCCACGCAGATGTTCGGCACCTATGCGTATATGCCGCCTGAGCAGCTGAATCGGCGAAAGAATGCCACTGTGCTCCCTACGACGGACATATTCTCCTTTGGTGTAATGATGTATCAGCTGATTACCAATGAACTTCCTTTCGGGAAATTGGATGATGAGCGAGACCTTGTGGCATATCTGAAGAAGGGCAAGAATGGGGATTGGAGCAGGAGCACATTAAGGCATCAGGTAGATGGAATACAGTGGGAGCGGCTTATTGAAGGCTGTCTTGAGCCAAGGTTTCAAGACCGTTTGCAGTCTGTAAAAGAAGTGCTTCAATATGTTCCTGAAATGCCATACGAGCCTCCTATTAACATGACGGTAAAGGAACCGGAGCCAGATCCTTTCCAGACAAAGATTGTCAATGGTGTACTACTGAGGGTCATGCAAGGTGATGACTATGGACGAGTATATTATTTGGACAATATGCTTAAAGGTGACAAGTCGATTCTCACTGTAGGTCGTAAGGACGAGTCTGCTGATAATGATATTCCCATTTCGGAGGAAAGCAGCAGCTATATATCACGCAAGCACTGTACTTTGGAATTGGATTATAATATCGGCAGTTGGATTATTCGAGACGGGCAGTGGGATCGTTTTACCACAGGTGGGTGGCGAAAGTCCACGAATGGTACTTTTGTGAATTCTACTGAAGTAAGCAGTACAGGCATGGTGTTCAATCCTGGAGATATTATATCTATCGGGGACACAAAGTTACGAGCAGAAGGTTATTAAAAGTTATACATAATGGCAGGACAAACAACGAGGCCTTATAAGGCAACATTATCAGGCTCTATTGGAGCAGGTATAGGTTCGGTCTTTAACCCAGGAGGGCGTAAATATTTTATCTTGGAACACAAGGTAAGCAGTAAATATCATCGTGCAGGCGAAGCACAGGAAATTATTGTCGATCAGATTGAGATTGGACGTGATTCCCACTGTCAGGTGCGGTTTGACGATAGTTTCTCGACAGTTTCGAGACACCATGCTGCGATTGTCAAGGATGGTGACAACTGGAAACTGGTTCAGATATCAAAGACAAATACGACATTGCTAAATGGTCGGCCTGTACAGACAGAATGGTATCTCCAGAATGGCGACGAGATTCAGCTTTCAGTCAATGGCCCTAAGCTGGGCTTCATCGTTCCGACAGGAAAGAAAGCGACAGTGGGCAGTATCGGACTTACGCGTCGCCTTAGTCTATTCCGCCAGCAGGCATTAAGACCCTATAAGCAGGCAATAGCCGCGTTAGCATCCGTATTGGTTTTGGCAGTTGGAGTGGGTGGTTATGTTATCTTCCAGCAAAATGAGCAATTAAAAGATAATAGTAAACAGTTGGCGGAAGCAAAGGAAGCTAATGAGAAGAACGAGAAGCTGATTGCAGAACAGCAAAAGGCACTCAGTCAGCAGGCAGGACTCCTTGATAGTCTGAAAAAATTAAAGCCTCGTACTGTCTATGTGCGTCCAAAACCAGATCCTGTTCCGCCAAATGGAGTAGACATGTCAATGTGTTTCCCTTATGTGTTTTTTATAGAAGCCACGCCTTATATTGATGGAGAGGCTTTTGATGCCCTTTCTTGGATAGGAACGGGATTCCAACTTAATGACGGAAAGTTTGTGACAGCCAGACACGTTACAACTCCTTACTACTCTAATAATTATTATATTGCGGATGGTGAGGTGCATATCCGAAGTAACGCCAATCCTGTTCAAGTCTACTTTGAATTGCTGCTGAATATCTTGTTTCAGCAAGGTAAGGCCGAAATCGTTTATAAGTGCACGTCAACGAAAGGTTCGTTCCAATTCAAGAGTAGTCAAGTTAGTGAGTTGGAAAAATATGATGAGATTCATACACTTCAGACTCCTTTTCAGGTGAAAATGAAAAATGAGAACGGTCAAATAGAGGTACGTGAGATTCCTACAGGAGTCATGATCAGACAAGGTAGGTTGGGCGCGTTGGACTTTGCCTTTTACAATAACAACATAACCGATGGTTTAATGGCAAATCGGAAATTATCGGAAGACCTAAAGCAGGGAACTCAGCTCCATATCCTTGGCTATCCTCACGGTCTTGGTAAAGGAAATCCGATATATTCGACAGCAGTTTGTGCTCAGAATGGTCTGAATGATGATTTAGGAAAGGTTATTGTTGCATCGAATGACAATACGGAAGGCGGGAATTCCGGAGGTCCAATATTTATAAGGACTAATGATGGCAAATGGGAGGTTGTTGCCATTGTTTCTGGCGGTACGTTTGCCAAGGGCCGATTTGTTCCAGTTGCAGTTATTCCATAATAATAAAAATAAAAAAAATGAAAAGAACAGTTACTTTTTTGTTGGCAATGATGGCACTTTTGCCATTGAGTGCCCAAAAGATTGTAAAATCAACAGGACAAAAGATAACAGAATCTGCCATACAGGGCAGTAGCGTTGTTGTCAGGCAGTCCTACCAGATTAAGAACAAGAAAACAGGTGTAATCTATGGCCGAAACGGGCGTGATGAGTTTGCAAAAATCTACTCAATTGGTGTGAAAACTGATGCAGGACTAGTATTAATAGAGAAAGCTATAAAGCCGTGGCTGTATGATACAGACTTTAAGAAGGTAGAGGATGATTACGACCCTCTGATCTTTTTGACAGAGGTGGGCGAAGTTGACGCTGATGCTAAAGTGAGTTATTCTACTTGCCCGATCAGTATTGGCCGCCAACAACCTAATGGTGCATGGGTTGCAAACGCTTCGGTTAACTCTTCAAATATCTTGGGTATAGATACGGAATTAGGACAAAAGGATGGATGGTTAGTGTGGTATACCGCAGATAATATCAATAGCAATGATTCGACCGCTTGGTCTGTTCAATCAGTTAGTAGAAAGATTGATGCAAATGAAGAGGGTTCAGATATTGATATAGAAGCTCCAGTAGGTGCTGGAACACCAGTTGGAGGCATCTATGTTTGTCCTTTCTATGAGGGTAATGGTCGTGTGGTCTACAAACTGACGGGAATTGTTATCCAGATTGATAACAAATGGGTACTCCGTACTCCTTTTGTTGGGTATTCCTATGAGAAACTTTCATCAGAAAATGCAGAAAGTCCCAAAGCAGAGGGGGAGGATAGTGCCGATCAGAACACAGATAGTTTAGATTTGACTCCTATCCGAGACGGTAGCAAAAAAGCGGGTTCGTCCAAAAAAAGGAGTAGAAAATCAAAGAAATAAATATGATGGGTGAAATTCGATTTCGACTAGCGGCCAAGACTGATGTAGGCTTGGAACGTTCCAATAACGAAGATAATTTTCAGGTTTCTGCCAATCTGGAGGAAGCCCCCATGAGATGGGTAAACAACCAAGAGTATGTTCTCGGTCGGAAAGGTGCTTTGATGGTGGTGGCCGATGGTATGGGTGGCATGAATGCAGGTGAGGTGGCCTCAGAGATTGCTATCAATACTGTTCGAGAAATGTTCAGTCCCGAAAACATAACTGATGAGATAGTAAAGTCACGATACACTATTGAGAAGTTTATGAAGGGAGTGATTGTTGAGGCAGATAAACGTATCAAGGCGTTTGCAAAGGAAAATCCGGAATCGCGGAGTATGGGAACTACGATTGTCATTGCATGGCTCTTTGATGGCGACCTGTATGTTTCTTGGTGTGGAGACAGCCGTGCTTATATCTTCAACCCTACTACTGGTCTTTTCCAGATATCTAAAGATCACTCGTATGTCCAAGACTTGGTAGATGCAGGGAAACTCAGTCAGGAGGAAGCATTCGATTTTCCTGACAGTAATATTATCACCCGTTCACTAAGCGACTCCACACCAAAGCCCAATCCAGACTGTTTGGTAAAACCTCAAAAGTTGTGCAATAATGATATAATACTCTTGTGTTCCGATGGACTAAATGGCATGATAAGAGACGAGGAGATTGAGAGTGTCATTGCCAGAAATCAGGGTAGCATGTCAGATTGCGTGGATGAGTTGATAAAAGCTGCATTGGAGGCTGCAGGAGCAGATAATTGTACTGTAGCTTTATGTCAAATTCTTTCTGGTGGTGAGCAGTCATGCCAAGATAGAATTCCTACTTCTCAGAATCGGAAAGTCATAGGGTCTGGAGGCTCAGACTCCACCAAGAAAAAAAGTATCCTATGGATATTAACTATTCTCTTAGTCATTTGTATAGGGGCTGTGGCGGGATGGTTTTACTACGATAAAACATCAAAGAAAGCTGAAGAGGCTGTTTCTACTGACAGTATCAGCAGTGACGAGGCCAGGCCTGATTCTTTTCCTATAGTTAAACAGGATTCTATGCCGAAAGTTAATCAGGATTCTTTTAATAAAGATGAACCCGATACTATGGTTAAGGCTAAACGTGATCCGAAAGATAATACGAGCAAAGACCAAAAGGGCACTAAGAAAAAAACTGTGGGTAAGAAAAAAACTGCGGATAATAATGGCAATGAGAAGGATGACGTGAATCTTTTGAACCTACAGCCTGCCTCAAATCAACCAAACAAATCGGAATAACAGATGAGCAGAACAATAACAATCGGACGAAATCCGGAGAGTACAATCTGTGTGAGCGAGCAGTATGACATTGTCAGCAATGATCATGCTGAAATCACGCAGCAGGGTGTGGAAATTGTGTTTACTGATCACAGTTCCAACGGTACTATTATTAACGGACAGAAAATACAGGGTAGAAGTGTGAACATCTATCGTGGTGACAAAATTGTGTTGGCGGGTGTTTACGAGCTGACATGGAGTGAAATAGATCCGTTGATCGTACCTGTGGGCAGGCCAACGGTAGCGCGGAATATTCGCGGTGACGTGAACTCGGTCAGTGGCGGGCAGCAGCGACAGTCTGGAATAGGCCAGCCGACGACCTCTATGCAGAGGTCACGCCCAACGGAACAGTATCCATCCTCCACATCAGGGGAGATGCCCTATCAGTCACCTGTTTATGAGCCACGGCCGTCATCTTACAAAGAGCCGTCAGGCTCTTCTCGATCCATCTCATTACAGGCAGAGCGTGAGTTAGGCAAGTGGAACTGGGGGGCCTTCTATTTTGGTTGGATATGGGGTATATTTAATAAGGTATATATATCGTTATTGCAATTAGTGATAAGTGCATTCTCCTTTGTAGTGACTATTATTGGACTAGGAATCATCGCTCCTCTCTTCGGACTCATTAATATCGGAATTAGCATTTGGTTAGGTGTGAAAGGTTCGCAAATGGCATGGGACAATGGGGCTTATCGCAATCTGGAGCATTTCCGTTCTTCCCGGCATAATTGGAATGTCGCAGCGGCTATTTGCTTTGGCGTGTGTGTGTTCATCATTATTGTCTCTCTGCTGTTGTTCATTGATGTGTTAAGTAGGTTCTTCTAAAAAAGAGGGTGTTGGCATGAAACTGAGTAGCGGTGTCTTGTTTGACAGGCGTTATCGCCTAATAGAAAATCTGGGATCAGGTGCTTCGGCAAAAGTGTGGTTAGCGTTGGATACGTTGGCCAATAACTTAAAGGTAGCCGTTAAGATATTCTCTGCTGGCGAGGGTATTGACACGCTGGGTATACAGAATTTCCAAAGAGAGTTTACTTTTGTGTACAATATCCAGCACCAGAATCTGCTGACACCTACTAACTATGCCGTCTGCGAGGGCACGCCGTATCTCGTCTTGCCATACTGTGAAAATGGATCTGCTTCGAGTATGTTAGGTAGGGCAGATGAGAATGATGTCATCAAGTTCTTGCACGATGTGGCGGCAGCTCTGGAATGTCTGCATTCACACAATATCATCCATCAGGATATCAAGCCAGACAATGTATTGCTGGATGACAATTGTAATTTCCTGGTCACTGACTTTGGAATCAGCACCCCGACAGCAGGAATGTTGGCAGATACTGGTATTGTCAAGGGTACTAAACCGTATATGGGGCCGGAGCGCTTCGAAAAAGACTCGGCTCCCATCAAGATGAATGATATCTGGGCCTTGGGTGCGACAGCCTATGAGATGCTGACCGATAATCCGCCGTTTGGGGATAATGGTGGCATGGTGCAGTCCTTGGGGGAGGCGATACCTGATTTGCCCGAGACAGTTCAACCCGAGCTGAGACGACTCATCATGAGTTGTCTTGATCCAGAGCCCTGGAACCGTCCGAGTGCAGAGGTAATCAGGAAAAAGACCCAATTGTACCTTGAGACAGGAAGCTGGCGGGAGAAAGACGGGAAGAGATACCTGTACATATCCATTGCCGCTGCCGTTGCCGTACTTGTGATTGCCGGCCTGTGGACTTGGGACTATAGCCGCACGAAAGTGTATTATTATAAGGACTATGTGGAATACTGGGGCATACCAGAAGGCATCGGTCATCTGTCGGGAAGCGAGATGAAGCATCGGGACCAGTCCTATAGGTTTGAGTATTGCCAACGCAAGCTCCGCAGACTTTCTTTGGTCAATTCCGCAGAAAATGTTATTAGCCATAGTGATACGGAGCACATGATAAGCCGGTTTCCGGATGTTAGCTACTATTATACTGACGACGGCAAGATTGACTATAAGATGGTGTACGATACGAACGGCAAGGTCTTATACAAGATGGATTATGACGAGAATCTTAAGACCGTCACGTTCCGGCAGAATGACGAGTATGGTACTGAGATGAATCTTAAAGCCAACACCACTAAACTTTATTCAGATGGCGGCAGCTTGTTCGAAGACAAGAGCAGGATATCCCGCTTCATACTTAAATATAGTGACAATGGATTATTGGAAGAGCAGAAATATGTCGGTTTCCAGAATGTACCCGTGACAGACTCTGAGAATATACACGGCATGCGATTCCGGTATGACGACAAGGGGCATAAGATAGAAGAGCAGTTTATAGGTCTTGACGGGAAAATCACCACCAACGGCATCGGTCTCGCCATCAAGCGTTATGAATATGATGAGAATGACAACTGGCATTCTGTCACTTATCTCAATGCCGAGGGCAAGGCATCGCACGATGGTAACAACTGCGCCTATGTGGAGTTAGACTATGACGAGTATGGAAATCGTATATCTGAACGATATTATACGATAGACAAAAAACCGTCGATTCGTACTGACATCAACACTTTCGGTTTCTCATATACTTATGATGATAACGGATGTCGTCAAGATCAGGTCAGTCTGGATATGAATGGCCAGCCGATGACAAATATCTATGGGTATGCCATTTCGCACGATTCAGCAAATGCTGACGGATTCCTTGTTAAAAGAGTTTTTCTCGATATTGATGGCAATCCAACTACGTTTTCAGGCAATGGCGAGTCGTATGGCATGCTTGTACAAACAACTAATGAGCATGGCCAAGTGCTAACTCAAAGTGAGTTTGACGAATTTGGTAATCCGATAGAAAATGCGGACGGAATACACCAGATGGTCATGTCGTACGACAGTCTTGGCAATAATGTCAGCATAAAGAATTTTTCAAGTGACCTGAAGCCGATAGGGGTCGGAGGTTTCCAGCATGAGACCAGAATTGCCTATGATGTATATGGGAATGTCATAAGGGTGTCATTTCATGATGTTGGGGGCGATTTAACGATTAACAACCAGGGAATCGCGAGCATGGAGGTGAACTATAATAGACAGGGATCGATTACTAAGCTCTCCTGCCGTGGTATAAAGCATGAGCTGGTGTTTGACGAAGACATGACAGCAGGATATTCTTATGAATATGATGAGAAAGGCAATCGCGTGACTATGCAGTACTTTGACACAGAGGAGAAACCCTGTATGTCAAGGGAAGGCTATGCCATGAAAAGGTATGTTTATGACGAGGTTACAAATTTGTGTGTGTCAGAAAAGGCATACGATACGACTGGCAAGTTGCTTGAGGATGTACGTTGTGAGTTTGATACAAGAGGTAATACAACTAAAATCTATTCATTGAATTCCGCAGGCTCACTGAAAGCGGGAACCGTGGTTGTCAATAACCAGTACGATATCAATAATCGCTGTGTAGAGAAGAAATTCACAGACCTGAAAGGTAATCCTGTGAACAATCCCGGATATACTTATGCATTGGTAAAGAACAGATATGATGAACGTGGCAATGCCATTGAGACTACGTATTGGAGTACAACAGGAAAACCGGCACAAGACGAGCAGCATACCTTCAAGCGTATTCATGAGTATGACGGCATGAACCGTGTTATCTACGAGAAGAATCTTGATGCGTCAGAAAAACCTTTGACTGGTGCAAATGCTAATCCAGAGGGAAAAGTGGTCTACGACCAGTTTGGTAATAGGGCTGAGATGTATTGCTACGATGGCTATGGTAAGCCCCGATTATCCTCTGACGGATTCTTCATGAGAAAAGAGACCTATAACAAGCAGAACAAACAGGTGTCGTTGGAATTCTTCGACACGGCAAACAAACCTGTAGTCTCAAAGTCAAATGGCTTCGCAAAGGCTTTATACAAGTATGATTCCAAAGGAAATAGGACGGAAGAGGCCTATTACGATGAGAAGCAGATATGTTTCAGGAAGGACGTGATGACCTACAATGATAAGAATAGGCAGACTTCGTATAGCATAAATGATGGTAGCGGTAAGTCTACAGACAAGTACACTTCATTCTCGAAGGCTGTTACGGCATATGACAAGTCGGGCGTAATACCAACCACTCGTAAGTATTATACAACTTCTGGGAAGTTATTGGCAACACAGAACTATGACTCAAAAAAGAGAGAATGGAAGGGCGCACAGTTGATGACAGACTGGAGAGACAACGTTGATAAGGCGAATGGCGAGTGCCCTGTGACATTAGCAGACGGACTTGTGATTAACGCGTTAAGTTATTCCGGCAATACTGTAATGGTCGTACTCAAGCTTACAACGATTTCCGTAAATGATATTGAGGAAGAGAAACGCTCGCAGGTTCAGCAGATCGCCGCAGGTCTTAATGATACATTGCGCAAACTGCTAAAACTTCCTTCTACAGTATCAATAGTGTACACAGTAATAGATAAGTCGAATACAAAAATAGGATAAATAAATTAAGGATATAGATGGAAAATAATCATTTATTTCATGACAGATACTTTCTGGAAAGGCTACTCGGCAGGGGTAACTTTTCAGAGGTATGGCTGGCAAATGATACCAAGACGGATATTCAGGTGGCATTAAAGATTTACGCGCCTGCTACGGGCTTGGACGATCATGGCATGAATGTGCTGTCGCGTGAGTTCGCTATCGTTGTGTCTGCCAACCAGAAGAATCTGTTGAAACCCTTGTATTATGATTCGTATGAGCGGAAGCCTTATTTGGTGTTGCCGTATTGTAAGAATGGTACTATACAAAGACTAATAGGCAAGTTCTCTGAAGAAGATGCCTGGAAGCTCTTCCGTGATGTTGCCGCAGGTTTGGCCTATTTGCATTCCATGAATCCTACTCTGATACATCAGGATATCAAGCCGGATAATATCATGATAGGAGATAATGGAACATATATGATTACAGACTTCGGCGTCAGTGCCCATGCGAAGTCAACGTTGCGGAAGAGTCTCAGCACACAGTTCGCATCCGCAGGCACTACAGCTTATATGGCTCCAGAGCGTTTCAGCAAAGATAACACTCCGATTAAGGCGAATGACATCTGGTCACTTGGTGCGATGGTATACGAGATGCTGACAGGCGATGTCCCCTTCTCGAGCGGAACTCATATTGAGGGAGGCATCTTGCAGAAAAATGGGGCGGAGATTCCCGATTTGCCAGGAACTTTCTCTCCCGAATTGAATCTGATGATCCAGATGTGCCTGAATGAGAATCCTTGGGACAGACCTACTGCAGAGCAAATCGTGGAGTATGCACAGATTGCAATAGATGGAGGGAACCCATTCCCAGGCCCAGACCCCTGGTATGTGAAATATAAAGTGCCTCTATACATTGTTTCTGCAATATCTGCGGCGGCTGTGCTTGTCGGATTAACGTTCATGTTACGCCCAACTGAGGTTGTGGATCCCTTAGAAGAACTAACAGGTTTGCCAAAAGCGGCCTATCTGATGAAAGAGCCTTCAACTTCAAAGGAAGGATTTGACCTGCTAAACTCCATGGTGAATGAGGGAGACGCTTCGGCGATATATCTCTTGAGCCGTCTGTATTTTGGAAAGATGAACAATGAATATGATCCGGATAGTATCAGGAATATGCGGCAGGTGCTTTTAGACGGTCAACTGGTAACAACGGATTTTGAGAAAGCGCATGCTCTATTGTTAACAACACTCGAAAAGGACCCCAAGGAGTATCATGCCTTATATGAGTTGGGGCGTGACTGTCTGGCAGGATTCAACCGTGAGCATGAAGTGGAGCTTGGACCGGAGGATTTTAAGACTGCCAACGAGTATTTTACCAAGGCATTGGAATATGCCAAAGAAGCAAGCGACATCGACTATGTCGAGCGTATCAAGGAGCAATTGGAAATGATAAAAACAGTAATATGATGATGAAGAAAAAATGGTTATCTCTTATTGCCTTCGCTTCATTCTTCTCATGGGAAGCGACTTCGCAGACGGTGCAGTGGGCCGTTAGGCCGACATCTGCCCAAATTGAAGGCTATGGCAATTTGCTAAAGGTCAGAAAGAGTGGGAAGTGTGGGCTGATAGACCGTGCCAACCGTGAAATCCTGCCGACGAGGTATGACAGTATCACGCCGTTCCGCGACGGCTATGCCCTGGTGATGAATTTCAAGGGGAAGTCTCTTAAAATCGAGGGTCTCATTTCTGATGGTGATTATGAGATGCAGCCCTTGACAGAGGAAGTATATGCCACGCGCTATATGTGGTTCAGCGATGGTAAGATGCCCGTGCGAGGTGCAGAGGGCTGGGGATATCTGGGTACGGATGGAAATATGGTGATTCCCTGCCAGTTCCAAACAGCTTTCCCCTTCAGTTGCGGCTTTGCCTCCGTGATGTTGGACGACAAGGCATATTATATAGACCGTAATATGGATTATCTGCCAGTGGAGGTGGGCTATGGCAACCTGGTGTTTGCTTCTACTTTCTCGGGCGATGAGGCTGTCGTCTATAGTGGCAACAGCTATACTCCCAAGGGCTATGTCATCAATAAGCGGGGGCGAATCGTCAGGTCGTATAAGGTGAAGCCTGCAGATCTGAAGGTCAACAAATCCGACCATACCGTCGGCGACAAGGCTATGCAGATGGAAGAGCAGGTGAAGCAGTTGGATCAAGATACCCGATATACGGTTTATGAGAAAAACCGATTATATGGCTATAAGAGAAACGGTGTCATCGTGTTGCCTGCACAATTGGAAAAGGCGGAGCCTGTTCGCGGAAATTATGCCAATGTCCGTTTTAAGGGACAAAACGGTGTGCTGAGGATGGTGGACGGCAATTATTCAATTCAAGTGGACAACAGCCGGATAGAAATAAGCGGGAGCAAAGTGAATAAGGGAAATCTGACCCTACAGATACCTGCTTCGATAGAGGATGCCTCCGTTCAGCTTCGCATGAAAAATGATGAGGGTAAGGAAATGGTTATGCAGCCTAACACAAGCCAGGGACGTATCCGCACTTATTCTTTCAGCCCGATGAATGTTCCCGCTAAAAGCGAGAGTGGTGTTTATAAAGTCGAGGTGTGGAATGACAACCTCTTGTTGCTGGAGAAAGATGTCAATGTCAGCTGTGTTGTTAAAGAGTCGCCAAAGGCTGAAGCAAAGGAAGTTGCAGAAGAAAGGCAGCAGCCAAAGTTGCGAATTGCTTCCATGTCACTTTCCGAGCCGCCTCGTGCAAAAGGTAAGAAAGCTAATCCTAAGAATGTTTTCTTTGTCACAGTTACGGTTAGCAACGACGGTGATGAGCGTGGAAATGCGACTGTCTCACTTCTGGTCGATGGTAAGCCTGCCGGGAATAAGAGTGTAAGCGTACGAGCACGTGGAGCTGCTGATGCTGTGTTTTCTGTTCCCGACATCAGGAAAGAGCGTTATGCGAAGGTGAAAGCGACCCTGCGTGAGGGTAAAGTAAAGAGTCAGGAAGCAAATATTCATTTTATGCCATTCAATTAGTTCTTATATATTATTATTCACAAAAAAATCAAGTATGAAAAAGCTATTATTGTTAGCAGCCATCTTTATGATGGCAATTCCATCAAATGCTCAGGTGACGTTTGATGAGGAAGAGAGTAGTCAACAAGAAGAAGGGTTCGGTAGCGAAGGCTTTGTTGACAAGAGAAAGAATGTGGTCTCTTTAGGTATCACAGCTGGTGCCAACTATTCTTCTATGAGTAAGTATGATCCTGTAGATCTTGGCCTGAAAGGAGGTGTTGGTTTCCAGGGTGGTCTTGTCATCGCTGCTCGATTCGGTAAGAGAACAAACGGCAGTGACCCAGGAACGGGTATCTTCGGTATCCAATTGGAGCCTTCCTATGTTCAGCATTCTATCGGTACTAATGGAGAAAAAATAAAGCTAGGCTATTTTGAAATGCCCATTCTGCTGAAGTTCTACGTAACGCCGAACCTCAATATCGAGGTTGGACCGAATATCTGCGGTTCTCTCTCAAGCAGTCCCGATAATATCGAAGCGGCTAACACCCGTATTGCCGTCGGTGAGCTGAAGGGATTTGACCTCAAAGTGACTGCAGGTGTAAGCTATGAGTTGAAGAACGGCCTTTATGCCAGCCTTCGTTACAATCTCGGCACAAGTGACTTGGCGAAGAACTTCCCATGCAAGGTTAGTGCAGCCAGCCTGACACTTGGTTATAAGTTTAACATTTTCAAATTCTAAATAATTGGAGATTATGAAAAAATATATTTCTTTATTGGCGATAGCTATCGTTGCCGTTCTTTCTTCGTGCTCGAATGATGATATTACAATCAGCAAGGTCGTTACTGTAAAAGTCGATCCCTCAGGCGTTATTACACCTTTCCCAGAAGAGTGGCCTGGAGAGTTAGAATCGTTTGACACTTCGTGCAAATTACGTGTCAGGTTACTGATATATGATAAAGATGGATTGTTAACTTATTCTGATTCGACTTATCTGGAGAATTATAAAAAAGAAATGTCTATTTCTCAATCTCTGCCATTAGGTACTTATACAATCATTGCTACTACAGATATAGTAGAAATGTCAGGAAATACAGTCAAAGGAGAGTTTTGGAACCTATATGGGAAAGATAATATAAATAATGCATCTATCCAATATACAGACAACTATATTGCTCTAGGAAAATATAGAATTCTTGGCGTTGCGTCTCAAAAAGTAGAGATTACGAGCGATTCTCAGAGCTTAACTCTTTATCCATATCCTGCAGGTGCGTTAATCCGCGTGTATTACTTTAATGTACTTAGATATAAAAATGTAAAATATTACAGCCTGTGGGCTAACCGTGAATGTAGCCTGATGACATTTGATAGTAATGGTTCTCCTAAAATGATTCCTGAAAACAATAATAACGAGTATGATTTCGTATGCGATTATGTAGACGTTGAAAATGCTAAAGAAAACGAGCTCTATGGTTGGCATTTTATCTTCCCAGTGGATAATATTAGCTTCCAATTTGTTTGGGAGAATTCAAAAAACAACGTTTATACTATGGGAGATCCGGTTAGTGTGAGTTCCATAAAAGCTGGAGAAGAGTATATTATAGCTGTCGATTGTGCCTCTGATGAAACAGCTTGGGACAAATTTGATAATAGTTCTACTAGGAGCTTCAAAGAGCAAGAAGAGCCTGTGATTAATATCCCTGGTCTGAAAAAATCAGGTACCAGCATTAAGCAGAGTAGGAAACTTGTAGATCTTATTCGTAAATAAGCTTGGTTATATTTGGGCGGGAGATGTGCGAAATGGTTATGCATGGACATTTCCTGCCCATTTATTTACCTCAGTCTATTATCAACATGGATAAAACATTTAGAAGAGAACAATACCCCCTTTTGGGTGAACCCAAGTTAATGTTCGAGGGAGATAATGTTTATGTGGTAAACGAAAGTGCTGTGATAGGCAAGACCTATAGTTTTGTTTGTCCGCGCTGTCATACACACTTCATATCCCGTACGTTGACAGACGAAGTCAACAGAATTAAATGTCCTGATTGTGAAACATATATTTGTTTCAGTTCAAAGGGTCGAGAGGGTATTCCAACCAGAATGCGTACCCAGGTTATAACGAGAGAACCTATTGCCACACCCTCAGGAATCCTCGTGTGGACAGAAGGGGTAAATGTACGTAGTTATGATTTGAAACCTGGCTGTATCGTCATTGGGCGTAGTGACGATAAGGAACCATCAGATATCTCTATTAATGATGCGACGGCAAGTAGGCAGTCGGTCAGAATAGAAGTGACCAAAGGTGTACAGACAGGAAGACATGTCTTTAAGCTCGTTGTGATGAGAACGACGAATGCTGTCTATGTCAATCACAATGCATTGTACTCTAAAAGTAGTATCTACCTGAATTATGGTGATATCATTAAAGTTGGAGAGACGACCTTTACTCTAATGGCAAAAGAAAAATGAGGAAACCTGCTATTGTTTCTGTAATAGCCATGTCGTTAGCGTTTGTATCTCCTTGTACATTTAGTTCTCATGGAGCAGAGACTCATGATTTTGAATCTTTTGTCGGGGATACGGACAAGGCTCAGCAATACTTGAAAGAAGCAGAATACTATAATAAAAAAGCGGAAGGGTATGAACGAGAGGCACAGTATTATAATCAAGAAGCTGAAGGATACATCAAGCAGGCAGACTATTATACAAGGAAAAAAGATACAAGGCGCGCCAATACTTATACATCTCGTGCCAATGGGGCATTCACAAAGGCAAAATTACGAATGAAATGGGCAAAGGATGCCCGTGAAAAGGCTCAGCTCAGATTAAAATGGGCAAGGCACGCCGCAAAATAATTTATGCCCGATTCCTGAAAGTCTCACCTATAGATACCCAGTTGAATTAGAAATAAACAATATGGAGAGAGTATTATTAACCACGATGGTATGGGTAATCAGCATAATAGTCTCTTTTGCTGCCCCAGTGAGTGAACAAGCTGCTATGCTTGCAGCCCAGAAGTTTATCTGCCAGCAAATGCCTGCCATGAGCCGAGGCGAGCGTATAGAGCTGACTCGTGTCTTCACAGACGTGGCAGATGGAGAGGGGGCTGGTATCTATGTGTTCAACGCTACAAGTGGCTATGTGGTCGTGAGTGCCGACGATAATCTGCCCGAGATACTGGCATACGGCATCGGAGCACCTTATGACGCAACGAAAGCTCCAGCTGGCATGAAAGCCATGCTGGAAGCGTATCATCATGCTGCCACCTCCCTGGCTTTCACAAGAGCTGATGTAAAGACGCATGATGACATCGCCCCTTTCATTACCACCAAATGGGACCAAATGGAACCATACAATTTGCTATGTCCGTCTGCTGGAAAAGGCGGAGAGCCGTGCCCTACAGGTTGTGTCGCAACGGCTATGACTCAAGTCATGTACTATTACCAGTATCCTGCCAACTATGAGTGGGACAAAATGAAGACTACATACAGTAAAACGGATAGTGGCGATGCCGTTGAAGCTGTGGCACAGCTGATGGTAGATTGTGGTACAGCCTGTTTTATGGATTATAGTGTGGATGGCTCTGGTACATCAGATATATATGCTTGCGAAGCTCTTCGCTATGATTTCGGGTATAGTGAAACAACGGAATATGTAGAGCGCGAATGCTACACTGCCGAATCGTGGGATGCCCTAATCTATAACGAAATATCTGCTAAACGACCTGTCATGTATGGTGCATTATCAGCTTCTTCCGGGCAGGGGGTATCTGGCCATGAATTCATCCTTGATGGATATGAGGTGAAGAATGGCATCGGTTACTATCATGTAAATTGGGGATGGGGAGGTAATAGCGATGATTATTTCCTGCTTTCTGTTCTTAATCCCGATTATCAATATACGGGGGGGAATTCTGGCTCAAGCGGTTATTCATTCAGCCAGTCGGCAATTGTCGGCATCATGCCTACAGACCAACCTAAGGATAAAACGACTCGCGCATATTTATATACAATTTCTATAGAAGATGATTTAGGTACTTACACCCGGCAATCTATTACAGAGGATTTTCCTGCGCTAAATATTGAATTAGGGATTTATAATATCATGAAGCCTGAAATAGAACGCGACTATGACATTGCTGTTGCACTTTATAATGGGCGAAACTTGGTTAGCATTCTTGATCAAGGCTCTTTAAAAGATGTCGTTGGACAATCGTTGGATTATTCGCATGGCGTTAGATTAAAATGCGATTCTATAGTCTTGGGGCACGATTTGGCCGATGGAGAATACCAGATACGTGTCCTTTGTCGCGAATCTGGCACAACAGAATGGACTTGGGCTATTGAGTCTTTATGCCGCTATGTTCAGTTGACTGTTGATGGAAAGACAATGAATACTGCTGCCTATGGGAAGGAAGTGGAAGCTGATACCTGCGATTTTACCATAAATAGTGTGGAATGTAGCGAGTCGCCACGAGTAGGCAAAGCTATGACTATCAAAATCAATCTTACAGACAAGAACAAGACTGGTAACTCGCCAATATTCCTTTGGGGTAGTGCCAGCGTCTTTTTGGGTAAAGACAACTACCAACTTTTGACAGGCGGTGGTACAAACTTGGATCCAGGTGAGACTGGAGAGGTTATTCTCGAATACACGCCACAAAGGAGTGGTACTTTCAACTTTGTTCTCAGTGGTAGTCGTGATAATTGTGATAAGCCGCTTTATACGTTCAATGTAGAGGTTAGGGCAGTGAGCATAGCAAATGTAGAGATTTCTGCTGAGATATTTGTAGATGGTGCCGAAAAACAGTTGGATGGCACTAATAAAGTGGTTGGTAGCGTACTTAAGGGCGTGATAAAACTAACCAACAACGGCACAGAGATTTATGAAGACGATATTAATATGGTTCTGTATGATAGTCCTGACGGGAAATCATTTAGTCCTCAAAAATACCAGACATTAGCAGCTTCTATTGAGAAGGACAAGACAATTGATGTTGCATTTAATTTTGCTGATATAAATATTGATCAATATTACGCTATAGTGGTATATGCAGTAGAGAGAGGGGAGGTAAAAGCTTTGAATCTTTCAGAGGACAGGTTGAGTAGCAGTTCGATTTTCTTTTTGTCAGGAGGCGAGACTGATATTGATCGTGTTTTCATCAATAATAGGAATGCAGATGTTTATGACCTTCGTGGGAATAAAATTGGTAAACTTTTCAATTATCAGAACCTCCCCGTTGGCGTTTATATCATCAATCATCGAAAAGTATTCAAAGGAAAGAAATGGCACTAGTCGCAAAGTCGCTGTTTTTCAGATGATGTGAAGGATGAAATACTGACTTTAATTTAAGAAAAGTGTAGATATAGGATTGAATTCTTTTATAATGGAGTCTTAATAGGAAAGATAAATTTTGGCTCAGTCCGAAAAGTTGGTTGAATTCTATCAGTATACTGCGCGCGTATTGTATTGAATACACAGAAAAGATGCGACCCTTCCGACCCTTGTGA
>OCTX012288390.1_pt1 | contig 19202 bp, 18 predicted proteins | sample 1539691 | NCBI WGS metagenome assembly OCTX01 (sample SAMN02144231, study PRJEB22623) | gut metagenome | biome: sheep rumen | host: Ovis aries | place: New Zealand
GCATGCCTCATGGCCGTCTCGTTCTCACTCAGGGGCACCGATGCGCCGCCCTTGGTGTTGGGTACGAGCAGCGTCCACGTCTCGCCGATACCATAACTCCACTGCGTGATATAGTCGCGCTCCAGACCGCTGCTGGTCTGGTTGGCCGTGTTTTTCTTGACCAGTTCACTTTTGCCGCGCATGGTCTCCTGACTGTACTGCCATGTGTGGTAAAGGTTCGACAAGTTCAGGCAGACGGCTATCAGGCCTGCCGCGATGCACACCCCCGTGGCCTTCACAAAGTGCATGATCTGCTTCTCACGGATGGCCTGTACCAGCCAGCCGATGATCAGGAAGAGGATGATGAATAGATAGTAGTAGGTCATCTGCACGTGGTTGGCATTGATCTCGAAGGCCCCGAAGATGGCGGCCACGATGAAGCCCCACAGATATTTCCCTCTGTAGGCCAGCACGATACCGGCTATCATCGGGGGCAGATAAGCCAGTGCCCATACCTTCCAGATGTGCCCCGCTGCAATGATGATGAGGAAGTAGGTGGAGAAGGCCCAGATGATGGAGCCCAGCACGGCCAGATGCTGACGGAAGTCGAAGGCGCGCAGCAAGATGTAGAAGCCCAGCAGGTAGGCAAACACGTACCACACGTTCTCTGGCAGCCACAGATGGTAGGCATTGGTCAGCACCGTCAGGTTGTAGGTGGAGTTGTATGAGGGCGACATCTGATACGTAGGCATGCCCGAGAAGAGGGCATTGGTCCACCGGGTACGTTCTCCTGTGCGCTGATAGTACTCCATGGCCTCCTGGCCGGCACCGCGCCCGGCTGACGCATCATGGCGATAGAGGATACGCCCCTCGATGTCAGCAGGGAAGAAATAGGCGAATGCCAGTACGGCAAACAACAGGACTGCCAGTACGTCGGGCAGCCACTTTTTCATTTCATTCATAGCACTTGCAAGTTTTCTTATTTTGGATGCAAAGGTACAACTTTTTTGGCACGGATTGCACGGATTACACGGATTTTTTATAATTTTGCAGCGAATTATGGAAGAAAACATTATTACCAGCCCGCAAAACCAACGCATCAAGCATGTCGTGGCCCTGCAGCAGAAATCCTCACTCCGGCGCGAGGAGGGCCTCTTCGTAGTGGAGGGCCAACGCGAGATAGAGCACTGTATGGCAAGCGGATATGAGGTGGTAGAAGTGTTTACAGTTGACAGTTTACGGTTTACAGTTGATTCCCCTGTAACGAGAGTCTCACCGCAAGTATATGAAAAGATGGCCTATAGGGGGAGTACTGAGGGCATGATCGCCATCGTCAAGGCCAAGGACCATAGCATTTCATCTGTAAACCGTAAACTGTTATCTGTAAACAATCCCTTAGTGGTGGTGCTGGAGAGCGTCGAGAAGCCTGGCAACCTCGGAGCCATCCTGCGCAGTGCGGATGCGGCCAATGTTGATGCCGTGATTGTGTGTGATCCGCTGACAGACCTCTATAATCCCAACCTCATCCGCGCCAGTATCGGAGCCATATTCACTGTCCCGACAGCCGTCTGTACATCAGAGGAGTGCATCGCCTTCCTCAAGGAACGGAAGATAAAGATCCTCACGGCGCAGTTGCAGGACTCGTATGAGTATTACAACTACGACATGCGACAGGCCACGGCCATTGTGATGGGCACCGAATCGACTGGTCTCACCCAACAGTGGCGCGAGGCTGCCGACGCCCATATCCGTATTCCGATGCTGGGTCGCCTCGACTCCCTGAACGTCAGTGTCAGCGCCGCCATTCTCATGTACGAAGCCGTAAGACAAAGAAGAAAAAATAAATAAGGTATAATATGAAAATAGGAATGATTGTAGCAATGGACAAGGAGTACAAGCAACTCCGTCCATTATTCCCGGAAGACAAACTGATTCTGCAGAAGAGCGGCATCGCCACCGTCAATGCCGCCATACAGACTGTAGAGATGATCCGCCAGTACAAACCCGACTGTATCATCTCCAGCGGTTGTGCCGGTGGCAATGGCGATGATGTCAACCTACAGGACGTTGTGGTGAGTTCTGAACTTACTTATCACGACGTGTATTGTGGCAAAGCCATTGACGACACCACCGTCTATGGTCAGGTGCAAGGACTGCCGGTCCGCTACCAGGCCGATCCCTATCTATTAGAGAAAGCCAAACTGACTGGAGCCAAGCCCGGACTGATCGTCACTGGCGACTGGTTTGTCGACAGTAAGGAGAAGATGCGCGAGATTATCGGCCACTTCCCCGAGGCAAAGGCCGTCGACATGGAGTCGTGCGCCATCGCTCAGGTGTGCTATATATATAAGGTGCCGTTCATCTCCTTCCGCGTCATCAGCGACATCCCCCTTCGCGACACCGATGCCTCGATGTATCACAACTTCTGGGAAACCGTCGCCGAGAACTCCTTCCACGTCACCAAGACCTTCATCGAAAGTCTATGACAATCGTTTACTGTAAACTATAAACTGTAAACAGAAAGAATTATGGAAGTCATACAAAGTTTCACCATCGACCACACCCGTCTGAAGCCGGGTATCTATGTTTCTCGTGAGGACGAGGGCTTCACCACCTTCGACCTGCGCATCACCGAGCCCAACAAGGAGCCCGCCGTAGCCCCTGCCGCCATGCACAGCCTGGAGCACCTGATGGCCACATGGTTCCGCAACTCCGAGGCGAAGGACGATGTCGTCTACGTAGGTCCCATGGGCTGTCTCACGGGCATGTATATCATCATGAAAGATCACGGTCCTTCAGCTGAAGGCCAGAAGTCAGGCACTTATACCGTCGACGCCATGCGCCACCTCACCATCGAGTGCCTCCAGTGGATCCTCACGCAGGACGAGGTGCCCGCCACACGTCCTGAGGCCTGCGGCAACTACCTGCTCCACGACCTGCCCATGTGCAAGTGGGAGGCCGCCCGCTATCTCGACCGTCTGCAGAACGATTTCCACAGCGAATACACCAAACTTCAGATTACCCTCGACGACGGCCGTGTCTTTGCCGATGCATAAGATTCTGATTGTCATCTCGGCGTTGCTGATATCTGGCTCTACGTCTCATGCACAGCTGGTCATTAACGAACTGATGCAATCGAACATCGATTGTATCATGGATGACCTAAATGATTTTCCCGACTCCTGGGTAGAACTATATAACCAAGACACCGTAGCCGTCAACCTCGGTGACTACAAGCTGGGGAAGGATAAAAACGAATCGAAAGCCTGGAAACTGCCAATACTTACAATAGAGCCTAAGCAACATGCTGTCGTCTATTGCGACAAAGAGGGTAAAGACCTACATACCGACTTCCATTTGGAGTCGGGAAAGGGAGGCTGTATATACCTATTTAAAAATGATTCCATCATTGACCAAGTGACAGACCTAAAGAAACAACCGGCTGCCAACATCGCTTACGGCCGGGAAACTGACGGCGGCGCCATTTGGGGATATCAAGAAGAACCAACACCAGGGGAAGTCAACTGCGGGAAAATAGCAAAGGGTATCGTTGGCGATCCGATGTTCAGCGAACAAGGTCGTATCATCACCACCCCCAGCACTCTTTGGCTGACTCTTTCTCTGCCTGGAGGATCGCCAGAAGGGGCGGAGATACGCTATACCACCAACGGCTCTGAGCCGACAAAGAACAGTAATAAATATATCTCCCCCATCACTATCAGCAACAGCCATATTATCCGGGCCAAGATTTTCTGCGACGGCTATATTTCTCCTCCCTCTACAGTTCATTCATATATCTTCTTTGTACAACGACCTCTAACCCTGCCCGTCGTCTCTATTGTGACAGACGATAAATATATGAACGACCCGAAGATTGGGATTTTGGCAGAAGGTATCTTTCAGGAAGGAAAGAAAAACTACCAGTTCAATTGGCGCCGCCCTATCAACTTTGAGTTTTTTGAGAACGGAGACGAAGCCTGCCAATTGAACCAGCTCTGTGAGGTTCGGGTCATGGGGAATGCCAGTCGTAGCCATCCGCTCAAGTCACTCATTGTCTATGCCAACAAGCGCTTTGGCACCAACCGATTAGAATACGAATTCTTTCCTGACCAGCGTCCGGGCATCACCGACTACAAGTCAATCGTACTACGTAACGCAGGCAATGATTTCGACTACCTCTATATGCGTGATGCCATCATCCAGCGTAATATGGCCGAACACGTAGACCTCGACTGGCAGTCATGGCGACCTGTCATCATTTACCTAAACGGCGAGTACAAAGGTCTACTGAATATTCGAGACCGTTCCGATGAGGACTATATTTACACCTGCCACGACAGACTTGAGGACATAGACATGTTTGAGAACTGGAAAGAGTTGAAAAAGGGTGACTGGGACTACTACAGTGCCTTCAAGACATTCTACGCCGAACAAGGCCATACGTTTGAGGAATACGAACATTGGATGGACTGCGGGGAGTTTGCCAATCTGATAATTATGAACCTCTATTATAACAATCAGGATTTCCCTGGCAGCAACATCGTTATGTGGCGCCCCAGGACATCCAGCGGCAGATGGCGCTGGATTGCCAAAGATACAGACTTCGGACTGGGACTATACGACTATCCTGTCTCATATAACACCATCAAATGGTTATACGATCCTGAATATGATAATGAGCGGAACTGGGCAAATCAATATGAATATACCCTGCTTTTTCGTCAGTTGATGGAGGATCATGACTTCTATAACATGTTCATCGACCGCTGTTCGGTTTACATGGGGGACTTCCTCAACGAAAAGGGTGCTCGTAAGATATGGGACCCGATGTATGACCGCATCAAATACGAATATCCCTATCACCGCAGATTGTACAACGCATGGTGGCCTGACTATGACGTCGAACTCGACAAGGCCCGCACCTGGCATCGCCAACGCACTGACATTTTTTATCAGCAGCTTGCGGACTTCTATCATCTTGGTGCCCCAACACCTTTGACAGTCAACAAAGACATATCCGACATGGAGGGTATTCAAATTAGCATGAACGACATCAAACTAAGTGAAGGCATATTTGACGGCAAGTGCTTTGGTAATCGCAGGATTCATTTGCATGCCACCCCGACAGGAGACAAAGAAGTGACAGGTTGGGACATCACCACAGAATCACCCGAAGGTGTCGTGTCACATATCCATTCCCAGGGTTCTTCCTATTCCTTCATTATGCCTACGGGCATGAATGTGGCTATCAAATCTGAGATCGGCACCACTGCCATCAATACCATACAGGATGGAAGATGCCAAGAACTCCAATACTATGATCTTGAAGGAAGACGTCTGACCCAACCTCATCGAGGTATCAACATCATTCGCATGAATGATGGAAAAACAAGAAAAATCGTTCGATGACCAAGCCTGCCTGCGCTCGATAGAGCTGATGCAAGCATCGCCCTACCCTCGCTGAATCGCAGCCTTCTTACGCTGGTCGTGATCGAGGATGACCTTACGCATACGCATCGACTTCGGGGTCACCTCGACGAGTTCATCCTGCTTGATGTACTCCAGACATTCCTCCAACGACATCACCGTCTTCGGGATGATGCGGGCCTTGTCATCGGTACCTGAGGCACGGACGTTCGTCAGTTGCTTGGCCTTGCAGACGTTCACCACGAGGTCGTTGTCGTGAACATGCTCGCCGACCACCTGACCGGCATAGACATCCTCGCCCGGATCGATGAAGAACTTGCCACGGTCCTGCAGTTTGTCGATGGCATAGGCAAAAGCGTTGCCCGTGTCCATCGAGATCATCGAACCGTTCACACGGCGCTCTATCTCACCCTTATAGGGCTGGTACTCCTTGAAGCGGTGGGCCATGATAGCCTCGCCCTGACTGGCAGTCAGCACATTGGTACGCAAGCCGATGATACCACGCGAGGGGATGTCGAACTCAATGTTTACACGCTCGCCCTGATTCTCCATCGATGTCATCTCACCCTTACGGCGGGTCACCATATCAATCATCTTCGACGAGAACTCTTCCGGCACATTAATCGTCAGTTCCTCGATAGGCTCGCACTTCTTTCCGTCAATCTCTTTATAGATCACCTGCGGCTGTCCCACCTGCAACTCATAGCCCTCGCGGCGCATGGTTTCCACAAGCACCGAAAGGTGGAGCACGCCACGTCCTGAGACAATCCACTTATCGGTAGAGTCTTCGAAGGGCTCCACGCGAAGGGCGAGGTTCTTCTCCAGTTCCTTCTCCAGACGGTCGTTGATATGGCGGGAGGTCACAAACTTTCCCTCCTTACCGAAGAAAGGTGAGTCGTTGATGGTGAAGAGCATCGACATCGTGGGCTCGTCGATGGCGATCGGCGGCAATGGCTCGGGGTTCTCCAGGTCGCAGAGGGTGTCGCCAATCTCAAACTTCTCCAGGCCGATGACGGCACAGATATCTCCGCAGTCCACAGAGTCGGTCCTCACATGTCCCATACCCTCGAAGGTATGCAGTTCCTTGATCTTCGTCTTCTCCATCGAGCCGTCACGATGGGCGATCGTCACCTGCATGCCATCCTTCAGTTGTCCGCGATGCACACGTCCCACGGCGATACGGCCCTGATAACTCGAGTAGTCGAGTGAGGTGATCAGCATCTGGGGCGTTCCCTCGATCTGCTGCGGAGCAGGAATCACCTCCACGATCTTATCGAGCAGATAGGTGATATTGTCGGTAGGTGTCTTCCAGTCCTCACCCATCCAGCCGTTTTTAGCCGAGCCATAGACCACGGGGAAGTCCAACTGGTCTTCGGTGGCGTTGAGCGAGAACATCAGGTCGAACACCATCTCATACACTTCTTCGGGACGGCAGTTAGGCTTGTCCACCTTGTTCACTACGACGATGGGCTTCAGGCCAATCTGCAGGGCTTTCTGCAACACGAAGCGTGTCTGCGGCATCGGACCTTCAAAGGCGTCGACGAGCAGCAAACAGCCGTCGGCCATATTCAGCACACGCTCCACCTCACCGCCGAAGTCGGAGTGTCCCGGGGTATCTATGATATTGATCTTTACTCCTTTCCAGTTGATACTCACATTCTTCGAGAGAATGGTGATACCACGCTCCCTCTCCAGGTCGTTAGCATCCAACACCTGATTGCTGAGATTCTGTCCCTCACGGAAGAGATTCCCAGCGAGCATCATCTTATCGACCAGCGTCGTCTTACCATGGTCTACATGCGCAATAATTGCGATATTCCTGATATCCTGCATCGTCTATAAACTATAAACTTTAAACTCTAAACTATAAACTTCAAACTATATACTTCAAAAAGCGGGTGCAAAGGTACAAATATTTTTCGAAAAAGTTTGCAGTATCGGAAAAAAGTTGTACCTTTGCACCCGCATTTCGGAAAATCCGGAGCATCCGACGACGTAAACCGGCTGGTGATTAGGCCAGAAACGCGTCAGAAGGATGTGTTTGCAAACAACAATTAATCACATTATTAAATTATGTATTTAGACAAAGCCAAAAAGGAAGAGATCTTCGGTCAGTATGGTAAGAGTACCACAGACACTGGTTCTGCCGAGGCTCAGATTGCACTCTTCAGCTATCGCATCTCTCATCTGACAGAGCATCTGAAGAAGAACCACAAGGATTACGCCACAGCCCGTTCGCTGACGATGCTCGTCGGTAAGCGTCGCAAGCTGCTGAAGTACCTCTACAACAACGACATCAATCGCTATCGCGCTATCATCAAGGCTCTTGGCCTGCGTAAGTAAAAGGCGGATAAGCAACAAAAAAGCCTCGCAAGATTTTTGCGAGGCTTTTTTGTTTGTTACTCAAGGACAATCTTTACATTCTCCTGCGACACGTTCTCCGTAACATTCTGGAACACTGCCCCCTCTTTGGCACGGATGGTGATGTTCTTCAGACGGATATTGTCGATAGGCATCTCTGGCAGGCCATTGAACTCCATGGCACGCCCAGCTCCATTGCAGACGACATCTTGTATAAAGATATTACGGAAGATAGGCGTCGTCTCGTCAACGGCTACCTTCGTGGTATTGTCGGGCTCGATACCTGCAGCCTTCATCTCTGAGACGGACTTGCCACCATAATACATGTTGAACGTGATAGCATCCGTGATGATGTCCATCATTGAGATATGATCGATATAGATATTCTCAACAAGTCCGCCGCGGCCACGCTTCGACTTAAAGCGCAGACCCACGTCGGTACCAAGGAACTGACAGTTGCTCACCTTGAAGTTGCGCACACCGCCGCTCATCTCCGAGCCCACGACAAAGCCACCGTGACCGGCAAAGACCGTACAGCCGTCGACGACCACATTCTCACAGGCCTTACCCCGCTTGCGCCCGTCGGCATCCTTGCCGCTCTTGATGCAGATACCATCGTCACCGGCATCAAAACGGGAGTTCACGATAAGGGCATTCTTACACGACTCGAGGTCGAGGGCATCACCATTCTGGGCATAAGAAGGATTTCGTGCAAGTACATTATCTATAATAATATTCTCACACATCAGCGGATGGATGTTCCAGGCAGGAGAGTTCTGGAAGATCACCCCTTGGAGCAGCACGTTCTTACAACTGACCAGACTGATCATCACAGGACGTAGAAAACGGTGTATGGCATTCCACTCCTCATCAGTCTTTGCGGCAGGCACGTTAAGATCGGCCCCCTTCTCACCCCGGGCATAGCTCTCGGAGGGCACCCAGTAGTCCTTACGCATCGCAATGCCTCCGGGCCGGGCAAGGACATCTTTCCACATGCCCTCCGACACTTTCGCCCGCTTCACCGGTCGCCAGTACTGTCCGTTGCCGTCGATGACGCCAGCACCCGTGATGGAGATATTCGTGGCACCTACGGCAGAGAGGGGCGACTGACAGCGGCGGGTGTCAAGCCCTTCAAACGATGTCTTGATGATGGGATAAAGATTCTCATCAGCAGCGAAACGGATGACTGCCCCCATCTCGAGGTGCAGGTCGATATTGCTCTTGAGTACGATAGGCCCGGTATGCCACACGCCGGCTGGCACAATGAGGTGTCCGCCACCCTTCTCCGTCAATGCATCAACAGCCTTGGCAAAGGCTTCGGTACAGAGGCCGATGCCTGTGGGGTCTGCACCGAAATCTTTCAGGCTGACTTTATTGTCTGGGATAACAGGAGCCTTCACTTCAGGCATCTCGAACGGCAGATTTTCTGTGTACTTCTTGTAAGGATTGGCACCCTTGCAACAATTGTCGCCTTGGGCTTTGGCTCCCAGCACGATGGCGAATGCTGCAGCCATGCAGATTAGTTTTTTGTTCATGTTCGTTTTAATTGTTAGTTACTTTTTCTTTTATCTCTGCGAGGGGCTTCATAACGAAGTCACGCTCAGTCATCAGCGGATGTGGGATCTTCAGGTCTGGCTCTTCTATTGTGAGATTGTCGTAGAGCAATATATCAATGTCAATCGGTCTGTCAGCATAAGAAGGGAGAAGAGAGGGCGGAGAGGCCGTGACAGTCTTTTTTCGCCGGCCAATAAGACGCTCAATCCGCTGGGTCTCCTTCAGGAGTGTACGTGGTGTGAGAGTCGTCTCTACGAGGATGACACCATTGAGAAACTTATTCTCGGAGTCGAAACCCCAGGGTTCTGTCTCGATGAGCGTGGACTGGCGCACGACCGGCCCCACACGCTCACCGATCAGTTCTATCGCCTTGCGGATATGCTGGGCCCTGTCACCAAGATTACTCCCCAGCCCCAGATACACCCGATGGACATTGCTCTCACCTCTCACCTCTTACCTCAATATCAATCATCGACAATCAGGAGTGCATCGCCAAAGCAACCGAACTTGTATCCATTCTTCAGCGCATTCATATAGCACTCATACACATTGTCATAGCCGCCGAACGAAGCCTCTATCATCATCATCGGCGACTCCGGATGGTAGAAGTTGGCCACAAGGGCATTAGACATACTGAACTCGTATGGCGGGAAGATGAACTTATTAGTCCACCCCTCGAACTCCTTCAGCAGGCCGTCAGTACCGACAGCCGTCTCCGTGGCACGGGCTGTACTCACCCCGACGACACACACACGGTGCTCTGCCTGTTTCGTGCGGTTCACGATGTCACAGGCTTCCTTGCCGATAAACATCTGCTCGGACGACATCTTATGTTTTGTCAGGTCTTCAACCTCGATGGCGTCAAAGTTGCCCAGTCCGCAGTGCAGGGTGATATAGGCAAAGTTGATGCCGCGGATCTCCATGCGCTTCAACAGTTCACGACTGAAATGCAGTCCTGTGGCAGGGGCAGTGACGGCTCCCTCGTTCTTGGCGTAGATGGTCTGGAAGATATCCATATCCTCAGGTGTAGCCGGACGGCGGTCGATGATATACCGTGGCAGCGGGGCTGCGCCCAAGGCAAAGAGCTCTCGTTTGAACTCATCGTGAGGACAGTCATAGAGGAACCGCAGTGTACGACCGCGACTGGTGGTATTGTCGATGACCTCTGCCACCATCGGGCCGTCTTCCTCGAAGAAGAGCTTGTTGCCGATACGTATTTTACGGGCTGGCTCCACAAGCACGTCCCACAGACGGAGCTCGCGGTTCAACTCACGCAAAAGGAACACCTCGATCTTTGCGTCGGTCTTCTCCTTGGTACCATAAAGCCTGGCAGGGAACACCTTTGTATCGTTGAAGATGAACGTATCGTCTTCGTCGAAGTAGTTAAGGATATCACGGAACTGGAGATAGACAGGATTGCCTTCTTCGTCTTTCAGGTCGTTGCCGTCCTCATCCTGCTTCGTCATCTCGATCTTGCCACTCTTACGGTGCAACACCATCAACCGGCACTCGTCGCGATGCATAGGCGGTTCCAGGGCCACCAACTCCTCTGGGAGTTTAAACTTAAACTGTGATAACTTCATTATGTGATTTACGATTTACGAATTTACGATTCACTATCTAATTGTTGCTCCATCCAGGCGGGGAACTCATCGAACGTGAGGCAGTCCTCGATACGGACATCGCCGACACGGGTACGGCAGAGAGCCGTCAGATAGGCGCCGCTCCCCAGTGCCTCGCCGATATCGCGGGCCAACGAACGGATATAGGTGCCTTTGCCACAGACCACACGGATGGACATCTGCATCGTCACAGGGTCGAAGGCGGTAAGCTCTATCTCGTCGATATGTATCGGTTTGGCTGCCAAAGCCACCTCCTGTCCCTTCCGGGCGAGCTCATAGGCTCTGTCGCCAGCCACCATACAGGCCGAGAAGACTGGTGGCACCTGCATGATGTCACCTACAAAACGGGGCAGCGTCGCGAGAATCTGTTCCCTTGTGATGTGCGCTGTCGGATAGGTCTTGTCCACGTCGTGCTCCATGTCGTAGCTGGGGGTCGTGGCTCCCAACTGCAGGGTGGCGGTGTACTCCTTCGTGTGCAGCTGCAGCTTCTCTATCTGTTTGGTCGCCTTCCCCGTACAGAGCACGAGCACCCCTGTGGCCAGGGGGTCGAGGGTGCCGGCATGCCCCATCTTCACCCGCTTCACATGGAGCCGTTTCGACACCACGTAACGGATGTGGGCCAACGCGCCGAAGCTCGTCATGCGATAGGGCTTATTGATATAGATATAGCCTCCCTCGATGAAGTTCATTTTAGTCTACCATTGTTAATGATTGTCCTGTGAGCAGCATCACGAGGATGATACCACCCACGATGATGCGATAGATGCCGAAGGCCTTGAAGCCGTACTTCGACAGGAAGGCCACGAACCACTTCATGGCCAGCAGCGCCACCACGAAGGCCACCACACAGCCTAAGATCAGCATGGTGATGTTATGCGGTGTTGCCCACGAGGCATCTTCTTTCATCAGGTCGAGCAGGTCGAGCAGCGTGGCACCAGCCATCGTCGGCACAGCCAGGAAGAACGAGAACTCGGCGGCACGCTGACGGGTCAGCCCCTGTGCCATGCCGCCCACGATGGTGGCCATCGAGCGCGACACACCGGGTATCACGGAGATACACTGGAAGAGGCCGATGCGGAAAGCCCGCTTCTCATTCACCTTGTTAGCCTCTGAGCCTTTGTTGAACAGCCTGTCGCAGTAAAGCATGAACACGCCGCCCACCACAAGCATAATTGCCACGACGAGCACACTGTCGAGCAGCCAGTCGAGCAGACCCGACTTCTTTGCCAACAGGCCGATGACCACTGCAGGGATGACACCCACGATAAGCAGCCAATAGAAATAGTACTTATGCTTGAGGCACTGCCACCAAGTGCTGCCCTCCGGAGCAGGTGTGTTGTCGAAACGGAAGAAACGCTTCCAGTAAAGACACACCACCGAGAGGATAGCACCAAACTGGATGATAAAGGTAAAAGCATGTACAAAGGCATCACCCTGCGGAACGCCCAGCAGGTGTTGGGTGATAATCATGTGTCCCGTCGACGAGACAGGCAGGAACTCCGTCAGTCCCTCCACAATCGCTATGATAACAGTCTGAATCCAATCCATATCTTTTTGTTTTAGTTTAATGTTTATAGTGTATTAAACTATAAACCATAAACTTTAATTACAACCTTACTGCTTTGGTTTGCGGATAACCGCATAGATCATCGACACGAAACCGATGAGGCACACTACAGGCGCCACCTTGACACGTCTGACACTGAAGATATCAGGTTCATAGGCCGCATCCGTAGAGGCAGGACCCGTCATCAGCAGGAAACCGATGACCACGATCACCATGCTCACAGCAAGCAAGATGAAGTTCGTCTTGTCAAATGCAAAATTTCTCTTATCCATCATAATTATCAATGTTCATTATTCAATGCTCAATGCTCAAAGCTCAACGCTCAAAGCTCCATTAAATCTTATACAACTCTCCTGGCGGCATGCGGAGGAATCGGTTTACCGAGATATACGAACACGTCAGCGTAATCACCAGTCCGAACACCAGCACCGCCAAGGCCGTAATCACCAGCTCGCGCCAGGTGATGACCAGCAGCACGCCCGGCTCGTAGTAGTAGAGGGCATACACACATCCGCCCAGCACGGCAATGGCTATCACCGCAGCGATAATACCCACCAGCAGTCCCTGCTGCATAAACGGCCTGCGGATGAATCCCCACGAGGCGCCCACCAGCTTCATCGTGTGGATGAGGAACCGTCGTGAGTAGACACTCAGGCGCACCGTATTGTTGATGAGCGAGAACGAGATGAATGTCAGCAGCACAGCCAGCACCAGCAGCAGGATGTTCAGCTTGGCCAGGTTGCGGTTCACGCTGTCCATCAGGTCCACCTGATAGGCCACGTCTGTCACACGTTCATTCTTCCGCAGCTCGTCGCTGATCCACGCCAGCGAGTCGGCATTGGCATAGTCCGACTGCAGATGCAGCTCCAGCGTGGCGGGAAAGGGGTTCATACCCAGGAACTCCGACGGATCGGAGCCCATCGCCTCCGACTGCTCCTTCAAGGCCTGCTCGCGGCTGATGTAGTCGATAGACTTCACAAACGGACGGTGGATCAGGTCATTGCGGAACTGCTTGGCATCGCCGGTAGTCACCTCATCGTGGAGCACCACCGTCACCGTCAGGTTCTCTTTCACCCACTCAGACAAGTTACGGGAGGTGAGCACAGAGAACACCACCAACCCTAACAGCACAAGCACCATCGCCGTGCTGATACACAAGGTCACCAACTGCACACCCTGTCGGTGGCCAGCCTTCTCACGTCGTCTTTTCATGTAGGTTTACGTACGTAATCTTTGAATTCGGCTGCAAAGATACAAATAATAATGAAGAATGAAGAATGAAGAACGAAGAATTTTGCTACCGCTCTCCCAAGTTTTAACTATTTTAAGCATGTAGCAGGCAGTTTCCTCACTCTTCATTCTTCATTCTTCAATTTTCTTCGTACCTTTGCACCCATTATGAGTACAATTATCTATCCATCGCCCATCTTCGGCCCCGTACACAGCCGCCGACTGGGCATCTCCTTAGGCATCAACCTGCTGCCTGCTGACGGCAAGGTGTGCTCCTTCGACTGTATCTACTGCGAGTGCGGCTTCAACGAAGACCACCGCCCCACCCTTCCTCTGCCTACCCGTGAGGAAGTCGCCGACAAGCTCGAAGCCAAGCTGCGGCAGATGGTGGCCGACGGCCAGCTGCCCGACGTGCTGACTTTCGCCGGCAACGGCGAGCCCACCAGCCACCCCCACTTCGCCGAGATCATCTCCGACACCATCCGCCTGCGCAACCAGTACTGCCCCGAGGCGAAGGTCAGCGTGCTCAGCAACGCCACGATGATCCACCGCCAGGCTGTCCACGACGCACTGATGTTTGTAGACAACAACATCCAGAAACTCGACACCGTCGACCCCCTATATATAAATAAGGTGGACCACCCCAACGGCACCTACGACGTGCGTCTCATCATCGACCGTCTGAAGGCCTTCCGCGGCCACGTCATCATCCAGACGATGTTCATGCGTGGCAGCATCCAGCCCTCAACGCCCAATGCTCAATGCTCAATGCTCAAAGCTCAAAGCTCAATGCTCAAAGCTCAAAGCTCAACGCTCAACGCTCAAAGCCCATCGGATTCCGTCGACAATACCGGCGACGAATACGTCGTCCCCTGGCTGGAGGCCGTCAAGGAGATCAAGCCCCAGCAGGTGATGATCTACACCATCGACCGCGAGACGCCCACCAAGGGTCTGCTGAAAGCCACCCACGAACAACTCGACCAGATCCGCGACCGCGTCATCGCCGCCGGCATCCCCTGCACCGCCTCCTACTGACTTCTACCAGAAATTGAAAGCTACAGTCTTACACCCGTAATTTTTTAGCAAAACATTTGGAACTTTCAGAAATAATGCCTATATTTGCACTCGAATAAAATGAGCAAAGAAATACAGAACCGAGTGACATACATGATCTACTGCGTGAGTGCTTTCGCAGGAAGATATGACTTGTCATATAAACAAGCCTATAACTATCTGAAACGTTTCAAGGGCATCAGTTTCTTGGATGAATGCTATGAGGCAGAACATCAGTTATCCATCACTGATGCCGTCTCCGACCTCACCGTCATTTGTCACCGCAATGGAGGGGCGTTACAATGAAGAAGATATTATATCACGGTTCAAATATCGTCATCGGTCAAATAGATTTGTCAAAAGGTCTCAGAGACAAGGACTTCGGCAAAGGATTTTATCTGACTGATATTGAGGAGCAGGCAGAAGAGATGGCAAAGCGTAGAACAAGGATTGCCGGATTTGGAAGTCCTTCTGTGACTGCATTTGCATTCGACGATGTCTTGCTTGAGAGTCAGGAACTGAGATGCAAAGTGTTCCCTGATACACCTTGTGAAGAGTGGGCAGAGTTTGTCAATGCAAACCGCCATTCCTCGGAGACAGGCTTTTCCCATACTTATGACATCGTAGTAGGTCCGATAGCCAATGATGGCGTTGCCTATCAACTAGAGCGTTATAATGAGGGGGCCATTGACCTCAGTACTCTTGTTCGCGAACTCAGTTGGAAACATCTAAGTCGTCAATACTTCTTTGGAACAGAACTGGCTATCGCAAAATTGGTAAAACTATGAGTAAAGAAACAAAATTCCTGATGGATACGCTGACCAAGAACTTGGTTCTTAAGATGATGGACGAGTTTGGTCTTACAGCCACTGAGGCTATGGATGCTGTGTATAATTCGCAACTATATGAGAAGATTCTCGACACAGAGACAGGCCTCTATTACCAAAGCGCTGGTTACAACTACGAGATGCTCCGCGAAGAATATTTGAATGGTAAATTCTGCATTTTTTAGTAAAATAACATAGAAGGTTGGCCCCATATATCTAAGAAATGCACAGTCACTGATTTGGATGTTCATTTCTTTGTTTAACACAGTCTACTATTAACTTTTGATAGGTTGCCTATTGCTCATTTTTTCTAAACTACGAATGATGCACACATTATTTATTATCTATACGATGTATGTATGTCTTAATGCCGATGAAGGCGTGAAAATAGATAAATTTCAAAAAGCACTTCGTCAGTATGAGCTATTAAGAAATCAAGGAGAAACGTTTGACAATAGAAACCTTATTTTTAAAGGCTTTCTATCAATGATAAATAAGCACAGTAATTATTCGCAATTATTGTTGCGAGAGAAGAAGCATTGGTCGGACGGAATACAGAAGGAGATCTGGGAAAAAACATAAAAAGAACTCGAATATCTTTCCATATGGGATAAAGAACTAATTGGTAGGTTCGCTTTGTAAATATCATTGCTTCCATAATCCGCTTGTTTAAATGATTATGGGTGCAAAGATTGCGCAAAACTTCGAATTATCCAAATATTTGAGCTATTTAGTTTGCAGAACCTGATTCTTTGGATTGCTGCGCCTCAAAGGAGGAGCTTGTGATACTCACCGGGAGCCCTGCCGAATTGATGTAATCGAAAATCCAAAAGAAAATGATAGAAAAATTGGCTGAAATGCCATAATTGTAATTAACAAGCTGATAATCAAGTCGATAAGTTATGGCATTTGCTTGTATGAAATGCCATACAAATGCCATAATTACAGCAAAAACATGAAACTTAATTACATATTGACGACTATTTACAGGCCATTCCGAGCTGTCAACGATAGGAGTTTATCACAGTTTAAATAGGGTAAACTAACAGTTTAGCCAGTCTAAACTGACAGTTTACTCTGGCTAAACTGTCAGTACAGACCATCTTTGTTATTGCTGAACTGCCTATAAACAAAGGTTTTCAGAGATATTTTCTTCGATTTTAGACCCTCTTTTGTAAAGTTTTCAGGCAATTATGGCATTTGTATGGCATTTCATACAAGCAAATGCCATAGGTTATTATATTGGTTTTCAATTGGTTAAACGCTTATATGGCATTATGAAGATATTTTTTAATTTCAAATTGAAAATGGGATTATATCATTATCACACAAAAGTAATAATAGATTACATAATCTGAATATACGAATCATCTGGCTCGCTCGCCGCCCAGAGACGAGGAAGAGGCTTTATTTATGATTTCTCTGAGCCGTCACTCTCGACAACGCCTGTAACAATTGTATGTAATTTTGGAGTCGAATTCCGAAATTGCATAAGCAATGGCTAACAACTTATATCTCAATCGCACAATGGAGGGGCTTATCAAAGAGGCTTCCAAATATTTCTCGGTCATATCCGTTACTGGCCCCCGTCAGTCTGGTAAGAGTAAGCTTTTGAAGCATCTTTTTCCCAGTATGCCTAACTTGGAATGAAAAACAATGTTTTTGCAATAATAGCCCTCGCCACGATGATGGCGAGGGCTATTATTTATAGATGTAGCAGTAAGGGCACTACTTGCACATGATGCCCTGCTGTGTCGTCTCCAGGAAACGGAGGATGTCCTGGATCTCCGGGCTGTCGGGCACCTGCTCGCGGATCTGATTGATCACATCGAAGGTGCTCGTCTTTCCGTGGAAGAGCAGACGATAGGCGTTGGCGATGTGCTTCTGCACCTTCTCGTCGATACCCGCATTGTTCATCATCGTATTGTTGGGGCCGCCATACTCGATGGGCTTGCCGCCAGCGACGACATAGGGCGGGATATCGTGGGAGAAGGTAGTGCCGGCCTGGACCATCGCCAGGCGTCCCACACGGGTCTTGGCATTCTGGATGACGGAACTGGAGAAGATAGCGCCATTGTGGATCTCACAGTCGCCTGCAATCTTCACACCATAGCCCAAGACGCAGTAGTCACCGATAACGGTGTCGTGGCTCACATGGACACCCTCCATGAGGAAGTTGCTGTTGCCAATCTTCGTCACGCCGTCGCGGTTGGTACCACGGTTGATGACGACATTCTCGCGGATGACATTATTGTCGCCAATCTCCACATACGACTTGGCACCGCGGAAGTTGAAATCCTGCGGCAGGGCTGCGATGACGGAGCCCTGGTGAATCTTGTTGTTGTTGCCGATACGGGAGCCGTCGCAGATGCTGACGAAGGGGAAGATGATGCAGTTGTCACCAATCTCCACATCGTCCTCGATATATACGAAGGGGAATATCTTACAGTTGTTGCCGATCTTGGCCTTTGGCGATATCTCGGCTTTTGGACTTATTTCATTCATTTCTTTCACTATTAAGTTTATAGCTTAAAGTTTATAGTTTATAGATGATATGTTCTATAGACGGATTATCAAGCCACATTGAAGGGCTTATCAGGTAATCATCTATAAACCATAAACTATAAACCATAAACGATCTCCTTTATTTCGCTCCGCCTCCGAGGGCCTGGTAGAGGTTGACGACAGCCTGCATGCGGCTGAACTGGTCGCTGACCTCATTGATCTCAGCGTTGAGCAGGTTGCTCTGGGCAGAGATCACCTCCAGGTAAGTGGTGTTGGACGACGACTCCATCAGCTTCTTGGTATCCTCGACATTCTGCTTGAGGACAGTCACGCGCTTGGCGTCGAGAACGGTCTTATCCGTATAAGCATTGTAGGACGACAGGGCGTTGGACACCTCGTTGCCAGCCTTGTAGACAGAGTTCTGCCAGGTGTTGAAGGCCTGCTCGTACTTATCCTTGGCCACCTTCAGCCCAGCCACGATCTGTCCGTGCTGGAAGATGGGCTGCACGAGGGAGCCTACTGCCGACAGGAGCCACTTGCCGGGATTGACCATGCCATTGTTGTTGGTGAACGCAGCGGTACCTGTCACGGTGATGTTCGGATAGAAGCGGCTGCGGGCCGTCTCCACGTCATAGAAGCACTGTGCCAGAGCCATCTCGTTGGCATGCACGTCGGCACGGTTGGCAAGCATCTGGATGCCCACACCCGTCGAGAACTCCGAAGGCAGGCTCTGGTTGGCAAAGGTGCTGCGGGCAATCGTCTGTCCGGGCTGGCCGATGAGCAGCGAGAGCGAGTTCTCCATTTCCCGGATCTGGCGCTGGAGGTCGATCTTCTGCGTCTGCACCTGATAGTAGGCAGCCTCGGCACTCTGCACAGCGGTAGAGCGGTAGCCGATACGGTTGTTGTGCATGAACTGCATCTTCTCCCAAGTCTCCTTCGTCAGCTGCTCCATGTCGGTGACGATCTCCACCTGGCGGTCGAGCATCAGAAGGGTATAATAGAGGTTGGCGATGCCTGAGATGATGTTACACTTCACCACCGTCTGATAGTCCTTGGTGGCGAGCAGCTGCATCTGGG
>OCTX012223981.1_pt1 | contig 19199 bp, 15 predicted proteins | sample 1539691 | NCBI WGS metagenome assembly OCTX01 (sample SAMN02144231, study PRJEB22623) | gut metagenome | biome: sheep rumen | host: Ovis aries | place: New Zealand
GTAGTTGAAGAACCGATGCCTTTCAATATGGAACAAGAGGAACTGGCACTTAGAGGAAAACATAATCTTTACAACAGTCTTGCCGCTGCTATCACTGCTGATATAGCCGGAGTATCAAACGAGCAGATTCGTAAAGGATTGAGTGACTTTGCAGGAGTCGAACACCGACTTGAAAAAGCGGGAAGAGTGAAAGGTGTAGATTTTATCAATGACTCTAAGGCTACAAATGTGAATGCCTGTTGGTACGCACTTGAAAGTATGACACAGCCAACCGTACTTATTCTTGGTGGTAAAGATAAAGGAAATGATTATTCTGAAATATTTGATCTCGTCAGAGAGAAATGTATTGGATTGGTTTTCCTTGGGGTAGATAATACGAAACTTCATGCAGCCTTCGATTCATTCGGATTGCCAATTGTAGATGTACGTTCAATGAAAGACTGTGTAGATGAATGCTTTAAAATGGCAAAACCTGGTAGCTGTGTGCTTTTGAGCCCATGTTGTGCAAGTTTCGACCTCTTCAAGAATATGGAAGACAGAGGCGACCAATTTAAAGAATGTGTAAAAAAACTGTAGATAAATGAAGAAACTGTTGTCCGACATAATACATGGTAGGGCATTCAAAGGAGATAAAGGAGTGTGGATGATATACTTCTTCCTTTGTATGATCTCTCTCGTTGAGGTGTATAGTGCTTCATCACGCCTTACATTTGAAGGAGCTCATCACTGGACGCCGATGGTGAGTCAGGCTGGATTTCTGCTTGTCGGACTTGTAGTGATTATGCTTGTTCAGCATATTCCGTGCAAGTGGTTTATGCTTTTGCCCTTCTTGTTATTTCCCCTTGCAGTGATCCTATTGATAATTGCAGCTCTTGGCTTAGGCGGTGGCGAATTGAATGACACGAACCGGTGGATTCATATTATGGGTATCAGTTTCCAGCCGTCGGAAATTGCAAAAGCCGCTCTGATAATGTCTGTGGCAGTGGTTTTGGCAAAGACACAAACAGAGAAGGTGGTTCGTAGGCGTGGAAAAGACCATGTGATTGTCGGAGCTATGAAGGGTAGGCGTTCCACAGCATTTACTGTTGTTAGCATAATGACATGTATAATTTGCGGACTGATTTTTATCGATAATGTCTCCACTGCAGCCATGCTGTTCTTTGTTGTGGTTCTAATGATGTTTATTGCACATGTTCCACTTGATTTGATGTTCAAAGGAGGAGTGGGTCTGTTGGCGGTAATCATAGTTTATGTTGCGTTTCTTTTTACGATGCCTGAGGATGTGCAACGTAAGTTTCCAGGAGGTAAACGTATTTCAACTGTTGTCGCACGATTGTCCCGTCACGGTGGAGGTGCCGACGAGGATTCCAGTGCGCTGACAAAAGATGACTTTCACAAACTGCTAAATGATAAGAATTCGCAAACGACATATGCAAAGATTGCTGTTGCCAATTCTAATGTCATCGGACGTGGTCCAGGTAACTCCATACAACGTGACTTCCTGCAACATGCAGAATCAGACTTTATATATGCTATAATCTTTGAAGAATTGGGGGTGATAGGAGGAGCGTTCGTCGTGTTCCTTTATTTCACCTTACTGATTCGATGTGGGCGTATAGCACAGAAATGCCGACGGTTTTTCCCGGCATATTTGGTGCTTGGTTTTGGAATAATGATGGTTCTTCAGGCATTGACTAATATGGGAGTTGCCGTTGGGCTGCTACCTGTAACCGGACAGACTCTGCCCCTTATCTCTAAAGGCGGAACTTCGATAATAATTACCAGTTTTTATATCGGAGTAATTCTGAGCGTAAGCCGGTATGCAGAGGAAGTACAACTGAATAATACAGAGGTTGAACTCGCTAACTCGCTGATTGAAACCGATGAGTTCAGAAGTGAAGGTAATATGGAGTAATTAACTGTATTTAGTTTGTGTATTTTCGATTGTAAAATCGTAAATTTGCAGCATAAATAAATACATGATAAGAAATCTGATATAAAAAAGGTTAAATCAAAAAATATGGTGTTATGGCAGACGGAAAATCATTTAGGGTAATCGTAAGTGGAGGGGGTACCGGTGGACATATATTTCCTGCAGTTTCAATAGCCAATGCTATTAAGGCTCAGCACCCGGATGCGCAGATTCTTTTCATCGGTGCTTTAGGGCGTATGGAAATGGAAAGGGTTCCTCAAGCTGGGTATAAAATAATTGGTTTGCCTGTGCGTGGTCTTGTACGTCCGTTGTGGAGTCTGAAAAATGTGGGAGTGATGATAGATTTTCTGAAAAGCCGTGCTCAAGTAAAGAATATAATACGTGATTTCAAACCTGATGTCGCAGTAGGTGTTGGTGGCTATGCTTCAGCTCCTACTTTGAATGCTGCCTATGATATGGGTGTTCCCTGTTTGATTCAGGAGCAGAACAGTTATGCAGGAGTGACGAATAAGTCACTTGCTAAAAAGGCGAGTAAAGTGTGTGTGGCATATGAAGGAATGGAAAGGTTCTTTCCTGCAGACAAAATTATCCTGACGGGTAATCCTGTTCGTCAGAATCTGTTAGACAATAAGATTTCAAAGACAGAGGCTATAAAGAGTTTTGGTTTGGAGATAAGCAGAAAGACTGTGCTTATAATTGGTGGAAGTCTTGGTGCCAGGACAGTAAACGAAAGTGTGCTTGAGCATTTGGAGGATATTAGAAATAGTGATGTGCAATTTATTTGGCAGACAGGCAAGTTCTATAAGAAAGAAATAGATGCTGCATTAGAGGCTGCTGGTCAGCCACGTAATTTGGTTGTTACTGATTTTATCGCTAATATGGATGCTGCATACGCAGCTGCTGATGTTGTGGTTTCGAGAGCTGGAGCCAGCAGTATTTCCGAATTATGCTTGCTGGGTAAACCGTGTATTTTGGTCCCGTCCCCCAATGTGGCTGAGGATCATCAGACTAAGAATGCTCAGGCATTATCAAAAAAAGATGCTGCCATATTTGTTGCAGATAAGGATGCTCGTGCCACATTGGTAGATATAGCTATCCGTACGGCAATGAACGAACAGAAACTGAAGTCTTTGTCTGAAAACGTCAGCAAATTGGCGCTTAGAAATTCTGCAGAAAGAATAGCTGAAGAAGTGTATAAATTGAAGAAATAATTATGAAAAGTGTATATTTTATAGGTGCTGGTGGAATAGGTATGAGCGCCTTGGTAAGATATTACCTTGCCAAGGGCTTGAATGTTGGCGGTTATGATAAAACGCCAAGTGATTTGACAGAGCAACTCATTAAAGAGGGGGCGCAAATCCATTATGAGGATAATATAAGTGCTGTTCCAGAGTGTTTTAAACAGAAAGAAGATACGTTGGTGGTTTATACTCCGGCAATTCCTGCAGAGCACGGAGAATTAGTGTATTTCCAAACTAACGGATTCAATATAAAGAAAAGAGCTCAGGTTTTGGGCTTACTCACTCAAGAGCATAAAGGACTTTGTGTAGCAGGTACACATGGAAAAACAACTACTTCAACTATGACAGCTCATTTGCTTCATCAGAGTCATGTGGATTGTAATGCATTCTTGGGTGGTATATCAAAAAATTATGGCACTAACTACATACTATCTGAAAAAAGTGATTATGTAGTGATTGAAGCTGACGAATTTGATCGCTCATTCCATTGGCTGCGTCCGTATATGACTGTAATTACCGCTACCGATCCAGACCACTTGGATATCTATGGTACTAAGGAGGCTTATTTGGAGTCATTCCGCCATTACACGACACTTATTCAGCCAGGTGGGGCTCTGATTATTCATAAAGGCTTGGAGATGAAAGCTGATGTTGCTCCTACTGTCAAGGTTTATGAATATTCACGAAACGAAGGCGATTTCCATGCAGAAAATATTCGTATTGGTGGAGGAGAGGTAGTATTTGACTTTGTTTCTCCTATCAGCAATATTAAGGACGTAAAACTTGGTGTGCCAATCAGTATTAATATTGATAATGGTGTTGCAGCGATGGCAATGGCTCAGTTGAATGGTGTCAGCAACGAGGAGATAAAGCGTGGAATGGAAAGTTTCAGAGGCGTGGATCGTCGATTCGACTTTAAGGTGAAAACGGACAAAATGGTGTTCTTGAGCGACTACGCCCATCACCCCAATGAGATTAGTCAGAGTGTGAAGTCTGTTCGAGAGTTGTATAAAGACAAGAAAATTGCTGCCATATTCCAACCTCATCTTTACACTCGAACTAGAGATTTCTATAAAGAATTCGCAGATTCGTTGTCTTTGCTCGATACAGTTTATTTGTGTGATATTTATCCTGCAAGAGAGCAACCTATTCCAGGTGTGACATCAAAGATAATTTATGACAATTTGCGCGATGGAATGGAAAAATATCTTATACATAAAGAAGATATATTGAATATTGCAAAGACAGGTGATTTCGAAGTGTTAATTTCTCTCGGTGCAGGTGATATCGAAAATTATGTTCCAGAAATAACTAAAATTCTTACAGAAAGAGCTAAGTAATGAATAAGGGCATTAGATTCATAAAGGCATTGGTTATAATCCTATTATTGATAGGATTGATTACTTATGTTGTATATGCTATGCTCAATATGTCTTCACCCGATCCAGAAGAACGATGTGAAAATGTAGAGCTGTTTGTGGATGAAGATTCTCCAGTTGTGTTTATAGATAGCACCCAAGTGGATAATCTTCTGCGGAAACATCATATTTATCCTAAAGGTCGCCTTATGAAGGACGTTGATACCCGTGCAATTGAGGACCTGATTCGTAAGAATGAATTTGTAGAGGATGTAGAATGCTATAAAACTTCTTCCAACAAACTTCGCATAAATGTTAAGCAACGTACCCCTGTTGTTTATGTTATTCCTGACGGTCAGGACGGTTACTATGTAGATAAAAACGGAAAGATTATTTCTTGTAATGCATTCACGTCAAATCTGATTGTTGCTACGGGAGATATAACACAAAAATATGCTACAGAAGTGCTATCTGATTTTGGCAATTATCTTCAAGAAGATAAATTCTGGAATAATCAGATTGAACAGATTTATGTTAAGACAAATAAAGAGAAAAAACCTGTTGTTGAACTGATTCCTCGTGTAGGCAATCATGTAGTATATATGGGAAGTATCAGCGACTATAAGAAGAAACTTCGTCGCTTACGTATATTTTACGAGAAAGCAATGGGTACGGTGGGATGGAATAAATATGATAAAATCAATCTGGAATTTAATAATCAGATTGTATGTACAAAACGAAAAATAAAATAATAATATATTATGGCTTCATCAGAGAAAGATTTTATTGTTGCGATAGAACTGGGGTCATCTAAGATTTCAGCTATTGCAGGAAAAAAGAAAGATGGTATGATGCATGTTTTGGCGTATGCAGAAGAGAAGACTACTGCATGTGTCAAACGTGGTGTCGTCTGGAATGTGGAAAAGACTTATCAGACAGTAAACAATCTTATTTCAAAGTTGGAAACAATATTGAAGGCAAAGGTTGTTAAGGCATATGTCGGACTTGCTGGTCAGTCGCTTCGTTCTTATCGTTGTGTTGTAAAACGCAACATGCTCACCCAAAGTTACATTACAAACGAGGCTATCGATAGTATTCGTCAAGAAAGTTATGGCATTCCGTTCCCTGATTACGAAGTATTGGAGAATTTCCCACAGGAGTATGTTATCGATCAAAATATCGTTGCAGACCCTGTAGGTGTTATGGGTACTAATATTGAGGGCGAATATTTGGATATTATTGCCAGGACCAAACTTCGTGCAAATTTGCAGACAGTATTTGCAAATTCTAATATAGAGATTGCTGACGAATTGGTATCTCCTCTGGAGCTTGCTAATAATATTTTGGAAGATTCTGAAAAACGAAGTGGATGTGCTTTGATTGATCTTGGAGCTGATACTACTACTGTGATTGTATATAAGAATAATATTCTTCGTTATCTTGTAACCATTCCACTTGGAATGAGCAATGTTAATAAGGATCTTGCCACCATACAGATTGAAGACGCTGAAGCAGAAGAGTTGAAACTGAAATATGGTGATATGTCTAATACTGGTTCTGAAGAAAAGAGTGACGAAAATCTTACATACACATCTTCTGATGGTAGAAAGATAGAGGTCTCTTTAATAAAAAGTATTATCAACGCTCGTGTTACAGAATTGCTTGCAAATGTAAGCAATCAAATAGGAAAGTCAAATTACAGCGAGAAATTGTTGGCTGGTATTATATTGACTGGTGGAGGTGCTAATATGAGAGGTATAGATAAAGCTTTTACCTCAATCTTGAATGTTGATAAGTCTAGAATTGCACGTACTACGAATCAGCCAGTGGTAAAAACTTCAAACGCAGCAGGCTTTACTCCGGACAATTGCCGTTCTAACTCACTGGTATCTCTTCTTCTTGCCGGTACTCAGTCTTGCGATGGAGGAGAGTACGATTCTACGAGTCTTTTTGATGCACAGGAACGTAAGGTTAATATTCAAGCTGCTCAACAGAAACAGCAAGAACAGGCAGAAGCAGAGAAAGAAGCTGCTGTTGCTTTCGATGAAATAAAGGCATCAATCCGTACTCAGATTCAAAAAGTCCAAGCAGCTATTACTGAAGTAGAGAACTATGGTAGAGACAAACAGGTTCGTGTAAAGGCAGAGGAGTTGTCAGAAACTGCGCTTGATGTTCTGAATGAAAAATACACTCAAGCGTTTGAGGCTCTGAATGGAAAAGATAAGTTTAAACTGAGTTTGAAGGAGGGTTCTGACCTTGCTGAAATTCTTCGTAAGACAGTTGATACACTTAAAACAGTTGTAGTTAGGGCGAAGAAAGATAATAGTTGGCTTGGTCGCTTTAAGAACACTCTTAATGATATTGTTAGCGAATAAATAGTTGTTTCACAGATAAAACATAACAGATATGGGAGAAAATAATTTTAACTTTTCAGAAGACATGAATGTCTTCAACTTCCAGAAAGGCATTTCCAGCATCATTAAGGTGATTGGCGTTGGTGGTGGAGGAAGCAATGCTGTGAATCACATGTACAACGAGGGTATCCACGATGTAACGTTTGTTGTTTGCAATACAGATAATAAGGCGTTGCAGGATTCTCCTGTTCCAGACAAAATTCAACTTGGTACTGAGGGCTTAGGTGCGGGCAATCGTCCAGATAAAGCCCGACAAGCAACCGAGGAATCTCTCGAGGATATAAAACATATGCTTAGCGATGGCACTAAAATGGCATTCATCACTGCCGGCATGGGTGGTGGTACTGGTACTGGTGCTGCTCCGTTGATTGCCAAGACGGCTAAAGATATGGGTATCCTTACAGTTGGTATTGTTACTATTCCATTTAAGTGGGAAGGCAATAAGAAGATTGACCAAGCACTCGATGGAGTAGAGGAAATCAGTAAGAATGTCGATGCCTTGCTTGTAATTAATAACGAGCGTTTGCGTGAAATTTATCAGGATTTCACTCTTGTCGAGGCATTTGCTAAGGCTGATGATACTCTTTGCAATGCGGCAAAATCTATAGCTGAAATTATTACGATGCATGGTATCATAAACCTGGACTTCAACGATGTTAGAACAGTGTTGAAGGATGGAGGTGTCGCTATCATGTCTTCTGGCTATGGCTCAGGTGAAGGTCGTGTGACAAAAGCAATATCAGATGCGCTTAACTCACCGCTTCTCAACAACAATGACATCTACCGCTCTAAAAAGATTCTTCTTCGCATCTCATTCCCAGCAGACGAGGTGGAAGGAAAGGCATTTATGATGGATGAAATGAACGAAGTTCACGAATTCATGGCTAAGATGCAGGAGAGTGATGTCGAAACTAAGTGGGGTCTCGTTTCAGATCCATCCCTCAAAGATCAGGTTAAGATTACTATCTTGGCTACAGGATTCGGTATCGAAGATATTGACTCTGATGCTCTTGAGCAGCGACTCCGTCAGCGCGATCAAGATGCTTTGGCTCGGGAGGCAGAGTTGGCTGAGGCTGCAGCTGAAAAGGATGTTCGTCGTAGACGTTACTATCAGGGTGACTCTAACGGTACAATTCGCCGTCCTATCTATAGTTATGTATTCGATGACGATGAACTTGACGACGAAGATGTAATAAGTATGGTGGAGACTTCTCCTACATACAAGCGTACGAAGGATAATCTGAAGCAGATACGCGAAGTGGTAAATAAAACTAATGCTGTCTCTGAATAATCGTTCGTTGTTCCCTAGTATAAGGTTTATACATTAGAAATAAGAAGCCCCGAAAACATTATTACATGTTCTCGGGGCTTTATTATGTTTTATATTATAATCGGTATTCTCTTATGCGTCAATGTTGGCATATGTGGCGTTTCGTTCGATGAAATCGCGACGTGGACCTACATCTTCGCCCATAAGCATTGAGAATATATAGTCTGCTTCTGCAGCATCTTCAATTGTGACCTGCTTGAGCAAGCGCGTTTCTGGATTCATGGTTGTTTCCCAAAGCTGCTCAGGATTCATCTCACCAAGACCTTTGTAACGTTGTGTCTTAATGCCGTTTTCCGAACCGTCACCATATTTTTCGATGAAGCGTAGGCGGGCATTCTCGTCGTAGCAGTATTCGCTAATCTTTCCTTTAGTACATTTGTAAAGTGGTGGTGTAGCGATATAGAGTCTTCCATCGCGTATAAGCTGTGGCATATAACGGAAGAAAAGAGTCATAAGAAGAGTGTCGATATGTGAACCATCGACGTCGGCATCGGTCATTATGATAGTCTTGTAGTAGCGCAGCTTGTCGTAGTTAGCTTCTTTCGAATCTTCGTTGAGTCCGAATCTAACGCCTAATGCCTGGATGATATTATTTACTTCTTCGTGCTCGAAAGCCTTGTGCCACATAACACGTTCTACATTGAATATCTTACCACGGATAGGCAGAATAGCTTGGAAGTGGCGGTCTCGTCCCTGTTTTGCAGAACCGCCTGCAGAGTCACCCTCCACGATGAACATTTCACAATTTGCGGCATCTTTATCTGAGCAGTCGGCGAGTTTGCCTGGCAAACCTCCACCTGTCATAGGGTTCTTTCTCTGTACGCTTTCTCGCGCTTTTCTTGCAGCTACACGGGCAGTTGCTGCAAGAACAACCTTGTCAACAATCAGTTTTGCTTCTTTTGGATGTTCTTCCAAATATGCAGTCAATGCTTCGCCTACAGCTTGTTGTACAGCTCCTGCAACCTCGTTGTTACCAAGTTTTGTTTTTGTCTGACCTTCGAATTGTGGCTCTGACACCTTTACAGAAATTACGGCTGTAAGTCCCTCGCGGAAGTCTTCACCTGAAATTTCAATATGATTTTTTTCCAGTTTCTCTGTAATCTTATTGTCATCTGCGTACTTTTTTAATACACGGGTCAGTGCTGTACGGAAACCTTGCAGGTGTGTACCACCTTCGATTGTATTAATATTGTTTACGTAAGAGTGAATATTCTCCGAATATGAAGTATTGTACATTATTGCTACTTCAATAGGAGTTTCATTCTTTTCCTTGTTCAGGTAAATCACGTCATCGAATAAGTGAGTACGTGTAGAGTCGATATATCTTACGAAATCCCTAAGTCCACCTTCACTATAGAATACTTCCTTGCGCTCTCCTTCTATGCCTGCTGCAGCATTTACATCCAGGCGTTTGTCTGTCAGGGTAATGGTAATTCCTGCATTCAAGTAAGCCAATTCGCGCATGCGGTTTGCCAGGATGTCATATTTGTATGTTGTAGTAATGAAGATAGTCTTGTCAGGCCAGAACTGCTGACGTGTTCCTCTTAGTTCTGTTTCTCCTACCACCTTTACGTCATAAAGTGGTTTCCCGATTTCATATTCCTGCTGATAAATCTTTCCGTCACGGAATACCTGAGAAAGCATCTTTGATGAGAGTGCGTTCACACAACTTACACCCACACCATGCAGACCACCGGATACTTTATATGAACCCTTGTCGAATTTACCTCCTGCGTGCAGCACGGTCATTACTACTTCGAGTGCTGAACGATGTTCCTTCTCGTGCATATCTACAGGGATACCACGTCCGTTGTCTTGTACGGTAATTGAATTATCTTCATTGATTGTTACTTCAATGTGTGTACAATATCCTGCCAGAGCTTCGTCGATAGAGTTGTCCACTGTCTCGTAAACCAAATGGTGGAGTCCTTTCTCACTGATGTCGCCAATGTACATTGCAGGTCGCTTGCGAACTGCCTCCAAACCCTCCAGGACAGTGATGTTACTGGCTGAATAATTTTCTGTTTTTTCTAAATTCTCGTCCATGTTTGTTTTCTTGTGAATCTTATGGTGCAAAGATAGTAAAAATAACTGAAAAGTCAACTATAAAAACTATGTTTTTATAAGCGTTTTTTGGAGTTTTTATGCATAAAAAAAGTGAGCAACATGATTGTTGACTCACTCTATTGTTTTTGTAAACTGAAAAAGTCTTTTTATGCCATTTTAGCAATAAGTTTTGCAGCACCAGACTTCAAGTTTGCAGCCTTCTTCCAGTGAATGATATTCTGCTTAGCCAGCTTATCGAGCATCTTCTGGAGTGTTGGGAACTGCTTCTCTGCTTCAGCCTTAGACTTAGTGTTGCGGAAGTTCTTCAAGGCTGTGCGCATTGTCTTTGCGTAGTAGCGGTTGTGTGCTCTGCGCTTTTCATTCTGACGAATTCTCTTCAGACATGATTTGTGATTTGCCATTTCTTTTTGATTTTAATTGTTAATAAAATGTTTTGTGGAGTTCGATGTGGTATGGCTTATGACCTCGCACCCTTCTCCAAAAATTAAGGGCTCGACTTGCGTTTTTGCCCTTATTTGGTAGTCCCTAGGAGAGTCGAACTCCTCTTTAGAGAATGAAAATCTCTCGTCCTAACCGATAGACGAAGGGACCAGCCTACGACATTTCTGTCAAAGCAAAATAGCATCTGCTGCTAATTTGCGGGTGCAAAGGTAGGAATAAGTATGTAAAGTACAAAATAAATGCCTAATATTTTTTATTTTTTCTTTCATGGGTGTTATCTTTGTACTATGGAATCAATACGTGGAATAGCGCTTCGTTCTGTACGTTACAACGATACGTCTCAGATAGTTGATGTTTTTACGTCTTCTTATGGGTACCTGTCGTTGGTGACTAAACAGTCGCGTAATCATCGTGCCTTATCCTCTTTAGCTTTCTGGCAACCTCTTTCGATGATTGAGTTTCAAGCGGACATTCGTCCGGTCGCTCGTCTGCCGCGACCTTCCGATGTACATTTTTATTATAAATATACCAATGTCCCTTATTCTCCTGTAAAAACGACAATCATACTTTTCCTTGCGGAGTTTCTTTCCGCTGCATTGCGTGAGGAGAAGCGTAACGAACCGCTTTATCATTATATTGAACATTCACTTCAGTGGTTCGATGAAGCACGTTTTCCTTCTGCCATAGCCAATTTTCATCTTGTTTTTCTTATGCATTTGTCGCGTTTTTTGGGGATATATCCAAATTTTGAATCTCCATCGGAGTACTTTGATTTAGTATCGGGTACCTATCAGGCTGCTCCGCCTCTTCATTATAATTATATAAAAGGAGAAGAGGCAATGTTTTTGCCCCTTCTGTTTCGAATGAACTATTCAACAGCTCATTTGTTTAAATTCTCTTCGTCCCAACGTCGTCGTATTGTTGAAGTTCTCAATACTTTCTATCGCATTCATCTTCCCTCGTTTCCTGAACTGAAATCGTTACAGGTTCTACACGAGGTATTTGCGTAGAACTATAGCGGTCTTATTTGGGACGAACCTGACCATTTCCTCTGATAATCCACTTGTATGTAGTGATTTCTTCAAGAGCCATCGGTCCGCGGGCATGTAGTTTCTGTGTTGAGATGCCTATTTCTGCTCCAAGACCGAACTGAGCTCCGTCTGTGAAGCTCGTGGGCGCGTTGTGATATACGCATGCGGCATCTACTGCTTTCAGGAATTTTTCAGTCGTTTCTTTGTCTTCTGCTATGATGCATTCTGAATGACCGGAACCGTTCTTTCTGATGTGAGCCAAAGCCTCGTTCAGTGAATTTACGGTCTTTATGGCCATTGTGTACGCCTGAAATTCTGTGCCGTATGTCGTTTCTGTAGCAGGTTTCAGTAAGTCAGAAGGGTAGTGCCCTTGCAGGGCAGCCAATGCTGGTTCGTCGGCATAAATAAGTACATTCGACTCTATTAATGGTGCACACAACCGGGGCAGGTCGCTTAGTCGGTCTTTGTGGATGATGGTGCAATCGAGAGCGTTGCAGACGCTTACTCGTCGGGTTTTGGCGTTGTTGATAATTTTTGCTCCCTTATCCAGGTCGCCTGATTTGTCAAAATATGCATGGCACACTCCAGCTCCAGTTTCTATCACAGGTACGGTGGCTTCTTGTCTTACGAAATCGATGAGACGTTTGCTGCCGCGAGGGATAACCAAGTCAACAAAACCGTTTGCATGTAGCAGGGCACCTGTCGCCTCGTGTGTGGCAGGAAGCAATTCTATAATGTGTTCGTTGATGTTATATTCGCGCAACACATTTTTAATAATATCGACTATAGCCCTATTCGAGTCGTCTGCGTCTTTTCCGCCTTTTAGGATGCAGGCATTGCCTGACTTCAGACAAAGTGCGAATACGTCGAAAGTTACGTTTGGACGTGCTTCGTAAACTATACCGATAACGCCGAATGGTACAGAGATACGAGTCAGTTCCAATCCGTTAGGCAGAGTGTGATGTTTCAGAATTCGTCCCAATGGCGATGGCAAAGTACTTACCTTTCTTGTGTCGGCAGCAATTCCCTCGATGCGTTCTTTTGTTAATTTAAGACGATCGTACATAGGATTTGCTTCGTCCATACGTGCTAAATCCAATTTGTTGGCAGCCAGGATGTCGTCTGTTTTCTGTAACGCAGCATCAGCTACACTGTTGAGGACCTTATTAATAGTGTCATTGTCAATCAGTGCTAGGTCGAGCGAAGCATCCTTTACTGATTGAAAAGTATCTTGTAGTGTCAGCATACGAATTCTGTGCAAATAGTGTTAGCTCTGTTATTCATCAGACTGATGAGAATGTTGTCTTTCTTTCCGTTGGCAATTACGACGTTTATGCCGGCTTTTGCTGTTCTTTCTGCAACCGATGACTTCGACTGCATTCCGCCTCTACCTGCCGATGACTTCGCCGTTTGTATGTATTCGCTGATGTCACGCCCTGGTTCAATCGTTCTGATGACCTTCGAATTTTTGTCGTTAGGGTCACCGTCGTAAATGCCATCTATGTTGCTCAGGATGATAAGCGTGTCCGATTTTGTCATCTGTGCTATGAGTCCTGACAACTCGTCATTATCAGTAAACATCAACTCTGTAATAGATATCGTGTCGTTTTCGTTGACTATAGGGATAACCTCGTTCTCCAGCATGACGCGGATGCAGTTTTCCTGATTCTTTCTGTGTTCGCTGTCGCTAAAATGTTCTTTGGTAGTGAGCACCTGTCCTACCTTGATTCCATAGTCACGAAACAGATTGACGTAGCGGTTTATCAGTTTTGCCTGTCCTACTGCTGAGAATAGTTGTCGTTTATCCACGCTGTCCAGGTCGCTGGTAATGTGTTTCAACTCAGAACGCCCACTAGCTACTGCTCCGGATGTGACGATGATTATTTCATGTCCTTCAGCTCTTAGCTGTGCTATCTGATCCACCAGTGCTGACATGCGGGTGATGTCAAGTGAACCGTCCGCTCTGGTCAGCACGTTACTACCTATTTTTATGGTTAATCGCATATGTTTAATTAAATAATTCCAAAAATCGTACAAAGGTAAAGATATTTCCCTATATTTGCGAAACATTTAGAAAAAACGTGACTGAAAAACTAATACTCTAAACATATTTTGATTATGAAGAAAATTTCTTTTCTACTTATGACTATTATGTCGTTGTCTCTCTCTGCAAAGCAGAAGGCAGAGCCTAAGGTGCCTACAGAGGCTGATATGGGTGCTTATATTATGGTGTATCATAAAGATTGTGATCACGGACTTCATATGGCTCTCAGTTATGATAGTTATAACTGGACATCTCTCAACAATGATCGTCCTGTGATTGCCGGCGACTCCATTTCCGAGCAGCACGGCATTCGTGATCCTCATATCTTCCGTGGTCCTGACGGCGGATTTTATCTGGCAATGACCGACCTGAATATTTTTGCTCAACGCGAAGCAGCAGATAGAGCCGGATACAAGGACGCTCCTGCTTATCGCTCTACAGAATGGGAACGCGACGGCAAGCGCTACGGATGGGGCAATAATCGTGGTCTTGTGCTTATGAAATCTTTTGACCTCATTCATTGGACGCGCACCAATCTCGATTTCTCCAAACTTACTTGTCCGACTGGTATTACCGATATGCATGGAAATCCTATTCCCTGGAGCGAAGTAGGTTGTGTGTGGGCACCGGAAACGGTTTACGACTATGAGGCTGGTCACCTGCTCATGCATTTCACCATTCGTATGCGCACAGGCGTTAATTTAATTTATTATGTGTACATGAACGATGACTTCAACCGGATGATAAGTGAACCAAAACTGCTTTTCGAAGCTCCGATGAATGAAAACGGCGTGCCTCGCTATACAGTTATCGACTCCGATATAATAAAAGTAGGTGATACATATCATCTTTTCTACGTGAGTCATGAAAAAGGTGCAACGGTAAAACATGCTACCAGTCCTTCGATAACAGGCCCTTACACACTCGATAATCTCTATGATGACGGTGAGCGCCAGGGTCATGAAGCACCAAACTGTTGGAAACGACTTGGTCAGGACAAGTGGGTAGTGATGTTCGACAATTATAGCCGCCGTCCTCATAACTTTGGTTTCGTTGAGACGTCCGATTTTCGCAACTTTACAATGATAGGTTACTTCGATAGCGAGGGTAGTCCTATGAAACGTGCAAACTTCTCAGAACAGAAACATGGTGCCGTAGCTCCACTTACTGTGAAAGAAGCTAAAGCTCTTGAAAAATATTGGAAGAAAAAGAAATAGTGGAAAGTCACTATTTGTTAAAATAGCTGTCTATTCTGGCATAATAAAGACAATATTTATTAAAGATGTTATAATAGATTAAAAAACGTGTGTTAAAAACATATTTCGTTATAAATTTTCGCTATCTTTGCGGCAATTATAATTCTATAAGTTTTAAAAGAAAGAATAATGAACAACCAAAATGTAAAGCCAGCTGATGGCAAACTTGGCATCATGGTCGTTGGACTTGGTGCAGTAACTTCTACATTTATGACCGGTGTGCTCATGGCTCGTAAGGGTCTTGCAAAACCTGTCGGCTCAATGACACAGATGGATAAGATTCGTGTCGGTAAGGGAGCAAATAAGAAATACCTCTCATATTCAGAAATCGTTCCAATGGCACAACTTAGTGATGTTGTCTTTGGTGCATGGGATGTTTATCCAGCAAATGCTTTCCAGAGTGCTATGTATGCACAGGTACTTCAGGAGAAGGATATCCTCCCTGTAAAGGATGAACTCGAGAAGATTGTTCCAATGCCAGCTGCATTCGACAAGAACTTCGCAAAGCGTCTTGATGGCGACAACGTGAAGAAGTGCAAGGATCGTTGGGATATGGTTGAGCAGCTTCGTGCCGACATCCGTAAGTTCAAGGCAGACAACGGCTGTTCTCGTATTGTTGTTGCTTGGGCTGCTTCTACAGAAATCTATGTAGCTCCTAACATGCAGGTTCACGACACACTGGCTCACCTTGAGGCAGCTATGAAGGCAAACGATACAGTTAACATCGCTCCTTCTATGTGTTATGCTTATGCTGCTCTTGCTGAAGGCGCCCCATTCGTAATGGGTGCTCCTAACACAACTGTTGACATCCCAGCTATGTGGGAAATGTCTGAAAAGCTCTGTGTGCCAATCGCAGGTAAGGACTTCAAGACTGGTCAGACACTTGTTAAGTCTGGTTTCGCTCCAATCATCGGCACTCGCTGCCTCGGTCTCACAGGTTGGTTCTCTACAAACATCCTCGGAAACCGCGACGGACTTGTACTCGACGAGCCAGCTAACTTCCGTACTAAGGAGGTCAGCAAACTCTCTACTCTTGAGAGCATCCTGACAGCTGACAACCAGCCAGACCTCTACACTGACTACTACCACAAGGTACGTATCAACTACTATCCTCCACGCAACGACAGCAAGGAAAGCTGGGACAACATCGACATCTTCGGTTGGATGGGTTACCCAATGCAGATTAAGATCAACTTCCTCTGCCGCGACTCTATCCTCGCAGCTCCAGTGCTCCTCGACCTCTGTCTGCTTTCTGACCTTGCAGCTCGTGCAGGCAAGTGTGGTACTCAGCGCTTCCTCTCATTCTTCCTCAAGGCTCCTATGCACGACTACACTAAGGGTGAGAAACCAGTTAACCACCTCTTCCAGCAGTACACAATGCTGAAGAACGCTATCCGTGAGATGGGTGGTTACGAACCAGATGAAGAAATCGACTAATTTAAAACAATCTTATAGAGAAAAGCTACCGTTGCACCTTTGCGATGGTAGCTTTTTTTAAAAATACAGCAGATAATACTGATACATAATAATAAATGTCGTATCTTTCGCCACAAATAATAGGAATTATGAAAGACGTATTTATCCGTGGCATCCTGGCTGGTGCGTGTATCGGTCTTGGTGGAGCTATTTTCATTAAACTCGGTGGGGTAGTGGGCGCCTGTATGTTTGCCTTCGGACTTCTCGTGGTAGTTCACTTCAAACTGCCTCTTTACACAGGCACTGCAGGTTTTATAGACCTCAAGAAATGGCAGGAATACAAGAAAATGACGGTGATTCTCCTTGGCAATATCGTAGGCTGTATTCTGCTGAGTCTTATGTTCAACCCCGGCGAAATCGACGGCACACCAATCATCCAGAACCGTCTCTCAACCGACTTCCTCCATTGTTTCACCAATGCCATAGGTTGTGGACTCATCATGACAATCATCGTGCAAGGTGGGCGCGACAAGAACCTCCTGCTCATTCTCTTCGGCATTCCTCTCTTCATCCTTCTTGGCTTCTACCACTCCATAGCCGATGCCTTCTACATGATGATGACTTCGTCCGAACTGCGCAACGAGTACCTCCCTCGCTATGTAATCATAGTCTTTGGTAACTTCGTCGGTTGTAACCTCCCCCGTCTGTTTAAATACAAAATCGACTAATTCCACATTATAGGTATAATAAACCGGTGCCCCAATTCAGGGCACTGGTTCTATTCCATATGTAGCTGTACTTTATGAGTGTAGCAAAAAGCTGATACCTGAATCAGGTATGTGGTTTTATCTTCTTTCTCTGCACGCTTATTACCAAAGGGGTGAACGATTCCTTCACCCCTTTGTTTTCAGCATTATTTTTTAGTCAGGGGTGTCGTGTCTGTTACTTTTGACACAACCTCTTAATTTTTATGCGGTTTAAAAAGTTCTATCGGACACCGATAATAGTTTATTGCGTTTTTACACATTTACTCTGGTAAACCATAGGGACAGCCGAATTGGTAACTTATTGTTTACAGAGTGCCCCTTCCTCCACATCGCTGACATTTACCACTTCCTCCACAGAAAGAGCATTTGCCATTTCCGTGACATATTGCGCAGGTTACGGGATCTCCCACTACATAGGTTAATCCCTTTCCATTGCATGAAGTACACTTTCCTGTGCCCCTGCAATGATATTTGCTGGCATTACCATTTCCACGGCATTTGCCATCTCCTTGGCATTGAGTACAACGTTTTGCTTTGTGCTGATGTCCGCCACCAGTACTGGAGTTGCCAGATACATTCTGATTATTGCCATATGTTGTCGTGACAGTTGTATTCGTTGTGTAATTTTTGTTCGATTTAGCCGAACTGGACTGTATTGTACTTAATGACTGTGAAGCAGCGTTTAATCCTGCAGATACTGCATTAAGAACCATAGCAGTCCTCTCTAAACGCTCCTGACGACGCACAAGTTGTGCTATACGCTGATCTTCGGCTTTATCCAAAAGAGAATCGGACAATATGAAATATTCAGGTGTGCAATCATCCATGTATAAAGCAAAGCGGAAGTCTTCAAGGGCATCTTTCCAATTCTGTTTCTGATAATAGCATATACCACGGCGGGCATACGTATTGGCAGATGGTTTCTTTTTTATAGCTTCTGTATATTTTGCTATTGCACCGTTCAGATTATTTATTGAACTCAGACTGTCTCCCTCCATGACAAGCGCATCGGTGTTTACACCATTGTTGTATGCGGTATTGAGCAAATTCTGCTGCTGCAAATAATCTGAAATCTTGTTCGAAACAGGAAACTGTGAATTTACATCAATAACCTGAAAACGGTCTTTAAACAGAATTACAAATGTAGTATAAATTGGTTTTACAATACATCGACCATCTTCGAGGTATATCCCATAAGTGTCATCATGAGTTGTTACATTATAATAATGGAAGTCTTTATTCCTGCTCGCCATAACATGTTTAAATAAAGTAGGAACTACTTCGCGTCCATCAGGGGTACAGGCGCCTTGGTAATTTAAACTATCAACTGTTCTGACAACAGTAAAAGCCGGAAGCATCATTTCAGCAACTTTTTTTCCGGCTTCGGTGGATACGGGAATATAATAAGCGTCGTTATAGCCACGATCTGCAGGTATGATGACATTTCCGGCATCGTCCGTCACTTCGATGGTATCATTGTTAACTGTCAGATTCCACACAAAACCGTCGGATTCAACATGGTGACCAACATTAATATTTTCTGCAAAACTAGAAGAAAATGAAATAAAAGCACTCGTAAATAAAGCAATCAGTTTTTTCATAGGAGTCATTTTTTATGGTTAATATCAGAATACAAGAACTTAAGCGGATGCTTCTATGTCTTTATGTCCACATGGATGTGTCGCCTATTCTCCGTCGCGTCTGCAGGGAACACAGAGAGGATAAAGTAGAGGAGTAACATCAGTTTGCCCATGTTGTTGTTGACTTAGTTGTTGAACGTTTAGTTGTACGCTGCAAACATACAACAATTTTATCAATCTCAAAACGTTTTGGAAGAAAAAACAAGATGAAACGTTGGAACTTTGAAACATTTTGTTTGAGTGTACTGATTCTGGCTGAAA
>OCTX012263593.1_pt1 | contig 19193 bp, 15 predicted proteins | sample 1539691 | NCBI WGS metagenome assembly OCTX01 (sample SAMN02144231, study PRJEB22623) | gut metagenome | biome: sheep rumen | host: Ovis aries | place: New Zealand
GATGTGCTGACCTTTGCCGGTAATGGCGAGCCCACCTGTCATCCGCATTTTGCCGAGATTATCGATGATGTCATCCGCCTGCGCAATCAGTATTGCCCCCAGGCCAAGGTGTCGGTACTCAGCAACTCAACCATGATTCACCGTCAGCAGGTGCACGACGCCCTGATGAAGGTGGACAACAATATTCTAAAACTCGATACCGTTGATCCTTTATATATTAATAAGGTAGATCATCCCAACGGCACCTACGATGTGGCCCAGATTATCGACCGTTTGAAAGCCTTCAACGGTCATGTGATTATCCAGACCATGTTTATGCGCGGCCAGTGCCAAGGCGAGAGTGTGGATAACACCGGCGAGGAATACGTAGCCCCCTGGTTAGAAGCCGTTAAAGCCATCAAGCCCCAGCAGGTGATGATTTACACCATCGACCGCGAAACGCCCGCCCAAGGTCTGGAGAAAGCCACCCACGAGCAACTCGACGCCATCCGCGACCGCGTCATCGCCGCCGGCATCCCCTGCACCGCATCGTATTAAACATATCAATGTCTTATTTTAAATAAGACACTTGGAGAGATGAATATATTTTTTCTATAAAACACTTTCTCGTTTATCCAGTAAAAGGCAATAGTCGTTTTTCATCTTCTCAGGAAGGAATGATTGACTGATGAGTTCTTTCCACTTCGGAACGCTTGTCTTCATACGAGCTATCATCTTTTCGGCTACTGCAAAAGGAATACCACTTTGGGTAAAAGCTGTCATGAATGTATTGCGGTCGAAGCCATTTTTAGTTCCGCCTACTGTAAAGCTCATAGCCATTTCCTCGGTATCAGCAGGATCTGCCAACAGTACAGCCAATAAATCATATGCAGGTGATAGCACATACTCTCCCTTCCCTCTGTCTATTAGAGAGAAGTTCTTACAATGCATATCAGAATTACCAGTCATCCATGAGAACAACACCACCTCCCAGAAGCGCTGTACATCAAGCATCGGTGCCGAAGAGTATTTCTTGATGGTTTCAGCCAACTGCTGGTAAGTACCGTAGTACTTATGCTCAGTAAGGCGATTGGTAAGTTGACACATATCCAACATCGATATCTTATCGCCTTTTTTCCCGCGGTCCATTCTAAGCGTCAGATAGCCCAACTCACCATCAGCAAGTCGAATAAGCGTATGACGAGCAGTGCGTATATGTGCAGCGTCTGCCATTTTCATTGTAAGGTCTTCCAATTCAGGTAGATGAGGATATTGGGGACTTTGCGGTTTGAATATATATTTACCCCAAAGACCGACAATCGTAAATTTAGAAGGCTCGTTCTTACCACCACGGTTCACGTCAAGCGACATCTTAGCCTGTACGCCAGTAACTGATGCACTGGTACGAATCACTTGTTTGGCTAGTTCCGACATATTGTCGCGTGTATATGGAAGCAGAGGCGCTGTTTCGCTGCCAAAGAACTTACGGGCACAACCAGGATGGAAATCCACCTGTCCCTCCTCTAATTCCTGATAACAATATAGACACTTATTCATGTTCCAATGGTTTAACGCTGATATTTCCAATACAGTCATTACAACAAGCGATTAAGAGTGACATTCTATCACGTGGATCTATTTTCCACGATGTGGATGCAATATCCAAGAGCCATCCTTCTGGAATGAGTCCGTCGAAAACAGGAAACATCATTTCTTTATCATATTGCTCTTCCGTCAGAGGCATGGTTGGACTCACCGGAACTGCTTCATCACTGGCCAGATATGCCTCATCGTAGGAGAAGTGAAAGCCTTCCTCGTCTTCTGTCAGTATGCCACAGAAAATGTCATTTACAAAGATTCCTGCCTGTTTCATACAATATCAGCTTTTACGGGGCCAAGACATTCTCCAAATAGTGCAAGAACGTCATTCACCTTATCCATCCTCAGGGTCTGCTTTCCTTGCTCAAGGTCTCTTACAAACCTGAGACCTACACCAGCCCTCTCAGCTAACTCTACTTGAGAAAGACCGTTTTTCTTACGTTGTTGTTTAATATACTCCGATAAAGTCATACCTCATATTATACCTTAACGGGTGCAAATCTACATAATATTTCTGAATAATATATCAAAACGGGTATATTTTTAAATGATTCAAATTATTTTATACCCGAACTGATATAAAAATAAGAGGATGTGCAAAAGAAATAGGCACATCCTCTTAATTGTTTACTCAACGATGATTCCGGTAACGGGAGAATACATATCAGGCAAATCGCGACTAAAATAGGTACGTTTATCGCAATAGAATGCCTTGAAATCCTGTTCAGAGGGATGTCCTGGAAAAACAGAGAAGAAATGAGTATCCTTCTCGTTCTTTCCTACATACTTATTTCGCCAGAAGGTTATGAAACTTATATGCACACCCGATGCTGTAGCAGGCTGTAAAATCTGGTCGGTCCAATAGCGAGGATTAGAAAAAGCTTCGAGACCGGTCTCGGTAACTGCACAGGGTTTCTGTTTCTTGGCTGACACAGCAGATAAACTCTTCAAACTGATATAGAAATCGATGGGATTCTCCTGCTCATAGAAATCATAACCAATCATGTCGACATAATCGTCGCCAGGCCACCAATAAGTAAAGCGATCCTCACCATCAGCACCTCCCGACTGAGGCGAGATGATATAGATAAACTGGTGGACACCACCCCGCATCAGATAAGCCACGGTGTACCTCCAAAGGTTTACGAACTCAGACTCGGTTGCACAGCCACGGCCCCACCAGTTCCAGGTTTGTGTATGCTCGTGGAATGGACGAAAGATAATGGGGATTGGATGTCCGTTATCGTCCTTTAAATCCTTTACGAAGCTAATCAAACGATCTAACCATGTGTTAAACTTGGCCTGAGTATTGCTACCATTTTTCAGGATACCAGCCACAACAGCACGGCTCGAGTTGTCCCACGAATCACCACCGGTTAAAGGGTTATTAAGATGGCAACAAGCGGTAATCACCTCGCCACGGCGACGCGCTGCCAGAATGTTCTGCTTTGATTGCGCCACCCAATCGCTTTGGGGATTAAATCTATCATCCATCATACTGGCAAAGTCGAGACTATACACGGCAGGATAATCACCACACACGTCTTTCGTATCTGATTTTCCCTTAACGCCCTGCCAATGGCGACCATAGTTCAAATCATCGTGGTGACCGAACATAAAGCCTCGCTGCTGGATAGCCCATAAATTGGCATAGAGTGCTTTTGTCTCAGCTGTTGCATCTGGATCTACCATTTTCAGGGTAGTATGAGCCCCTATGTTAGTATAGCTACATACTAACATTATCAATATATAAAACTTGTTCATTTTTACGTTATTATTTAGATATTGTTGAGTATTGTTATCTTTATTTTTTTTCTAAAATCGTCCTCATTCAAATCAGTCTTGACATATACCTGCTTCTTTGCACCTGGTATCAAGTCAAAATAGTTATCACTAAAGAAATTGTCGGTACCATCGAGCGACAGGAACACACCTCTTGCCACCTTATCGGCCGAAATCACCAATCGATAGCCTTCAACAACCTTTATCATCTGGTAGACCACTGCAGACTTCTTGAACTTAACGTCCTTTGGTGGCTTCAGGTAATAGATATTTGCCATAATTCCTAAAAAACAGAATATTGTAACGATTAAAAATATACATCTCTTTTCCATGCTAATTTACAGTTATATGGGTTGGTAAACTATACATATCATTCAGATCCTTGCTGAACAGGGTCAGCTCACTATTGTAGAACTTTACAAAATCGGAGGCCGAAGGATGTCCACCATAAACTGAATAATAATGTTTATCGGCTTCGTTGCCATTGACAAACTTGTTTCGCCACATCACAATCATACTAACCTTGCGTCCTGCGGCTGGTGTCAATATCTGCTTGGTCCAATAATTCTTATCAGTAAATGATTCCACACCGGTTTCGGTTACGCCACAAGGCTTGTGTTTATTGGCCGACAAATCAGAGAGAGTCTTGAGATTGTGTGAGAACACCTCTGGATTCAAGCCATGATAACAGTCCATGCCTATAAAATCAACATAATCGTCGCCAGGCCAGCGAAACAGAAAATCATCCATCGTCTTGCGACTGTCCATCTGTGGCGAAACAGCATAGATAAAATGATGAACACCTGCATGTTGCAGATAATCTACAGTAAATCGCCATAAACTGATAAACTCCGCCTCGGTAGTACACGACTTACCCCACCACGACCAGGTTTGTGTATGCTCATGAAAGGGACGGAAGATAATAGGAATAAAACGTCCGTTATCATCTTTCAAACTCAGCGCAAACGTAACCAATCTGTCAAGCCACGACTTGAACTTAAGTTGCGTGGCACTGCCATCAGTAAGGATCTCTGCTGCTACCATATGGCTCGAGTTATCCCACGAGTCGCCTCCTGTCAAAGGATTATTCAGATGGCAGCAGGCAGTAATCACTTCACCACGACGGCGTGCTTCCAGAATGCAGCGTTTCCTGATGTCGTTTGCCTCTTTAGCTGTCTCACAACGGTCATCCATTATTTCTGCGAAATCGCAGCTAAACACAGCTGGATAATCGCCACAGACATCTTTGGTATCAGAGTTTCCAGACTTATTATACCAATATCTGCCATAAAAAAGATCATCGTGATGACCGAACATAAAACCTTTTTGCTGAACCTCCCATAAGTTAGCATACAGCGCCTTTGTTTCTGCAGTGGCCTGACTATCGGAAACAGAAAGAGTAACACTTCCTGAAGAAGGCTGCTCATGCTCTTTCTCTATCTCATCGCCAGTTGCTGTACAAGATACAATGGGGAGCACGGAAATAAGACAAACTGCCCATTTTATTTTTCTATATATTGAAGTCATGTGTTATTTGATGTTTGTGTATAGAACAAACGACTGCGCCTTTACCGTTATGCGTTGGCCGCTGTTCAACGTTAGATTTTGCTCTACAGGAATGGGGAAACCATTAGTTTCCTTTAACTGATGGGTTTCTTCATACAAATACTTATCAGCATTGTTAATGACTGTAGGTAACAACAGCTGGATGGTCTTATCAGCATCGCCTACATTAACGATGGCAATGGTATTATGCCCTTGATACTCGCCAGCTACGCAGAACACGCCTTCATTGGCAACTCTACTTGTCTTGAGGATGTTAGTGCCTTTGGGGAAATACTTACACATTAATGACCAAGTGTAATACAATGGGCGCATGGCCTCCTCATCAGGTTTATTGAACACCTCGTTACCTAAGATATTCCATAGTCCCCAGATCTTTATGTCCTCAGGCCTTCCCGTATCACCATTGCTATGCATGGCATCATCGAGCATCCAGATAGCTAGCCCTGAGAAGCCATGGTTCATGACCTCCATGGCCAACATAGGCATGTCGAGTCCATAAAAGTAGTCGTAACAAAGCATGTTACAATCAGAACCCTTGGTAAAAGGATGATTCTCTACACGGCGCTTGTACTCGGCTAATAGCAGAGAGTCTTCGGTCTGCTGGTATTTGAAGCCCGCCTCGCCAAGCACGATTTTCTTTCCTGCAGGAACCTTACTTCTGAATGCAGCCAACGTCTCTCCATACCTTCCGCTCCTAACCTCATACTGTCCAGGATAAGCATGAATATCATAAATACCAACTATAGAGTCGGCCATGGCTGCCGTATTAGTCACCCATCCGTAAGCATCGAATTCAGAATGAGGATTTTTGTAATGCGCCACTACATCGGGACCTGCCAGCGATACCTTGTCGAGCAATCCGGGATACTCAGACATCTTCTGATGGAACCGATGCAGCATATCAAGCCATAAGCGATAATCGCCATTAGTCGAGGCCCAGTCGCCATCAGGCTCGTTGAATATCACAAAATGTTTGATGCAGGTAAAGCCTTGATCGCAGACGAGATAGTTGAGATAATCAACCGACATGTCGATCCATTTCTGATCAGCCTTCATCTCCCATGTAGGGGGATTGTATTCGCCAAAGATAACCGTGATTTGTTTCTGGGTGCAATACTTCAGCAGGCGCGAGATGGATTTTAGATGACGGGATTTATCGTACGTTCCCGTTTGAGGGGTGTAATAACGGAACGGGCTATTGATCATGCAGCGCACATACTGCGGTTGCATAAAGTCGAGTCGCTTATATAGCGTCTGCCAGTCGTCGTCGGATACTTCAGTGCCCCACAACTCAGCCTCGTCGTACGGATCCCATTCTACACCATTACCAACGTAATCGGCGTTTATTACTTCATCAGCCACCTTAATCTCTACCACATCGTGCATTGAGCACGATGCAGTAAAGAAAGGAACAGCTAAACCAGCTAAAAGCATTCTTACATCCATAAAAACAATCTTAGTTTACCTTAGTTACACTTACCCAAAGTATTCTTGGCTTCTTGGCGAACTTATCATAGTCGCTATAAATATTCGTCCAATCATCAGTACCATTCAGAGAGAACTGGAATGCCTGATTGCTGACCGTGAAGCTCTTATCATAGCCCACATCTACAGTTCCTGCATCCACAAACTTACCGATAGTGGTCTTACCGTCCTTATCAATAAACGACACGGTTCCATCCGAATAGTTTCTGATCCAGGTACTCTCGCCCTCAGGAATCTGTCGATAAAACTTCTTTAAATCGATATCCACCCCCGACTCTTCCTTGTTCATACTACCATTGAAGATAAAATCGGCATACTTACCATCGGCTCCAGCATGGTTAATGCATGTGCCTGTGGTTGAACCATCGGGGGTTACACCTGTCATTGTAAACGTGAGCGTATTATCGCACTCTACCTCCGGACCATAGGTATCCGACCAGCACCATGGCTTATCGGCCAGCTGCATGATGGCTCCACCACCATACTCCGGGCCAGTACCACCGAATATGGTGAGGGCATTTACCTGATAAGTGCCTGTCAGAGTCTCTGTAAACTCCGACACGTTGATAGTATACGTTCTTGTTTCGCCCAGTGTAGAGGTAACGGTAAACGAAGCCTTGCCATTGCTGAAATCCAAAGCATCGCCTACTTTTACCGAACTCTGGGCCTGATACGACACTTGGATAGCGGTTAGTTTAACACTCGACATATTGGACTGGGCACCAACATTGATGGCCAGATCAATATTTCCAGTTGTGGCATCGGTATTCTCAATCATTGCTACACCTATCTGATTTTCGAACTCAATTTCTATAACGGAACGCTCATGGTTCCAACCACCGTTATTAATATCATCCTGCATATCTTTTACGCACGACTGTAACAACAGCACACCAACAAGCAGGAAAACATATTTCCTTATATATATCATAACGTTTTTTTTTATGTTTTATTATCTTAAACTACCATTTAAATTAATTTCGGCCTGAGGAATCGGATAGAAAGTTACCTGATCTTCGGAAAGACCAGCAGCCTCGGCAACACTCTGGATTCGGTTAGTACGGCGCAGATCGTACATATAATCGCCCTCGTAAGCCATTTCAAACTTACGTTCCTGTATAACTGCCTGTCGGAACTCATCCTGATTTAGATTGCGAGCCATATCGCCAAGTCCGGCACGATGACGAATATAGTTAACTAATTCATATGATTTATCAGTAGGACCAGCAGCCTCTGCATATATCAGCGCCACATCAGAGAAACGAATCAGGAAAGGGCGTGTGCTGGTTTTATCACCATCGTAATTAGGATCGATGTACTTACGACAGAAGGGATAAGGCAATGCGCCTGGGTACTCCACATTCAAACTGCCATCTGCTCGATAAACCTTGCTCACAATCAAATCGGTCTTACGCTTATCGCTAGCATCGAAACTATTATAGAACTCTGGCGTAGTGCGGTATTCACCCCATCCGTCGTGCGAAGGTATATACGTATCGGTATCGCCCTGCTTCAGATAGATAGCCGCACCGTCGATATATGGTATGAACATCTTAGATATCTTAGAGTATTGACCCTCTGTTGTACCCGATCGGTCCATGGCCATCATAAAGATATGCTCTTTACCGTGACTTTTCTCTACATCATAGATGTCCAACAAGTTACCCTCGAAACCATAGGTTGACTGGCTATTGATGACCTGACCAGCATAGTAGGCAGCACTATCATACATCTCTTTGATATCACGGTGCATATCACGATACAGCATCACATTATGCTCTTTGGCTGAAGCAACATAGAGATAGGCCTTTGCTGCCAACGATTGCGCTGCCACACGGTCGGTACGTCCGGTTTTAGGTGTATCGTAAACTGGCAGGATATCAGATGCTTTACGGCAATCACCAAGAATAAGATCATAAAGCTCATCCAGGTTAGATGCAAAGGGCGATGAAGTTTCATCAAGTTCGTCAACCATTGTTGTATGCATGGGCACCAAGCCAAAATTCCTAACCAGGTTAAAATAGTTCCATGCACGCAGGAAATAGGCCTCGCCTAAGATTTGCTTACGAGCATTCTCGTCGAAAGATGCATTCTCAACATTCTGGATAACAGCATTGGCTCTGTTCACACCGATAAATGCATATTTAAAGAAGTTTTCGAGTGTACCATTTGTCTTAAAATTGGCCACCTTCCAGTTATTCAGATCCTGATTGTCGGCTGCCGCATCTGATTTTGTTGTCAATTCCTCAGTAGGCATATCACCAAGGAAGAACACTGAACGCGAATACTCCAGATAATTCAGCGTACCATAGGCATACGTCAACGAGGCCTCGGCATCAGCAGCAGTTTTATAAAAATTGTCTTCAGAGTAGAAACCATAAGGTTCCTCTTTCAGACTGCAAGCCCCAAACACTAATGTGCCGGCAAGCATTGAGATAAGATTTTTTGTTTTCATAATTACATTGTTGTTGTTAGAATGTTAAATCAAGACCAACGGTCCACTTACGAAGGCGTGGGAATCCACCGCTATACACACCATTAAGTCCTACTTCTGGATCGTATCCTTTGAATCCAGTGAATGTATAAAGATTCTGCACATTCAGATAAAGGCGTGCCTTTTCAAGGAAACTGCGCTGAGGCATATTGAACGTATAACCCACACTGGCATTCTGAATACGTACAAACGAACCATCTTCTAACCACCAATCAGATATCTTAGTCTGACGGCCTTCACGCAAACGAGGATAATCATTGGTGGGGTTGTCGGGTGTCCAACGCAATGGAGAATTGCTTGAAGTGCCAAACTTCTGGGTATTCAGGACATCCTGTCCGAACACACCATTTAAGAAGATGCTTGCATCCAGATGCTTGTAAGTGAAATTAAGTGCCAAGCTGGCCGTAAAATCCGGATTAGGATCGCCAATCACACATTTATCAGCTTCGGAAATCTGTCCGTCACCATTCAAGTCAACATACTTAAACTCACCTGGCTGTGCATACTCGCCGGCAAGACCAGCGTCAATACCCTCATTCAATGTCTGTACTATGCCATCAACCTTATAGCCATAGAATGCATATACAGGCTGACCAATGGCCAAGATATTGGTATAATCGCGATACTGTTCCAGACTGTTGCCCGAATACTCAAAGAGCATATCTGTGAGTTCGTCGGTAATCAAGCCCGACTCCAGAATATTTCCCAGACTTTTTACCTTATTACGATTCATGGAATAGATAAGAGTACCTGACAAGCTCATATCATGTGTACTGATGATATTACCCTCGACAGTGACTTCGAAACCGCGATTCTGTATTTTTCCATCATTAACCCACATCTTATCGTAGCTTGAAGACAGCGGCAGGTTTCGCTGACGGAGCAAATCACGCGTTTGCTTATCGTAGACATCAAGAGAGACACGAAGACGACGGTTAAAGAAAGCCATATCAATACCAAAGTCGGTCTGAGATGTTGTCTCCCACTTCAGGCTTGGATTAGGAATACCACTCCATACGCGATAAATATAACCAGGACCAGTCCAACCTGATACATAACCAGGACCTATCGTGGTTACCCATGTACCATCGTTGTAATACATATCGGTACCATATCGGCTCAGTGTTTGATAAGGGCTGATACCCTGATTACCAGAAACACCATAACTAAGACGGAACTTCAGTTCATCAAACAAATGAAGGTTCTTGATAAACTCCTCTTCCTGGGCTTTCCAGCTGATGGCACCAGAGGGGAAGAATGCCCATTTATTATTATCACCAAATTTTGAAGAGCCATCGGCACGTGCTGTCAAAGTAAGCAGATAACGATCGGCATAGGTATAGTTTGCACGAAACATTCCCGACAATAACGTATTGGTAGACAGACCGTTAGACACAACATTCTTCTCAGGGCTACCAGCTCCCATATTTTCATATCTTAATGCCTCGTTTACAAAATCACGAGCTGTAAGACTTGAACTACGGCTATGGTAATACTCCCATGAGAAACCTGCCATAACGCCAAGAGCATGGCGACCAAAGTCTTTCTGGAAGTTGGCAAAAGTCTCGGATACCAGATTGGTTCCTTCCCAATTAGACATCACTGCCTGACCATTATTCATAGTTCCTGCTTCGGTGTAGGTCTTAGGATAATAAGCATCGCTAGTAGACTTTCCGAATTTGTAATTCAACTGTTCGGTAATTTTAAGTTCTGGAAGAGGCTGCCATTCAAAGGCCAATGAGGAAATCACATCGATGGTCTGCGACTTGTTTACCTGATTGTCAGAAATGGCAATAGGATGACTATAGTCGCTGGCATTCAGCAGGTAATACGATCCATCCTCATTATACACAGGATAAATAGGATTTCGCCAGAATGCCAAGCCATTATTTGTGTTACGCCAACCTGCACTCAAAATATTAGAAAAACGGATTTTGAAGTTATCGAACACGTTATGGTCGACACTCAGATTGTAGCCACCTTTTTTATATGAGTCCTTAATGTACATGCCCTGGTCGGTAAAGTAATTTGCACTAAGATTGAACATGGTTCTATCGTTAGAACTTGAAATGGTAGCCGTGGTATTATTAGAGATAGGATGGTCGCGGAAGACCAGATCAGACCAATCAGTACGCGTAGTCCACGTTGTCATCAATTCATTGATACTAGGATAATAGATGCCTGCAGAGTTTATTTTACCCACATACATGGGTTCCAGATTGCCATTAATACGCGATTCATTGTTAAGAGTAGCCATCAACACCGGGTCGCGCCAAACATCGAGTTTTCCACTAAACTCCGACATGGTGAGCTGCTGACGTACGGTGATATTGGTAGTTCCTGTTTTAGCACGCTTAGTGGTAACCATAATAACACCATTAGCACCACGCGATCCATATATAGCACTGGCCGATGCATCTTTAAGCACTTCGATATTAACGATATCGGCAGGGTTTATCTGTTTCAGATCGCCAGCATCGCCTAAAGGAAACCCATCAACAACCACAAGAGGAGCATTAGAGCCATTTAACGAACTACCACCACGGATACGAACCGTGGATGATGAACCTGGATCTTGTGACGAATTAACCACCTGTAAACCTGCAGCACGTCCCTGCAGCAAACTCTCAACAGAATTGGCAGGTATTTCCTGCAACTTATCCATCTTTACTGTTGCTACAGAACCTGTCAGATCACTTTTCTTCACACTACCGTAACCGATAACAACCACTTGATCTAACACCTGGCTATCATCCTCCATCATTACATCGATGGTCTTATCACTACCAACAACTACCGTTTTATCAGCCATTCCTACATACGAGAAACGCAGAATGGAACCTTTACGTACCTTATTTATTTTATAAAAGCCATCCAAATCGCTAATAGTACCAGTAGATTTTCCTTCACATTGTATGGTGACACCTATCAGTGGAGCACCAGAGGTATCCTTCACACGCCCAGACACATCGATGGTCTCAGGCGACTGTGCATAGATTGCATTCGAGCAATAAATGAGACAGACAGTCAGTACCAATTTCGACACAACTGCCATAAAATTCAGGTTCTTAATCCTTTTCATTTTTAATTCATTATAGATGTTGTTTATATGCTCAAGTGCTTCTTCACCCGGGATTTGAATCAGCAAACTTTCACGCTGCAAAGGTAGAGATATCTTTGCAATTATTGATTATAATAAATGTTCTAAGGCTATACTATTTTGAACACCTAACGATTTAACATTTCTTTAGATCAGACAAACTTACAGGTATCAGATTTTAAATAGTTAATCAGGTCGTTTAAGGGGCATGTGGCCAAACCGATATTCATATCAGCAGCACCATAATAAACATATAACTTGTCGTCAACAACCACATTTCCCGTGGGAAAAACACAGCCATGATACATACCATTGAGTTCGTAGTCTAACTCAGGTTCAAGAATAGGCTGAGGTGTACGGGCAATCATCTTCAGTGGATTATCAATATCAAGCAGAACAGCCCCCACTCGGTAAAAGCCACATCCACCATGTTCAACACCATGGTAAAGCATTAACCATCCAGCCTCAGTACGGATAGGCGGTGTGCTGCCTCCGATTTTCTCTTCCCAAGTACCCTCGATACCAGTCATCAGCAGGTGGCTTTCTTTGGATTCCCAATCAAGCAAGTCGTCAGAGAACTTTATCCAAACCGACGGATACTTTACACCATACTCATCGCCAACATACTGTTTAGGGCGATGCAACATCACATACTTACCACCCACCTGCTCTGGGAACAAGATAACATCACGATCGTCGAGAACAGGTGAGGTCAAGCGGCCTAAACGCTTAAAATTCACGAAATCCTTAGTAACAGCCAACGCTGTATTTCCCAGATTCTGTTTAATGGCCAACGGAGCATGATCACCACACTCGGGCAATAATACAACATCGTGCGCAAACGTCCAATATTGGCCTGGTGCATAAGGGCGATAAGCATAGGTGATATAAAAATCATCGTCGAACTTCACGATGCGAGGATCTTCAATGCAACCACTATCATATCCATCAATACTTGGTCCAAACGCAAACTCTTTAGATGAACGTTCAAAATGAACACCGTCCTTACTTGTAGCTAACCCAAAACGGATAACATGTTCTTTATCGTTTCCTGCCGCACGATACAGCATATAGAATATACCTTTATCGTAGATTACACCGGGATTACAGGTAATCAGAGACTCCCACTCATTAATAGGATTGGGAGTTAGTATGGGATTCTCACTTGATTTAATCAGTTTCATTTTTATATTACTTTATTAATATGTCATTTATGCAAAAACATACAATACAACAAAACAACACACCACCAGAATCAAAGCTGCATTGAAATAATTATCATACCAAGGTTTAGTATAAGCTGTAGCTAACTCAAATCTGAAATCATGCATTGAGAACGTGGTATCCTGCAACTTACTTGTATATGGCTTGGCAAAGCACAGACTAGCAACATACGTAACAACAGCACTGGCTACAAATAAGAAAGGAACAATCAACAGGAAGTGAAGATGCCCGAATATCTCAGTTTTATAGAACAGCATCACGACAGCCATTCCCAAACCAAAAAGCAAGCCGATAAAAGCACCTGAGCCATTAATGCGTTTACAAAAAACACCGAGCAGGAATGTTGCCACTATAGGCGGTGCAATATACGAAAGCATTTCCTGATAGTACTTCAGCAACGACCCGAATTTACCTATCTGCGGAGCCCAAATAGCAGCAATCACCATGATAACGCACGAAACAATCTTGCCTACCACAACCAACTGCTTAGATGATGCATGGGGAACAAATTTAGCGTAAAAGTCCATCGTAAACAACGTTGATGCAGAATTAAAGATGGCACTCAATGTTGATGTAAGAGCAGATAGTAACGCAGCAAGCATCACGCCAAGAAGACCTGCTGGTGCCAACTTTAAAACCATATTAGGATAAACCATATCAGGTGATTCCAAACCAGGGAATAAATCTCGAGCTATCAAGCCAGGAATGGCTATAATAAATAGCGTTATCAAAGTAAAGAAACCTGCCAGAAGCACGCCTTTACGCCCTTGATCAATGCTCTTTGAACTCAACACACGTTGTACCAGCGTTTGGTTGTTGGCCCAGAAATACAATCCAAGAATAGGCATACCAACAATGAGACCAGGCCATGGCGTAGAAATGTCATCAACAGGACGAATCAACTTGGCCATTATATCATGGTTTTCATACAAATCCAGGAAATAATCCCCTCCCCTTTCAAAACAGATGACAGTTAGTACAATTGAACCTAAAATCAGAATAACAGCCTGAATCAGTTCGGCATTAATTGCCGAAGACAAACCGCCAGGAATGGTATACGAGGCACATATCAAGGCAAAGACAATGACAAGAGTCTGCATGTCGGCCTCGGGATAAACCAGTTTAATAATCAAAGCAGCAGCATAAAGTGCACCTGCGGCATCAAGAAATATGTTACCTATGATACAAATACCAGAAAAATAATAACGAGAGCGACTATCAAAACGTTTTTCAAGAAACTCTGGTATGGTAAAAATATGCGATTTGAGATACAATGGCAGCAAGAATATGGCGAAGAAGACCATCACCAATACGCCTGTAAGGTTATAATTGAACACTGCCAGACCTGTAGCATATGAATCGCCCGACTGACCAATCAATGTTGTACTTGATATGCTTGCAGCAAATAGCGACAAACCTACCATCCACCAAGACATACCGCGACCACCTAGAAAATAGGATTGAGAATCACTGCTCTTTCCGTTTTTCAGTCCCCACCACACAATCACCAACATATAAGCGATAACGATAGTGATATCAACCCAACTAATAGTAAAATGCTCCATATTATGGCAAACTATATTTATTTGATGTTTCTGGGTGCAAAATTATCTATTAATTTGCAATTCTTGATATCAAATTCCGCTCAATGATTATACTTTTTTGAACTATTCATTGTTTGTTCACAAATAATTCATATTTTTGCAGCAGAAAATCAAAAAACTATTACTCTATGCTCAAAGACTTTCAAAAAGAGATTATCCCAATCGCAGATGAAGACTTATTTGTGGTACTAAATCACCCCAATGCAAAGTTTGACTATCCTGTACATTACCATTCTGAATATGAGATTAATTTAGTAATGAACACGCACGGGGAGCGAGTAGTTGGCGATTCGGTGCGTCAGTTTGATGAATTAGATCTGGTAATGACTGGTCCTAATGTTCTCCACGCCTGGAGGGGTGAGGTAGTAGAGGGTAACCATGTTATTACAATACAATTTACTGAAGGGCTCAATGACTTTCCTATTATGAAAAAACGTCTATTTGCACCAATCAAACAATTACTATCCGATGCTCAACATGGATTGTATTTTTCCAAGAAGTCAACAGAAGCAATAAGAGACAAAATCATTCATCTGACACAAACAAAAGGCTTTCAATCGGTACTTGAGTTTTTCTCGATTCTCTATGATCTAGCCTGTGCTGACTATTCCGTACTCACTAGCAATCAATACAATGCATCAGCTGTATTGACAACCTCGAAGAGCCGACGAATTGCCAAAGTATGCGATTATATGGAGAAGAAACACTACGATGCGATATCACTATCCGAAGTTGCATCATTGGTTGGCATGTCGGAATCTGCTTTCAGTCATTTCTTCAAAAAGAAAACAGGAGGCACTTTTATTGACTACCTTAACAACCAAAGAATAGCCATTGCTTGTAAGTTACTAGCCGAAACCAGTAATAATGTAGCCGAAATATGCTATTCAAGCGGCTTCAACAATCTATCGAACTTCATCCGAATGTTTAAAAAACGAAAGGGAATTACTCCTAATGAATACCGGATCATGATGAACCAAATGCTCATAAAATATTAGCCTTTCAATTTTTTAAAATGATTCAACACGATTTAGCAATGATATTAAGCACAATATGTATACCTTTGCCGCCAGATTCATTTTTGGTGCGTAATTGATAATTGGTTAGTTAAAAAGAGGGTGTGTCAGAACGCTGACACACCCTCAATTTATTTGGATTGTTTATTTACACATGATTCCGCGTTTGGTATTCTCAAGGAATGTGACGATGTTGCGGATTTCAGGACCGTCGGGCACCTGTTCCTTAATCTGATTGATGACATCAAACACGCTTGTCTTACCGTGGAACAGCAATCGGTAGGCATTGGCAATGTGCTTCTGCACCTTGGCATCAATCTCGGCATAGTTCATCATGGTGGTGTTAGGACCGCCATATTCCATGGGCGAACCACCGGCAATCACATAGGGAGGCACATCATGCGAGAAAGTGCATCCTGCCTGGATAAGCGACAAGTCGCCTGCACGAGTATTGGCATTCTGGATGGCACCAGAAGAGAAGATAACACCATTGCCAATCTCACAGTCGCCAGCAATCTTAGTACCATAGCCAAACACACAGTTATCGCCCACCACGGTATCGTGGCTGATGTGGGTTCCTTCGAGCAGGAAGTTATGACTGCCTATCTTGGTAACGCCATCCTTGTTGGTACCACGGTTGATAACCACATTCTCACGAATCACGTTGTTATCGCCAATCTCCACATACGACTTGGCACCACGGAAGTTGAAATCCTGAGGCAGAGCCGCAATAACAGAACCTTGATGGATCTTATTGCTCTTACCGATACGTGAACCGTCGAGGATGCTTACGAAGGGGAAGATAATGCAGTTGTCACCTATCACCACATCGTCTTCGATATATACGAAGGGGAATATCTTACAGTTGTCGCCAATCTTCGCCTTGGGCGATATCTCAGCTTTTGGACTTATTTCACTTGCCATAACTATTCACTATTTTTAGTTCAACATACATTATTACTTCGCACCACCGCCAAGGGCCTGATAAAGACTTACTACAGCTTGCATCTTTGAGAGCTGATCAGCAACTTCGCTTATCTCCGCATTAAGCAGATTACTCTGGGCAGTGATAACCTCAAGGTAGGTGGTATTGCTTGACGACTCCATCAATCTCTTGGTATCCTCAACATTCTTCTGCAATACAGCCACACGCTTACCATCAAGCTCAGCCTTCTGACTATAAGAATTGTAGGCTACGAGAGCATTAGAAACCTCGTTACCTGCTTTATAGATAGAGTTCTGCCAAGTGTTATAGGCCTGTTCGTACTGCATCTTTGCCACCTTCAGGCCTGCCACAATCTGTCCGTGCTGGAAGATAGGCTGAACCAGTGAACCTACAGCAGAGAGGAGCCACTTTCCTGGATTTACCATGCCATTATTGTTGGTAAAGGCAGCAGTACCAGTGATGGTAATGTTCGGATAGAAGCGGCTTCGAGCTGTCTCAACATCGTAGAAGCACTGTGCCAGTGCCATCTCATTGGCATGAACATCTGCACGATTAGCCAGCATCTGAATACCTACACCTGTAGCAAACTCAGCAGGCAGATTCTGCTCGGCAAACTTTCCACGAGGAATGGCCTGTCCAGGCTGCCCCAAAAGCAGTGAGAGTGAATTCTCAGCCTCACGCATCTGGCGCTGCAGATCGACATGCTGTGCCTGAACCTGATAATAGGCAGCCTCGGCACTCTGTACAGCCGTAGAGCGATAACCTGCACGGTTCTCATGCATGAACTGCATCTTCTCCCAAGTCTCCTTGGTGAGCTGCTCCATGTCGGTCACAATCTCCAGCTGACGGTCAATCATGAGCAGGGTATAATATAGATTAGCTATACCAGAGATGATATTAGTCTTTACTACCGTCTGATAATCCTTTGTGGCGATGAGCTGCATCTGAGCAGAACGCTTAGCACTGAGCAAGTTGCCAAACAGATCAACATTCCAGCTGGCTGATACTGGCAGCTGATAAGCCTTTGTGGCAGCAGCACCGTCGAATGAGGTGAGTGTGCCCTGAGGGCTCAGAGCTACAGATGGCAAGAAAGCCAGTTTGGCTATCTTCAGCGCCTCATTAACCATCTTCACATTCAAGGCTGCATTGAGCAGGTCGGGATTATTATCCAATCCCTGCTGGATGAGTGCCTGCAACTGCGGATCGGTAAATACCGTGCGCCAAGGCAGATTGCCGAAAGAGGTTGTGTCCTGCACGGCCAGGGTGTCGGTGAGCGACTGTGTGTCGCGCACCAATCCCTTCGTGTCCACATCAGGACGCTCGTACTTATTATAGAGTCCGCAACTTGACAACAGCACTGCTGCAGACATCATGATCATTATCTTCTTCATATTATTTCTCAATCTCATAATCTACTGGTTTAGAATGTGCATACTGAGCCAGCTCGGCTGCCACCTCAGCGTTCTCCTCATCCTCGAACTTGATCGGGCTGATCTTCTCCTGAATAGACTGGAAGATGACGAACAGTGTGGGCACGACAAACAGCTGCAACAGCGTACCTATCAACATACCACCCACGGCAGCGGCACCCAGTGTCTGGTTACCATTCTTACCTACACCGCTGGCAAACATCATTGGCAGCAGACCAATAACCATGGCCAGTGAGGTCATCAGGATAGGACGCAGACGGGCTGCAGCACCCAGCACGGCCGACCAACTGATGGCCATACCCGTCTGGCGGCGCTCAAGTGCGAACTGTACAATCAGAATGGCGTTCTTAGCCAACAGACCAATCAGCATGATGAGCGAGATCTGCATGTAGATATCGTTAGCATGACCGAACATCTGTGTGAACAAGAAACAGCCTGCCAGTCCGAAAGGTACAGAGAGTACTACCGACAGTGGCAACACATACGACTCATACTGTGCCGACAAGATGAGATAGATGAACACGAAACAGAGCAGGAAGATGATACCTGTGGTATTTGAAGCCTTAGCCTCCTCACGTGTCAGACCAGAATAGTCGTAGGTATAACCCGAAGGCAACATCTGCTTTCCTACCTCATCAATGGCTTTCAGTGCCTCACCGGTAGAATAGCCGTTGGCCACCGTACCTGTTACGTTGATAGAGGTGAACAGGTTGAAGCGGTTGATGTTCATAGGACCATAGACACGCTCCAGATTACAGAACTCCTGGATGGGCGACATGCCGGCGGGAGTGCGTACATATATACTATTAAGCGACTCAGGCGTCATACGCGACTCAGGCGAACCCTGAATCATCACACGGTAGAGCTTACCAAACGAGTTGAAGTTAGAGCCATACAGACCACCATAGTATCCCTGCAGAGTGGTGAGCACAGTGGTTGGCGAGATGCCAGCCTGCTTACACTTGGCC